>Ga0116231_10012863_pt1 | contig 12054 bp, 13 predicted proteins | sample S1TSphgellanicum_2_FD_89695 | JGI IMG/M metagenome (GOLD analysis project Ga0116231, IMG submission 89695) | Host-associated microbial communities from peat moss isolated from Minnesota, USA - S1T2_Fd - Sphagnum magellanicum MG | ecosystem: Host-associated > Plants > Peat moss > Unclassified... | reverse complement strand
GCCCGCTGTTGGCGGTCCAGAGCTGAGTATTCGACGAGCCGAGCGGGGCCATCTGGGTGCCGGTGAATCCCACCGTCTCGATGAGCGGGTTGCCCTTGGTCTTGGCCGCTCCGGCATAGACGCGCACCACCACCCGCTTCATGCTGTTGACGTTGGTGTCGAAATAACGCGTGTCGTAGTGCCACTTGCGGTTCGCGAAGTCGACCTCGCCGGTGTCGGCATTCGTGCCGTATTTGGCGAGATTCAACCGCACCTCCTCGATACGATTGAGCGCGATCCATCCGGCGATCGTTTTATCGCGCAGCATACCGCTGGTGCGTGCCGTGCCGCTCACGGCACTCATGAGGGCGGCGAGCCCAATGGCCACGACCATCAGCGCGACCAACACCTCGACCAAGGTGAATCCCGCCGCGGATCTTGCGCCTCGCGAAGCCATCAGCCGCGGCTCTTGGGCGCGTCCGCGCCGGCTTGACTCGACTTCGGGTGATCGGAAAGTTCCAGCGATATCTTTCCCAAGGCGTCGCCGTCCACGGCCGCCTTCGCCTGGGTGGCATCGCGCTGCAGCACCAAGCGGAACGGCGTGCCCTCGCCGCTGGCTGCGATTGCCAATTGCGGCGCTGTGGGCGCCGCGCCGCTCGAAGCTTTGTCATCGGCCTTGAGCACCACGGTATGTTGATCGAGCTGCAGCTGGAAGCTCACGCCCTTGGGCAGTTCGCGGTGCCGGAACTGATTCTCGAGGTCGAACTTGCGCCACGCATCGTGAATCGTGTCGTAGACCAAGAAGTCGTATGAATTGGGTTGTATCTTGACCCCGAAATCGCGGCCTTCGAGCAGCGCACGCTCGTGCAGCAGATCGATCAACGCCTCGATCCGGCGCCCTTCCTGGTCGAGTTGGGCGTCGCGCCCGGTGACGCCGATCGACAGCACGGCGAGCGAAATCACGATGGCCATGATGACCACGACGACCAGAATCTCTACCAGCGTAAAGCCTTGGCTGCGCATGGGCTCGAGCGGCCGCTTATTTCTGATCGAGGCTCGTGCTGGTGATGTCCGCATCGTAGCCCTCGCCGCCGGGCTTGCCATCCTTGCCGTAAGTCGTGATCTCGTAAGGATGGCCGTCTGCGCCCGGACTCACGTACAGGTAGGGTTGGCCCCAGGGGTCCTTCGGTACCGCCGGCAGATAGCCTTCCGAGCGATAGTTGGTGATGGTCGGATCCGCGGGCTGTTTGACCAAGGCCTGCAGGCCCTGCTCGGTGGTCGGGTACTTGAAGTTGTCGAGCCGGTAAAGATCCAGCGCCGTCTCAATGGCGCGGATATCGCTGGCGGCACGCGTGACCCTCGCTTTATCGACGTTCTCCAGGATCTTTGGCACCACGAGCGCGCCCAGCACTGCGAGAATGACCACGACCACCATGATCTCGATGAGGGTGAAACCGCTTTGTCGATTGCGCATAAAAACCTCGAAAATTCTGTCAATCATAGCAAATTGGGCCCACCCCATGCCGCGTGAGGCGGGCAACGAGCTGCGCCGCATCGCCGCGACCCTACAATGGGATCGCGGCCGATGGCTTTGGTTGCTTCTGATCTTGCTGGTGTTCGATCTGCTGTTGGCGTTTGGCGATAGCTGCACTCTGTTGCTGCGTTTCGATCGCGCCGGCATCGCCGCGGGCGGCTGGTGGCGGTTGCTCACGGCCCACATCGTGCACCTCGACCTGCACCACTTGATTTTGAACGAACTAGGGCTGGTGCTGGTGTGGTCGCTGTTCGCACAGGACTTCGATGCCGTGGATTGGTGCGTCATCGTTCTGGCCGGCGCCTTGAGCATCAGTTGCGGACTTTGGTGGCTGAGCCCCAAGGTCACCTGGTACGTTGGTGCATCGGGGGTACTGCACACGGCCATGGCGGCGGGGACCGCGAAGCATCTGGCCGAGCGGGCATGGGACCGATGGCTATTGTTTCTCGGGCTTTGCGGCAAACTGGTCTGGGAGCAATCGGGCGCCGCGACGCAGCCGCTCGTCGTCGTCGATGCGCACTTGTACGGCGCCATCAGCGGCTTCGTGGTTGGCGGCGCACTCTCGTGGCGTATCGCTATAATTCGCCACCGTTTTGGTAATTAAGGCGCAATTTCATGTCGCTCGCATTCGTTTTCCCGGGTCAAGGTTCGCAGTCCGTCGGCATGATGCGCGCGTTGGCGGACGTCTCGCCGCTGATCAGGGCAACCTTTGCCGAGGCCAGCGACGTGCTCGGGTACGACCTGTGGCAGCGCTGCCAGGAGGGACCCGTGGAACTGCTCAACGCCACGGAGTGCACTCAACCGGCCATGCTCAGCGCCGGTGTGGCGACCTACCGGCTGTGGAGAGCCATGGGCGGGGCGCAGCCTCAGGTGATGGCGGGCCACAGCTTAGGGGAGTTCAGCGCTTTGGTGGCCGCTGGCATCTTGAGTTTTAGCGATGCCGTGGCGCTGGTTCGCTATCGGGGGGAGTTGATGCAGGCGGCCGTGCCGCCCGGCGCGGGTGCGATGGCGGCCATCCTGGGGCTCGACGACAGTGCCGTCATCGCGGCCTGCGCGCAAGCCGCGCAGGGCGATGTCGTTGAAGCCGTGAATTTCAACGCGCCCAGCCAGGTCGTGATCGCCGGCTCCACCGCCGCGGTGGCGCGTGCGATTGCGGCCGCCACCGCCCAGGGAGCCAAGCGCACGCTCGCTCTGCCGATCAGCGTTCCGGCGCATAGTTCGCTCATGCAACCGGCCGCCGAGAAGTTGCGGGAGCGGCTATCCAGCACGGCAGTGGCCGCCGCCGGCGGCATTGCCGTTTACGGCGTTGATGTAAAACCGCATGGTGACGCGGCGTCGATCCGTCAAGGCTTGGTCAGACAGTTGCACACGCCGGTTCATTGGGCGGCGACGGTTCGTGCCATGATCGCTGCCGGCGCGACCCGGATCCTCGAGTGCGGACCCGGCAAGGTGCTCACAGGATTGAATCGCCGCATCGACAAGAATCGGGACATCAAAATGATGGCGCTCGAGGATCCTGCATCCTTGCAGGAGGCGCTGCAGATGGGGAGCGCTTGATGCTGAACGGAGAGGTTGCATTGGTCACGGGAGCCTCGCGCGGCATCGGGGCGGCCATCGCCGAGCGCTTGAGCGCGGACGGTGCGCGCGTGATAGGCACCGCAACCACCGCAGAAGGCGCCGCGAGCATCAGTGCCGCTTTGGCGAAGCAAGGTGGCCGCGGCGCGGTTCTGGACGTCGCCCGCGCCGATTCGGTGGACGCGCTGCTGGCCGATATCGAGGCCCGCGAGGGCGCCGTCGCCATCCTTTGCAACAACGCCGGGATCACGCGCGACACGTTGCTGCTGCGGATGAAGCCCGAGGACTGGGATGTGGTGATTCAGACCAATCTCTCTTCGGTTTATCGCATGAGCAAGGCGGTGCTGCGGGGAATGATGAAGGCGCGCAAAGGCAGGATCATCAACATCACCTCGGTGGTCGGTCTGATCGGGAATCCGGGCCAGGCCAACTACGCCGCCGCCAAGGCCGGCATTCTGGGCTTCACCAAATCCCTGGCGCGCGAGGTCGGTTCGCGCGGCATCACGGCGAACGCCATCGCGCCCGGTTTCATCGACACCGACATGACCCGGGCGCTCGGCGAGGCGCAACGCGCCGAACTGACTTCGCAAATACCCTTGGGAAGGCTCGGCGCACCCGCCGATGTCGCCGCGGCCGTGTCATTTCTCTGCTCGGCCGATGGTGCCTACATCACAGGCGAAACCCTGCATGTGAACGGCGGGATGTACATGCCTTGAAACCCGGAGCCGCGCCGTTTTGTCAAGGATGGCAGCGGCCTCGAGGCACCAATTGTGCGTCTTAGGTAGCCGCCGTCGCTGCGTTCACATAAAATACGCGCCCTGTCGATACCTTAAGGCTCGTCGCAGGCTTTTTTTCATTCGCTTAAGTCAATTCCGAGAGGACACCATAACGATGAGTACTGTTGAACAGCAGGTTAAAAAGATAGTCGCCGAACAATTGGGCGTCAAAGAAGAAGAAGTCACCAACGACGCGTCTTTCGTCGACGATCTCGGTGCGGACTCGCTGGATACGGTTGAGTTGGTGATGGCGCTCGAGGAAGAGTTCGAGACGGAAATCCCCGATGAAGACGCTGAAAAAATCACCACCGTGCAGCAGGCGATCGATTACATCAATTCGCACAAGGGCAAGGCTTGAAGGGTTTGCATTTGCCCGGCTCGATCGTTCCTTGAGCAGGGGTTGATATTGAGCAAGCGACGCGTCGCCATCACCGGACTCGGCATCGTATCCCCGGTCGGCAATGACATCGCGGCGGCATGGGACTGCATCGTTTCCGGCCGCAGCGGTATTGCCAAGGTGGAGCGCTTCGACACCACCAACTTCCCGGTTCACTTCGGCGGCGAAATCAGGAATCTCGAACTCGACCGCTACATGACCGCGAAAGATGCGCGGCGCATGGATGCCTTCATGCAATATGGCGTCGTGGCCGGCATCCAGGCGATGCGCGATTCGGGCTTCATCGTGACCGAGGCGAATAGCGAGCGCGTGGGCATCATGATGGGCTCCGGCATGGGCGGCCTCGAGTCCATCGAAGACACGTACAAGAAATTTTTGGAGACCCAATCGCCGCGGAAGGTCTCGCCGTTCTTCATTCCCGCCAGCATCATCAATTTGGTGGGCGGCCACCTGTCCATTATTTTCAAGGTAACCGGGCCGAATCTCGCGGTGGCCACCGCATGCACGACCTCGACTCATGCGTTGGGATTGGCCATGCGCATGATCCAGTACGGCGAGGTGGATGCGATGCTCGCCGGCGGCTCCGAAATGGCAACCTGCGTGACCGGCATGAGCGGCTTTGCGCAGGCGAAGGCGCTGTCTTTGCGCAACGATGATCCGCAAGGCGCCAGCCGGCCTTGGGACGCCGACCGGGACGGGTTCGTCATGGGCGACGGTGCGGGCGCGATGATGCTCGAGGAGTGGGAGCATGCCAAGGCTCGTGGTGCGAACATCTACGCGGAGCTCGTCGGTTTCGGCATGAGCGGCGATGCTCACCACGTGACGGCGCCGCCGCCGGACGGGGAGGGCGCGCGCAAGGCCATGGCCAAGGCGCTGCTCGACGCACATTTGAATCCCGAGCAGGTGCAGTACGTCAATGCGCACGCCACCTCCACCGAACTCGGCGATCGCGCCGAGACCTTGGCGATTCGGCGGGCGTTTGGCGCCGCCGCCGACAAGCTTGCCGTGAGTTCGACCAAATCGATGACCGGACACCTGCTCGGTGCCGCCGGCGCGGTCGAGGCCATTTTCTGCGTGCTGGCGCTGCGCGATCAAATCGTGCCGCCCACCATCAATTTGCATCGGCCGGGTGAAGGCTGCGATTTGGACTACGTGCCGAATACGGCGCGCCAGATGACCTTGAATCACACCCTGTCGAATTCGTTCGGGTTTGGCGGCACCAATGGTTCGCTCATTTTCCGGCGAGCTTGAGGCGGGCAATTCCGCGCTATAATCCCGGCAGCCTGAGCTGACCTTGGAACGCATGAGCCGCCGTGTCGGGACCGTGCTTGCACTTGGTGTCGTGCTGCTCGGCGCCGCCGCCGCGGTGCTGACGGCCAAAGCGATTCGCGGCCTCGATGAGCCGCTGCATCTGTCGGCGGCCCTGGTGTTCAAGGTCGCACCGGGATCGAGCTTCTCACGCGTCGCCGCCGATTTGGCGTCTCGCGGCGTGGTGGCGCAGCCGCGCGTTTGGGCGCTCTATGCGCGCTGGAAGGGTCTTGCGCCGTTGGTCAAGGCAGGCGAGTACGAGGTACAACCGGGCGTCACGGCACGCGAATTGCTCATGAAGATGGTCGCCGGGCAGGTGCTGCTGCACTCATTCACCATCGTCGATGGATGGCGGGTCGCGGACATGCTCGAGGCGCTGCGGCATGATGCCGACGTGACATCGACCTTGGGGCACGACGCATCGACCGTGGGCCTCATGGCCAAGCTGGGATCGCCCGGGGTCGCGGCGGAGGGCCAGTTCCTGCCGGAGACCTATAAATTCGTGGCCGGTACCAGCGACATCGCGGTGCTCAAGCAGGCGCACGCGGCGCTCGCTCGTGAACTCGAGTCCGCGTGGACGGATAGAGACCCGGATATACCGCTGCACAGTCCTTATGAGCTGCTGATCATGGCGTCCGTCGTCGAAAAGGAGAGCGGGCTGCCCCAGGAACTCGGCAAGATCGCGGGGCTGTATCTGCATCGACTGGCCATCGGCATGCGTTTGCAGGCTGATCCGACCATCATCTATGGTATGGGCGAGCACTACCAAGGGGATATCCGTACCGTGGATCTGCGCACCGACGGTCCCTACAACTCGTATACCCGCGCCGGACTGCCTCCCACGCCGATCGCCTTGGTGAGCGCGGCTGTGATCCGCGCCACGGCCCGGCCCGAGAAAACCGACGCGTTGTACTTCGTGGCCTCGCCCAAGGGCGATGGCAGCCACGTATTCTCGACGACGCTGGAACAGCATAACGCCGCGGTTGCCGCCTACCTCGCGCGCAAGCGTCAATGATGCAGGCGCGCTTCATCACCATCGAGGGTATCGAAGGCGTCGGTAAGAGCACGCAGATCGCGCGCCTGGCGGCGGCCCTCGAGCAGCGCGGCATCCAACCCATCCTCAGCCGTGAGCCCGGCGGCACGCCGATGGCAGAACAGATCCGCGCACTGGTGCTTCAGGCACGAGAGGAGCCTTTACCACCCACCGCGGAGTTGTTGCTCATGTTCGCGGCGCGCGCGGTCCACCTGCACAATCTCATCGAGCCCAACCTTGCATCGGGCCGCTGGGTGCTGTGCGATCGCTTCACCGACGCCACCTTTGCCTATCAGGGCGGCGGCCGGGGCCTGGATGCGAACACGATCGGTCAGCTGGAGTCCCTGGTGCAGGGTGCTCGCCGTCCGGACCTGACCTTTCTGCTGGATGCTCCCGTGGAACTTGGACTGACGCGCGTGCGGCAGCGCAGCGGCTCGTCTCCCGACCGTTTCGAGAGCGAGAAGGCGGCATTCTTCGAGCGCGTGCGCGCGGCTTACCTGACGCGCGCCGCGGCGGAACCTGCGCGCATCGCAGTGATCGACGCGTCAGGCACGGAGGATGCCGTGAGCACGCGCATGCTGGAGATTCTCGAGGCGCGCGCATGGATTTCGTGAGCGTCGCTGCGATGCCGTGGTTGCGCCGCAGCCAAGCGCGCGTGGCCGAGGCGCGGGCCAATGGCCGGATGCCGCACTCTTTGTTGCTGTTGGCGGTCCCGGGTTTGGGCGCCGAACTGCTGGCAAACTGGATCAGCGCGTTCATCCTGTGTGATTCGCCGGTCGCGCCGCCGTGCGGTGCCTGCGCCTCGTGCCGCTTGTTGGCGTCGGACAGCCATCCGGATCACCATCGGATTGGACTGGAAGAGGGGTCGCAGCAAATCAAGGTGGAGCAGGTGCGGGAGCTGCTAGAGCCCTTGGCGCTCAAGAGCTATCGGGGCGGCTACAAGGTCGGCGTGATCGAAGACGCCGAGACCTTGAACACCTACGGCGCGAACGCCTTCCTCAAGACCTTGGAAGAACCGTCGGCGGACACAGTGCTGATGGTGATCGCGCGGCCGAATCATCGCTTGCCGGTCACCATCTCCAGCCGCTGTCTCCGCTTGGTGCTGCGCGCACCGCAAAGCGCCGAGGCGATCGCCTGGCTGGATGCGAATTCTCAGCCTAAGCGGCCCTGGGCGGCGGCGCTGGCTCTGGCCGGGGGTGCTCCCTTGCGGGCGAGGGAGCTCGATCCGGCTGCGGTGGCCGCTCTCGACGAGGACATGCAAGGCTGTGTGGGCCAGCTGGCCGAGGGCAGCGTCGATATCAGCCTGCTGGCCGAACGGTGGCTGCGCTCGGAGCCGGAATTGCGGCTCCGATGGCTTGAGAACTGGGTCACACGGCGGGTACATGAGTGCTTTACGGCGCCTGATTCGCCTCAAAGTGGGGAACCGGTCGTCTTGTCTGGCGCTTTACTTAAGCCCAAGATACGCCCCTTGTTCGGTCTCTTGGATGCTGCCCGCGACTTTAGGAGGCTCGCGTCGACCGGCATGAACCAACAGTTGGCCCTGGAAGCCTTGCTGATCGAGCGCCGTGAGGCTTTGAAGACTTAAGGTGATTAGGATAGGAATTGCGAAGTCCAAGTAACAAGCCCGGGTTGCTGACGCTCACCATCAAGGACAAGAGCGCGCTTTATCTTGCCTACATGCCGTTCGTCAAAAACGGCGGACTGTTCATCCCCACCAACAGCAATTATCGCCTCGGCGACGAAGTGTTCATGCTGCTGAACCTGATGGGCGAGGAGGAGAAGTTGCCGGTCGCGGGGCGCGTCATCTGGATGACGCCCAAGGGCGCCCAGGGCAAAAGGACGGCGGGGATCGGCGTCCAGTTCAGCGACCAAGATCGCGGCAATACGCAGAAGAAAATCGAGAATTACCTGGCCGGCGCGCTCGGCGGCGACAAGCCCACGCACACGATGTGATCTGCGGCCGCTGCGCGGCCTCGAGGTTACCTGGCAGGCAGCGGCTCGACGTACACCGGTTGATCCTGCGGCGGCGGCCGTTGCGCCGCCGGTGGCCTTTGCGGGGCGGGGGCCGACGATTCCGGCGCCGGCGCCGGCCCGGCGAGGGGCGCGCGGACCACGATCCATAACCCGTAACCGAGCAGTATGAACGCCAGCGCCACGAACACCGAGGTCAGCGTCTTGTATTGCGCAAACACCGAAGGGGGCTTGTATTCGTAGCGCAGTTCGGGCGGTACGTACGGATCGAGCTTCCCGCCCAGACCTCGCTTGAGCGTAGGAGCCTCGAGCTTGATGCCGAGACGCCGGTCAGGCTTCGGGTCCGTGCGCTTTTCATCCAATCGGAATCTCAACATCGCCGCTCAGCCTGATCGCGGGCGGGCGGTGTCGGATGCCGCCAGTCCGCCCTTGAGCACGAAGGCATCGAACCCGCGCTCGCTCAGGATATAGGCGGCCGCGGAGCTGCGGCGCCCCGTATCGCAGCACACGACATACTGCGTGTTCTTGTCCAGCGCATTGAGCTTCAGGCGGATGAAGTACAGCGGAATGTTGACGGCATCGTCGATGCGGAAATTCTGGAATTCGCTCGGCAAGCGCACATCCAGCCACTTGCCTCCCTTGGCAACGATTTCGCGCGCACCTTCCTGGTTGACCCACTGCAGCAGCGGCTCGTTGAGCAGGGTCTGGAAATCGTTCTTGCCGAGGCGCATGAGTGTGCCGTCGGTGGTCATGGTGACGGTGGCGTTGCGCTTCGCTTCGGCAATCAGCGCCTCCTCGCCGAAACTGTCGCCGGGGCCGAGCTCGGCGAGTTTGATGCCTTCCTTGTTGAGGGGCGTCTCGCGCGTGACCGCGCATTTGCCCGCCACCACGACGTAGAAAAAATCCCCTTCGGTACCCTGCTTGATGACGACGTCGCCGGCGCGGTAATTGATGCGCTGCATGCGCATGAAAATTGCCTGGATATTCGCCGGCGGGATGCGATGAAACGCCTTGGTCTGCAGCAAGGTCGTCATCCAGTCGCCGCTGACTTCGCCGCCGCGCAGTTCGGAGACCTCGTACTGGCCGGTTTGATCCCAGGTGATGAGGACATCGAGCAGATCGCTGTCGATCATGATGTACTCGATGTCGGTGGCCGCGCGGGCGGTAAACTTGCGCGGCAGGCCAGCGCTCAAGGGTATCCGCGCCTCCGCCGTGCGGGCCCGGATGACGGCGATGGTTTGACCGTCGCTGCGCAGCTCCACTTGGCCGGCAACCAGGTAGAACGTGCGTTTATCGGAATCGCCCTCCTTGAACAGCACGCGGCCGGCCTCCAGGCTCCGAACCCGCGTTTTACGAGCAAGCGCATGCAGGTTCTCGGCCTTGAGGGAATCCAGCGGCGAGAAACTCTTGAGGATGCTCAAGTCGACAGGTAGTTCGTCCATCAAATCATCGTCTGATAATCTAACCCCGTGATTTTGGCCGCAAATCCTACCATACGCAGCGGAGTGTGCCGCGCTCAAGGCGCGAGTTGCTGCCAACCGGGATCCGGTCGGAAACGCTCGCCGTAGCGGGTGGCCAGCTCGTCCAAGGTCCGGGTCACATCGCCGACACCTCGGTCTTTTGCATATTGCAGGGGTCCACCGCGAAATGGCGCGAAACCGGTCGCAAATACCATGCCTGCATCGAGTAAATCGGCATCGGCGATGATGCCTTCGCGAAGACACGCGGCCGCTTCGTTGAGCATCGGAAGAATCAGCCGGTCTTGTAAATCGCCGGGGATCGTCGCATCGTCCACCGGTTTTTTTTGGGCCTTACCGTCAGCCCAACGGTAAAATCCCTCTCCGGACTTGCGGCCGAGCTTTTTCTCGCCGACGAGGCGCGTCAGGATGGCCGGCAGAGGGCGATTGAACTTCTCGGCGAGGCCGCGTCCGACGTTGAGCGACACGTCCAGGCCCACGACGTCCGTCAACTCGACCGGGCCTAAGGGCATGCCGAATCGAACCGCAGCCCGGTCGATCACCTCACGCTCGATGCCCTCCTCCAGAGCGAAGAATGCTTCGTTGATATAAGGCGTGAGTACCCGGTTCACGACGAATCCGGGCGCGCTCATGCAGGGCAGCGGCAGCTTGTCCAAGACACGCGTGAACTCGAGTGCATCGGCGACGACGTCTGCGCGGGTTCGCTGGCCGCGCACGATTTCAACCAGTTGCAGCTGCGACACCGGGTTGAAGAAATGGATCCCCACGAGCCGGGTCGGGTCCTCGAGCGTTTCGGACAGCGTCTCGATGGCGAGGCTGGAGGTATTGGTGGCAAGCACCGCGGAGGCCTTCATTCGCGGTTCCAAAGAGGCGTATATCGCGCGCTTGGCCTCCAGATTCTCGTAGATGGCCTCGATCACGACGTCGGCTTTCGCCACGCCGTCCCCAGCCACGTCCATCGTGAGCCGCGCCTCGGCTCGAGCGGCGTCGGCGGCAACCTTGATGCGTCGCTGAAACAGGCTCTTGGCCCGCTTTAGGGCAGGCTGCACCAGCTCGGGGGCTCGATCCTGAAGCGTCACGGTCATGCCCTTGAGGGCAGCCCAGGCTGCGATATCGCCTCCCATGACCCCGGCGCCGATGACATGCACGTGCGCAAACTCGTGACGCGACTCCCCTCCCAGGCTCTTCAATCGGTTCTGAAGCAGAAATACCCGTACCAAATTGCGCGAGGCCGCGGTGCAGATCAGGCGGCTGATCGAATGGGCCTCGGCGTCGAAGCTGCCGGTGCCCTTGGCCCCATGCGCCCGCCACAGGTCCAAGATGGCGTAAGGAGCTGGGTAATGTTCCGGCGGCGCCGCAGCGCGCAGCGTCGCACCCAAGCGTTTCGCGAGCAGCGGCCGAATCGGCCCAAGATTCAGCATCCTATCGGCGAAGCCTGCGCTTCTGCGCGGCGGCCGCCGCTGCAGTATTCGTCGCGCCCGCTCGGCAAGCTGCGCGGCGGGCACGAGTTCGTCGAGCAAACCCGTCTTCAGCGCCTGTGGGCCGCGTAGCGGTCTACCTTTGAGCATGAGTTCGAGTGCCGCGCGAACTCCCATGGTGCGAACGGCTCGTACGGTGCCGCCGAAGCCGGGATGTATGCCGAGCAGCACCTCCGGCAGTCCCAAGGAAAGCGCCGCATCGTCGGCGCCGATCCGGTAGGTGCACGCCAACGCAAGTTCGAGACCGCCGCCGAGCACGAAGCCGTGGAGCGCCGCGACGCTGGGGCACGGCAGATTTTCGATCGAATCGATGATGGCCTGGCCCGCCCGCACCAGCTCGTAGCCCTGGGCGGGACTCTCGATCGTTTGGAATTCCTTGACGTCCGCGCCGGCGATGAAGCCGTTCGGCTTGCCCGAGCGCACGACCAGTCCGCGCGCCGCGCGCTCACGAACCTTGGCCAGATGTGCGGCCAATTCCTGCAAGACGGCGGCCGACAGCACGTTGGTCGAGGCGCCCGGCACATC
>Ga0116231_10012862_pt1 | contig 12054 bp, 11 predicted proteins | sample S1TSphgellanicum_2_FD_89695 | JGI IMG/M metagenome (GOLD analysis project Ga0116231, IMG submission 89695) | Host-associated microbial communities from peat moss isolated from Minnesota, USA - S1T2_Fd - Sphagnum magellanicum MG | ecosystem: Host-associated > Plants > Peat moss > Unclassified... | reverse complement strand
GATTTGCCCTTCAAGTGCGCGACGTCGATCGGTTCGCCGGGGCGCCCAATCAGGCACCAACTGTTGCTCTGGGTGAAGTTCGCGATGGCCACGACGGGGATGCCCTGGTTCGCGGCGAATATCAAATCCGTCGTGCCTTCGAAGCCGATGTCGGCCCGCCCCGTCGCGAGCATGCGTGCCGTCGTCTGCGCATCGGGCGGGAACAGCGCCTCGACAGCGAGACCGTGTTTCGCATAAAAGCCCTTCTTCTGGCCGACCACGACGGGCACCATGCCGAAGTCCGGCACCGGCCAGTCGTAGACGAAACGCACGGGTTTCTGCTCGGCCGCGCTCGCGGCGGCGCCGCACAAGGCGATGCACAGGCTGATGCACAGCCGGAGGACCGTCATCGTAGCTTCGTGACCCAGGCGAGGATGTTTTCCCACAGCGTCTTGTACCCCGGCCAGTCGCAAAATTCACGCGGCGCCCAGTGCGGACCAATGTCCGATGTCCAGGCGACGCTGCGCCCGCGCCCAAAGGCGCCGGCCACGAGCAGCGGATGGCCGCCCTGCACGGCCGGCAGGCGCGCGAGCACCTCGACGTCGGGACTGGGGCGCGCGACGACCTCGTTCGCGCCGAGCAACGGCGGCCACAGCACGGGAACGCCGCGCAGGATCGGATGATCGGGCGCGACGATCTCGGCCTGAAACCCCTCGGGAATCTCTAGCCGATCATCATAGGGCAGACAGTCGACGGGCAGTACGGTCTCGACCGCGGTCTTGTGCCAGCGTGCCTTGCCATCGATGCCCTGAAAACTGAAGTAGCCGCCGGCCATGACCAGAGCGCCTCCCGACTCCACCCACTGCGCGATGAGCTTGAGTCGATTCGCCACCGGCCTGCCATGCAGCCAGACATCCGGATGCAGCAGCAGCGTGTTGGAACCGACGTCCGAGAGGATCAGCGCATCGTAGGCACCGAGCCCCTCGAGGCTCTGCGGGAACGCGGCTGCGCTCACGTGGGCCGGCATGTGCTCGACCTCGAACTGCCCGTCCGCGAGCGCCGCGAGCAAGGGATCGGCGCCGGAGTGTGCGGTCACGGTCGCGAACTGATCGAAGCCCTTGGCGTGGGTCGCCGAGCTGATCCAGGTTTCGCCGACGAGCAAGACTTTCTTAAGCTTGACCACGAGCCCTCCAGTGGCGCCGCGAAGATCGCCGAGATTGAACGTTCAATCCGGCAGCACACTAAGCGTCACCAAGACTATTGTCCAGCAAATTTAGGTCCGTGCTGTTGACAAGCCAGAACCGACTGGTTACAAATTGAATCGTTTCAATAATATCGATGAGCCGACTGCTGAAGGGGGAGATGACCATCACACGCAGGGGATCCACTGATGCAGCGTCGCGCGCCACCGAGACACACCGGTTCCTTCCGCCCCGTCGGCACGACGGTCACCGCCGCGGTGCTGCTCGCGCTCTATGGCCTGCCGCTGTCCGCCGGCGCCGATCCCTCCGCCGCGTCCTCTGCCGCACCCTCCGAGGCGCTCCCATCCGACGCGCTCGAGGAAGTCATCGTCACTGCCGGTCGGCGCAGCCAGACACTCGAGGACGTGCCGTATAACCTGACCGTGGTGAGCGCGGACGACCTCGCCCGCACCGGCGTGCGGGACTTGGCGTCGCTGACCTACCAGGTGCCCGGTCTGAGCGTCTACGACTTCGGCGCGCGCTTCGCGGGTGCGACGAGCCCGATCATCCGCGGCATCAACGCCGACGGCGCCCCGCTCGGCAACCGCATGGCCGAACAGAGTCCCGTCGGTACCTACATCGGCAACTCGCCGGTCAACGGTAGCTATTTCCAGCTCGACGACATCGAACGCATCGAGGTGCTGCGCGGACCCCAAGGCACGCTCTACGGTGCGGGCTCCCTGGGCGGCGCGCTGCGCATCATTCCGAACGCGCCGCAACTCGACACGTGGGCCGGCAGCATCGAGGCGAGCGGCGGCACGCTCGCGCATTCGGGCCACGACAGCTATGGCGCCACCGGCATGCTGAACATTCCGATCGGCGATACGCTCGCGCTGCGCGTCGCCGGTAAGTACCAATACGATCCCGGTTTCATCAACGTGTTCGGCATTCTCGAGCGGCCCGGCTCGCCCTTGAGCGGCATCCCGCTGCTCGCCGATCCGTCGCAACCGGTCACGAGTCCCGGCATCTACACCGAGAAGGCCGACTGGAACGAACAGAAGGCCTTCACCGGTCGCGCGAGCCTGCTGTGGAAACCCTTCGACGGCCTGACCGCACAGCTCGCCGAGGTCTACGCGAAAGTCACCGGCGACGGCGGGCCGCAGGCCAATTCCACCTTTCCGGGCGGCGCCTACCCGATCGATCCGCGCATCGCGTTTCCGGCCGGCGGCGACTATCAGACCTTCAGTGCGATCGACCAGCCCTTCTCGCGCGACACGACGCTGACGAGTCTGGATGTGAGCTACGACGTCGGCTTCGCGACGCTGTCGTCGACGAGCTCGTACTACACGACGCTGGGCGCGACGGTCACCGACGACACCTATGGCCAGGCGCTCTACACGTTTTCGTTCCCCTATTATTCGGGCGTTCCGACCAATCCGCGCTTCGTCTCGCCGTTCGAGTTCGACGATTCCGAACACACCTTCTCGCAGGAGATCCGGCTGGTCTCCACGACGGATGCAGAGCGGCGCTTCGACTACGTCGCGGGCCTCTTCTACGAGAATCAGAATCGCGGCGGCGTGTGGGACATTTCCGCGCCCGGTTCACCCGAATATTCGGCGGCCGAGGGCTGCACGGCCGCCTACACGAGCGGCGCGAGCTTCCCGAATTGCCTCGTGATCGCAGGTCCCCACGACATCACGTTCGCGGGCATCGACCAGCAGCACTTCGAGGACAAGTCCTTGTTCGGCGAGCTCACCTGGCATTTCCTGCCGCACGGCGCGCTGACCGTCGGTGGCCGCCATTTCGACCAGCAGTTCACCGACGCCGAGTCCTATTCGGTCTACACCTTCGGCACGCTGCTGCCCGCGATCCCCCAACGCTCGCCGGCCTCACGCAACATTTGGAAGGTGAACCCCTCCTATGAGTACGCCCCGGGGCAGCACGTCTATGCCTTGTGGTCACAGGGCTTCCGGCGCGGCGGCGCGAGCGCGGTGCCGCTCGCCGGACCGTTCCAGGAGAGTCCCGCGCTCGCGACCTACAAACCCGATTCGACCGACAATTACGAGGCGGGACTGAAGGGGCGCTTCGAGAACGGCACGAGCTACACGGTCGACGTGTTCGACATCCAATGGGTGAATCCCCAGATCGCGGGCATCACGGACGCGGGCAACTATGCGGTGTGGAATGCGAATCGCGCCGAGTCCAAGGGCGTGGAGTTCGACCTCCGCGGACCGCTGATCGTGCCCGGACTCACGTATGTGATCGGCGGCGCCTATTCGGACGCAAAGCTCACGGAGAACTACGCCCTGCCCGGCGGCAACGGCGCCGGCCAGGTGATCCCGGGACTGATTTCCGGCACGGCCGGTTCACAGCTGCCCGGCAGCCCGAAGGAAAGCGCGGCGGCGACCGTGACCTACGCCCGCAAGCTCACCGTCGACTACGATCTGTCGGTGTCCCTGAACGGTACTTATAAGAGCGCGATTCCGTTCGAAATCCTGATCCCGGGTACGACTCCGAGCGAATCCTCGTCGATCGAACTCGCCAATCTCTCGGCGGTGCTCACGCATGCGGGTTGGAAGCTGACGGCCTACTCGACGAACCTGTTCGACAAACGCGCGCTGCTGATCCCGGCCTCCGGACCGACCGGCAACCTCTATAACGAGTCGACGATCAACCGCCCCCGTGAGCTAGGATTGCGCGTCGGCTATTCGTTTTGACTTGAAAGGGCAAGCGCGCACGGTGGCGGCATGAACGACGACTCAGGGCCTCCCGTCGATGTCGTGGAACTGACCATCGAGGCCGCGCGCGCCGCCTTCGCGACGGGCGCTCTGACGGCCGAGGCCTTGACCCGCGCCTCGCTCGAACGCATCGCGCGCTACGACCCCTGCTACAACGCGATCGTCTTTGCGAATCCCGACGCCATGGCCGATGCGCGTGCCGTGGATCGACGCCGCAGCGCGGGCGAATCCTTGGGCCCCCTCGCCGGCATACCGGTGGTCGTCAAGGACACGATGGACATGGTCGGATTCCCGACCACGGGCGGCTGGCATCTTCTGCACTCGAAGACCGGAGGCATCGATCTTGAGCCTGCGAGCGACGCACCGGTCGTGGCGCGCCTGCGCGCCGCGGGCGCGATCATCCTCGGCAAGACCAACGTGCCCATCTTGAGCCACACCGGCACGCATGCGAGCGATAGCTGGGCGGGGCCGACCTACAACGCCGCCGGCCGCAGCTTCATGCCCGGCGGCAGCAGTGCCGGCACCGCGACCGCCGTCGCCGCGAGCTTCGCGATCGTCGGCTTGGGCGAGGAGACGGGTGGCTCGATTCAAAACCCCGCCTCGGCGCAGGGACTCGTCGGCGTCAAACCCACGTTCGGGCTCGTACCGACGGCAGGGGTGATGCCGCTGTCGGGGCTGCGCGACGTGGTGGGACCGATTGCCCGCACGGTGCGCGACGCCGCGCTGACACTCGACGTGCTGGCGGGATACGATCCCGCGGATCCCCGCTCGAGCGCCGGCATCGGTCATCGTCCCGTCGGCGGCTACGCTGCGGCCCTCGAGCGCGGTGCGCTGCGCGGCAAACGCATCGGCACCTACGGGCCCGGCTGGCGCGAGGCGCCGCTGTCCGCCGAGACCGCGGCGCTTTACGAGCGGGCGCAACGGGAGCTCGACGCATGCGGTGCCGTACTCATCGCGGATCCATTCAAGGACTCCGGCTTCGCGGCCGTCGGTCGCTGCACGCCGCCGCTGCCGGATTACGACGGGCGCGGCCTCGAGTCCGTGCCCTACGATCTGCACAAATATCTCGAACGCTTGGGTCCGCGCGCGGCGATCCGAAGTTTCGCAGCGTTTGCGGCCGCGACCGCGGCCGAGGATCCGTTCGCAGCGAACGGGGTGCTCCATTACCTGCCGAATCTGCCGGACTTCGCCGCCTGTCTCGCCGATCCCGCGACACCCCCCGCTCAGCCGCAGTTCATCGCCGCTCGGGAGACGTATTTGCGCATCTTCGCGAGCGTGTTCGAGCGCCATCGCCTGGATGCGCTCGTGTTTCCACAGATGCGCCGCGAGGTCCCCCCCTTGCACGGCAGCGACGCGATCGCAACGACCACGGTCTGCGAGATCAACATCGCGGGACTGCCGGGCGTCACGGTCCCCGCCGGTGCTTACCGGTCGGGCGCGCCGTTCTGTTTGATCGTGGTGGGCAGGCCGTTCACCGAAGCGGCGCTGCTGGCGCTCGCTCATGACTATGAATGTGCGACGCAGCACCGGCGTGCCCCGAGACTCACCGAGTCCTACAGCATCTATCGCCATTGACCCGAGGGCAGTGCGGCAGCGGAGGTCGCAAGCTACGCGCCTGAACCTGTGAGGCAGTCTAGGTCAACGTCGTGCGCACATCGTGATAGGCCCTCCGACCGAGTGCCTCGAGAGCTGGGCCCGGGCCGCAACCCGGATGATCGCGCGAATGGCGATGCTGTTCGCGCTCGCGCCCTCCGCCTTCGCTCAGACCCCCTCGCCGCTGCAGGAATGGCAGTACTCGGGCGGCATCGCCTTGTACAAGCTGTACGTACCCGACCAACCCGTGTGGCAGGCAGATGCCGGTCTCGCCTTCGAAGCACATCCGCTATGGGAGGGGTCTAAGACGATGCGCGAATTGCTGGGGCCGGTCCTCGACGTGCGCTACAAGGACGTGGCATTCGCTTCCGTGGGCGAGGGGCTCGGCTACAACCTCGTGCGCACCGACAATCTGCGGTTTGGGGTGGCATTAGGCTACGACTTGGGACGGCTCGCCCGGGACGATCTCGAGCATTTGAAGGGGCTCGGCGATATTCCGTCCGCGGCCGTCACCAAGGCGTTCGCATCCTATGCCGTATCGAAATCCTTCCCGGTCGTGCTGCGGGCGGACGTCCGCGAGTTTCTGGGCGGCGCCGATGGCATGGCGGCCGACCTCGGCGCCTACGTGCCGCTCCCCGGCAGCTCGGAGAAACTCATCCTGTTTGCCGGACCGTCGGTCACGTTCGCCGATCGACTGCATGAACAAACCGTGTTCGGCGTCGACTCCCGTCAGGCATTCGCTTCCGGATACCGCAACTACCAGGCACACGGCGGCCTGGAATCCGCCGGCTTCGGCGTGACCGTGACGCATTTCATCACCCCGCATTGGCTGGTCAATGTCGATCTCGCCGCCAACCGCCTGATGGGCAGCGGCGCCGCCAGCCCGATCACCGAGACCCGGCTTCAGGCAGTGGCCGTGCTGTCGGCGGCCTACAAGTGGCATTAGTGCCCATGGCATTAGTGCCCATGGCATTGGTGCCCATGGCATTGGTGCCCATGGCATTGTCGCGACCCACAGACGCTCGCGCGACGTAACGCATCCTCCGCGATTGCTCCTGCATTGCATCCCAGCGTGTAATCTGGTACCTTTATAAAAAAAGGTAGCTTATAAGGGACTAAGGCGGCGGCATGGCTCTCGACTCGAAATTCAGCCCGATCCGCAAAGGACTGCTCGAGTTTCTCGTGCTCAAGATCGTGAGCGGCACGACCGTCTATGTGCCGGACATCTTGAAGCGCCTGGCAGACACCGAATTCGCGACCCAGGAAGGCACCCTGTACCCGCTGCTCAGCAAGTTACGCCGCGAAGGGCTCGTCGATTACGACTGGCAGGAATCCGACAGCGGACCGCCGCGCAAGTACTACCGGCTTACCCCCACGGGCCGAAGCCATCTGGGGGAGCTTGACGACTACTGGGCCCTCATCAACAAAACCATCTCCAGTCTAGGAAACTGAACCATGCAGAAGGTCATCACAGTGAGCCTGAACGGCAACGCCTACGCACTCGACGAGGACGCCTATGCCCGCCTGTCCGAGTACCTCGACCGCTCTGCCCGCGTGCTGGCGACGAATCCCGACAAAGCCGAGATCATCGGGGACCTCGAGCAGGCCATTGGCGAGAAATGCGCGCGTTACCTCCACCTGCACAAGAACGTCGTCAGGGGTGCCGAACTGCAACAAGTGCTGGACGAGATGGGACCCGTGGACGACGAGGGGGCGGCCGGCACGGGCGGCGCCAGCACTGGCGGCGCGGACATGAGTGGTTCGGGCTTGGGCGGCGCGGGTGCGGGCGCCGCGGGCGTGGGCGGAGAGGGTGCGGGTACACAGGGCGCCGGCGCGACCGCTGCCGCGGGCGAGGCTGGCGCCGCGCCCTACGGCGCCGCACCCTACGGACGACGCCTCTACCAGATCAGCGAAGGCGCCGTGCTGAGCGGGGTATGCAACGGCATCGCCGCCTACTTCGCGATCGACGTGACGCTGGTCCGCGCGATCTTCATCGCGCTGTTCCTCGTGACCGGGGGACTCGCGCTGCTCGGTTATCTCGTGTTGATGTTCGTGCTGCCCTACGCGAACACGTCGGAGGAACATGCGGCTGCGCGCGGCCTCCCGTTCAACGCGCGCGTGCTCGTGGAAGCGGCGAAAGAGAAGTACGCGCAATTCCGCCAGAGCGGCGAATGGCGGGGCACTCGCGCGCAGTGGCGCAGTGAATGGCGCCGCATGCGCGCCACCTGGCGCTCCGAGCGGCGCCGCATGCGCGAGGAATGGCGAGCGTACCGGCGCTACGGCAATCGTCCGGGCGGCGTGCCGCCGCCGGGCGCGACACCGCCCGTCACGCCCGTTCGCTACACCGCGCACGTGATCACGGGCATCGTCATCGCGATCCTGAGTCTCGTGTTTGCGCTGATCGGCATCGTTTGGCTGTTCGTGCTGTTGTCGCTGCTCACCACGGGTGCCGTACTCGGGTTCGTTCTGCCGTTCAGCGTGCCCCTGTGGGTGACGATCGTGATCCTGGTGCTGCTCTACCAAATCGTCGCGTGGCCGATCAAGTCGATCCGCCGCGCCGCCTATTACTCGATGGGCACGTATCATCCGGCCTGGGTCGACGCCTGGGACGGTATCTTCGGCCTCGCCATTGCCGCCGGAGTCCTCTGGTACGGCTACCACCACGTCCCGGCGTTGCATGACCTCGTCGATCACCTCACGCGCTGGTGGTACGACGCGACGGGAACCGGGGGCGGCGCCTGGACCTGAACGGTCGGCGGGTGCGGGCCGCCCCTCGCAACCCTTTTTTTCCCCGACTAGCGCCCCCATGATTCCGCACATGGCAGCCTCGGTTCACCGTAACGAGCTTACAAGGATCTCATGAAGAAAATCATCGGCTTGCGAAGCGCTCCCGCGGCCCATTGGGTCGGCGACGGGTTCCCGGTTCGTTCCCTGTTCAGCTATAACGACGACCCGGCCCTGTTCAGCCCTTTTCTGCTCCTCGATCATGCGGCACCCGCCGACTTCAAACCGGCGAGCAAACCGCGCGGCGTCGGCGAGCATCCCCATCGAGGTTTCGAGACCGTCACGATCGTGTACCAGGGTGAGGTGGAACACCGCGATTCGAGCGGTGGCGGCGGCGTGATCGGCCCCGGAGACGTGCAGTGGATGACGGCGGCCTCGGGCGTCGTACACGATGAATTTCATTCCCGTGCGTTCACGCAACGTGGCGGCACCATCGAAATGGTGCAACTCTGGGTCAATCTGCCCGCCAAGCACAAAATGTCGCCGCCGTCGTACCAGGCGATACTCGCCGGCGAGATTCCGTCGGTTGCTCTGCCCGAACAGGCAGGAGCGGTGCGTGTGATCGCCGGTGAGTACCAAGGACATCGAGGTCCCGCGCGGACCCATACCCCGATGAATGTCTGGGACGTCCGCCTCGACGCCGGTCACGCGGCCGAATTCCAGGTGCCGGACGGTCATACGCTGACTTTGATCGGGCTGCACGGAACCTTCGAAGTCAACCATCAGACCATCGTGCGAGCAGGACAGTTGCTGACATTCGAGCGTGCCGGCGAGCGCTTCGTGGTCGAGGCGAACGCGGATGCCAAGTTCCTGGTCCTGGGCGGTGCGCCGATCGAGGAACCCGTCGTCGGTTATGGGCCGTTCGTGATGAACAGCGACGCCGAAATCCGGCAGGCCATCAACGATTTCAACAGCGGCCGCTTCGGGCGTCTGCGTCCGACCGCGGTCGAACGCGTCGATTCCCCTCAGCGCTCGGATACCTCGGCGGCATAGTCCGCCTCCAGCGGTTTCATGATTTGCTGCAGCATCTCGACCCGCGCCTCGAGCTCGGCGCACGCGAGCAGCATGGTTTCGACTTCGCTCGGCAGCAGCTCGCGCGGGTCCTTGTGATTCTCCAGGGTCAGCAATGGCGCAGCCGCCCGAGCCACGTCCATGAGAATGGCGACCCCGGATTGATTGGCGTATTCCTGTTGGGCGTACAGATCGGCATAGCGCTCGATGATCTGCGGCTCCATGTGAATCATCGCGCCGCTGTCGCGCGCGCTTTTCCACGACGAGTCCGAAAAGCTATTCCACCCGAAACTGAAGTGTAAATCGATCGCTTGAGGCGGTTTGGCGGAGCGCAGCGTCCGCAATTGCGCGATGTCGCTCGCGAGCCGCTCGCGATTCTCCGCGAGCTCCCGCTCGTTGTCGGCAAACAGCTTCTGATTTGCGGCGATCTCGCGCGAGAGATTGCCGCGGGTTTCCCGGACGAGGTGGTGGAAATGAACCGTTTCGACCAGGAACTCGAGCGCCAGAGCGATCAGCAGACCGATCGTGATCGTGAGCAGATGCAGGAGGAAATCCCGCCACGAGCGAATCGGTTCAGTTGGCGGATGAACGTCCACGCAGTCTCACGGCCATGATTCGCTCCCGGTGTTATCCGACACGACTATACGGTCTTAGCGATGGCGCCTCAACACCGAGACTTGTGTCACGAAACCGCACGCGGACACGAGCTACGCTCGCGCAGGTACCAACGCACCGGGATCGCGCCCATGAGCGACATTCGCCTCGTCAATGCCACTACTCGAATGCCGGTGGATTCGGCCATCGAGGACGCTTTTTTCGCGGTTCTCGATGCGCGCTTCGCCGCCGCGGTCATCGATGCCAATGGACCCCAGCACGTCGACGTCTTGATGGTCATGCGCGACGACCCCGATCTGATGCGACGCGATCCGGATGCCGACACCGTCGATATCGACTGGCTCGGCGTCTTCATGCCCCACGCGAAGGGAGTGCATCGGGCCATGCTCAAACTGAGTCCCGAGCGCGTGCTCGAACAGGCCACGCGCATGCACGCCACGCACGGCAAGTCCTCTTTGAGATCGCTGTACCTGACCCTGCTCAGCGCGGCACTCGTGCATGAACTCGCCCATTGCCTGATGGACGGACGGGTGCTCGCCGAGAAGTGCCCCCTGCGCGACTGGAAAAGAGACGTCGACTGGCGCGCAGCGAACAATCGGCTGCTCGAGAGCTACGGACCGGCCGTCACGGGGGACGATACATTCGAAGACGATCCGGTGCTCGAGGCCGAAATGCTCACGCATCAGCGCCAGCGCGATGCCGCACAGGACAGCCGTTGCGAGGTCTGGAACCGCCCGATCCCGGGCCACCTGCGCCAGTTGCGCAGCACCGTGGAGGAGAGCCTCGCGAACGGCTTCGTGCTCATGCAAAATTGGAACAGCGCACAGCGCCGCTGCGTCGCCGACTTCATCGGCGCCCAAAGCTACGAACACCGGTTGGGTTTCAAATGGGCAGGCACCCTGGAACAAACCCTGCAAACCGGCGCGTCGTGGTCGGCCTATAAGCGCAACACGATCGGCATCGCGGCCGAATCCTGGAAGCAGGCGGACCGAGCGCAGCAGCGCATCCTGGAAGAGCTGGTCGAGCGGCTTGCGCGGCCGGGCGAGAAGATCATGTCGTACGATTTTTCCGATCGAACCGCATCGAAACGAACCCTTGACTCTCTAAGAGGCGGCCGCGACCCTCAAAGAGCCGTCGCGGAAGCGGCGACCGCCGCTGCGACCGGGTAGCCCCCGCGGGGCACGACCGCTCGTTAGCCGAAGACGCGCCACTTGACCCATCTCGAGCAGCCCGCCGCGGCGGGCTGCAGATGGTCGAAAAACACGCTCTCAGGATCCCGGCATGCGCCGCTGCCGTCACCGCCAACCTCCGCGCTCTTGCGAAAATAGCCGTCCCGCAGTTCCCGCGTTCCTCCCCAAGATTCGCAGGTTGCGCACTGTTTGAAGACGTTCGTCGGGGAGTAGGACAGGGTCATGGAACCTCCGGGGCGCAGCTTAAGCCCCGTCCCGGTCGAGCAGCAACCACGGCCTGCGCGATCCCGTTTATACTCTGATCGATGAATCGAATGTCCCTGTGCCGCTGGCCGCGAAACGGCTTGACACTCGCCCTGTTGTTCGGGGCCGCTCTTGCCCACGCGGACGCCTACGACGACACGATCGGCCTATTCAAGAATGCCGGGGAAAGCGCGGTGTTTTTCCAGCAGTCTTATGCCTATGCCGTGTTCCCGACCATCGGTGCGGGCGGCTTCGTGATCGGCGGCGCGCGCGGCTCGGGACGCGTTTACGTGCACGACGTCGTCGTCGGAGAAACCGTCATGACCCAGTTGAGCGTGGGTCTGCAGGCCGGAGGCAAGGCGTTCAGCCAGATCATCTTCTTCCGCGACAAAGTGGCCTTGGATCAGTTCGAATCCGGCAAATTCGAGTTCGCCGCGGGCGCGAGTGCCATCGCCGTCACGGCCGGCGCCTCGGCCAGCATCGGCACGGATCGCTCCTCGTCGGAGACGAGCAACGGTCCTAAGGATGCGACGACGCATGGCGATTACCAAAACGGCATGGCGGTGTTCACCATTGCCAAGGGTGGGCTCATGTTCGCGGCCGACATCTCCGGCGAGAAATTCACCTACTCGCCGATAACCGCCCCGTAGGCACCCCGGCCGCGCCGCTCGCCGTCCCGCCGCGGTTGCTACCCCGCCCTGCGCGCGGGGCTGTCCTGCT
>Ga0116231_10012861_pt1 | contig 12055 bp, 5 predicted proteins | sample S1TSphgellanicum_2_FD_89695 | JGI IMG/M metagenome (GOLD analysis project Ga0116231, IMG submission 89695) | Host-associated microbial communities from peat moss isolated from Minnesota, USA - S1T2_Fd - Sphagnum magellanicum MG | ecosystem: Host-associated > Plants > Peat moss > Unclassified... | reverse complement strand
CCCCGAAAAAAAAAACAAGAAAGAGGAAGCTGCTTGGCCGGTGATTTGGTACATAACAAAGTTCCCGGATTCAAAGTTCAAACCTGTGGGTGAGCATGTGAAAACCTTGTGGTGTCCTTTACCGCTGGGGATGACATGATCTGGGGGTATTGCCAATATATAGCTTGTCAGTTGTCAGCCCAATCTCATGCTGTGTTCCCAAAGAGAACAAAAACCAGAATGGAGTGAAATCAATTCCCATGGATGACTATATTTAGCTATGATCATCTTCTTCCTCCCCCAATTTTGCATTTGGAAGAAGATCAAAGTCCTCCATGATTGATCTCACCTTGTAAAAACCTCCGCCCAGATTTTACCCTAGACTTGCTAACTTCTAAGCTGGTCATGCTAGACAGTAGACACAATGATGGAAACCTGATGAGTGTCAGTGGACAAATTACCAGCAACTATTTTTGGTCATAAAAGTCATACATGTCTTTATACCTTAGAGCTTGGAAGTGGGCCGGTCAAAGCTGAGGTTGAAGGAAAAAATGAATACCCGGACTCTCTCGTTCTTTGCTGCTGATCAGCAGACTAGTGAGACACTAAATGGGGCTTTCTTTTCATGTTCGCTGGGCGCTATTGAAGAATCCAGACACGTATCCCTTATGATTCGCACTAATTCGCTTTCTTGGGTGCAGCGATGGATGTGTAGAATAAATGAATCAATCATTTCTCACCAATCTTTTATTATTACCTTTCAGCAAAAAGATGCAATGAAACTTCATGAGCACCAGCTGAGCCTATGATTTGCAATCCAGACTAGTTGATCAACAACAACAACAATAATATATGCATCTGGGGGAAAGGAAAAGAAAAACCTCCACAGACTTACTTACACCTGTTTGTAGTTTGAATTATGCGTACCTAATAGCCGATCTCCAGTTGCAGTCAAAACCAAAAAAATTGGTCTTCACTTGATGTAATTCAGGAATTGTTGTAACTCTTAAGACTGTGTTTTTTTGGGGGGTTTTCTGTTGCTTCTAGAATTATAACAGCTTGCTAGCTGCTGCAGATAAAGTTAATTAAGCGCCGTGGCAGAAGATTGATATACCAGGCCCACATACTCTGGACTCTGGATCAGCTGCCATGGACGACAAGTTTTATATTTTTAGCACAACATTATTATAGCCTAGTATCTGACACGAGAACTCCAGAAGAAGAATATCACCAGAAAATGTGGACGAAGCTTTAGGCGATGGACTCGGGGATCTCGAGTTTAATTAGCTCAAAATTGATTACAACTCCAAAAGCAAGAACAGCGAAAAACAAGGCCTGGGCACTCGATCGATGGAGCTTGTGCACACCCCATTGTGAGGCAAGGTGGATCGTGCGTGCGTGGTAGTCTAGTCTTGTGTAAGAGTGGAGCATGCAAAGAGACAGTAGCTGTAAAGAGAGAGTCAAGAGTCAAGAGTCAAGAGCTGCTGCTTCTTAGACACCACCACCTGTGGGGGGATGAGGGGACTAACAATAGAATCTAAAAGTCACAATAGAATCTGGGATATTCTCTGCAGATACCAGTGATACTATTGTCTCCAACAAATGGGATCCCAAATGGGAATCCAAAAGTGGGTTCTTGGGATTCCTCTAGATTCTCCCCTTCTTGATTCTCGTTCATGTGTCCCCCCTCTATTCTTCGGCCTCTTCATTTGCTTGAAACCCTAAGTCAACAGCACTACAAAAGGGGAAACATCAATGGGGGGGCATCCAAAGGGCCACAACTAACTAGAATTCATCAGCACACCACAATGCAGGATGGGTGTATGGATGGATGATGGTTGGTTCTTGATTAAGCCGAATTTAACATGTTTTCCTATCTTTTCCCATAGATAACCACATGCAATGGTTAGCTATGTATGTACTAACTACTAACCATATTCACATGCATCTACCCACCTAGTAGCAATTATCAACTAAATGTCTTACATACTTACCTACCTACTACATTGTAACCACTTACATTTCTTACCTATTTGTGTATAATAGTTACCCATCTTTACATTCCTAATTACATATTACACTTATGTATGATAGTTACCCACCTACTATGTATGACCATTACTTAGCTTACATTTCATACTTACTTATGTATTAAAGTTACCCACCTATATTCCATACCTATTTGTCTAGGATTTTTTTGTAGTTATTAAGGTAGCTTGGCTCATCATTGATCATTTGCCTATGATTGAACAACTGTTTATATCTTCAATCATATGTGCTTCATTTTGAATAATTTAAAATGTTATGGGAGTGCTACCTCAAGCTCTAGAAATCATCTTTTAAGTGCAAAGGAAAAAGATTAATGAAAAAATAACAAGAAAAAAAAAAAGCCTTCCAATTTACAAAATATGTTTTGTTTTTTTTTTCCCTTTTCTTTGGACCCCTCATACTTTCAAATCTCATGATTTTATTTTTTTTATTCATTTTAAACGATTTAAAGTGCTATAGGATAGTCACCTGAAGTTTTACAAATCATCTTTGAACTCTAATAACAACAAAACCACATACAATAAATTTTTTGGGTGCTTAGGAACTGGCCTTTGTAATTTTTAGGGTGCTTAGGAACTAGCCTTTGTAGTGTTTGGTGGTTTGTTTTCTTGAGTTCTTGACCCCTTATATTTGGGGGGAGAGGGGCGGGGGGCCATAACTTTCCCATTTCTAATCTGTTTTCGATGATTGTTAGTGTGTCAGATGCACCAAGAAGAGGGTTCAAGTTTTGTTTAGACACCAAAACAACGAAATCCTCCCCTTGGATCTAGCTTAAGTGTTCGATCATTGGCCAGTTTACTCTAGTGTTGTTCAATTATTTTAATTTATAAAGAATTGGTCAATTCTGGTTCCTTGGAAAAAATCAGAATGAAAGAACCATAGATGTGCCAATTATTTCAAAAACCTTAAAGAACTAGCACTTTTTGTGTAAAAATCGACAATGAAATGATGATTTTACGATCAGTTATTTGAATTTTTTTATCCAGTTGAAAACCAAGGTCATATACTAGGAGTGAATCTTTGATTTTTTGAGAAATACTAAGAACCACCATGATAACCATGGGGTCTGTTCCTATTTCTAATAACCATTGAGCATTGATAATTACCCACCTTACATCATAGGGGTAGTTTATTCACCTAGGGAGTGTGAGGGGCTGCCTTTCTTTGCTTGCTATATATATATATATACATAATTAAAAGTGTACACTAAATCTTCCTCTGGATCATTGCCACTTTGGCTATGTCACAAAATTAACAAAAGAAACATCAAGGTGAACAAGAAAAGGAGGGTTTCTTATGGATGTCTGGACTCTGCAAGCAGCCACAAGTTTGTCCGAGTCCACATTTGAAAATGTAAAAGAGCAAATGCGTCTTGGATGTCCTTCCTGCCTTGCTCATGAGATGTCCTTTGTCACCTTGGGAATGAGTTTGGGATCAAAATGAGATATTGCGATTTGTGACCAAGTATTTAATAATGTTTTTTAAGAAAATTAAAATCAAGAAATAATGGGTATATTTATGGTATGTGTAGTATAATAAAACCCATTTTTTTTGGGATTACGTTAGGTTTGGGTTTGAAATAGTCAACCAAAATAATTTGAAATGAAAATTTAAAAATAATTCATTTCATATATCTTGTCATATTCCATTTGAAAGTGGTTATTTATCAAAATGTTAATTTACCACATACTTATGGTCATTGTTTTGAAAAACAACAATTTGTGATATGATAATTATCAAACTTTTCACATGGTTCATAAACTTATTGTAATCATATGGAATCACAATGTTTAGTAAATACTATAAATTTCATAAAGACTATAAATCATTTCAATCCTTTTTTGCATCTATTTACATTTTTTAGTATGATGTGATGTATATTTTTTTAGCACAAATATATTCTAACATCACATCATATGAAACAAAATAAAGTAGTTTATTTGTCATTTGATTTCTTTGGGTTTTGACCTACCATAATATGCAAAAACATTATGAAAATCATTCATAATAACGACACAATTTAAGTTCAAACATGGGACCCTTGAAAAACTATACAATGTGACAACAATCTTGGGCCCCCCCCTAGTGTGCTTTCACCCCTTATCATTATTCCACACAAAAAGACCTATATAATCATATATATTAAGAACATCTCCATTATAGATCATAAAAAAATTTCAACAAAACCATGATTGTTTAGAATTTTGCATGATTTAAGATGGTTTAAAACTATTATGCCACACCAAACCCCATGTCACAAAACCCATTACTAGAATCCAAAATCATAAATGCAAAAAATGTTCCAACCTTCTTGTTTGACAACTCTTCTTTTACACAATTGTCAAACATCATTTCATGGTCACCAAAATTTCAAAAAATAAATTTAGAAATCAAACCAACATTTTCAATTCAACATCATGATTCTACCTTCTTGAAACTTTCTTGAACCTTATTTTCATATTCTTTTTTAGTGTTATCTCCTATGGGATCTAGATCATATGAAACTTTGAAATGTATAAAAACTTTCACATCTACTTAACATAGAAATCAAATTCCATTTGTATTTTAACATTAAAAGAAGATCCATTTGGAATGCAAGTTGTTAAAGGTCACATAATTGTGCCCTACATTTTCCATATGATCAATGCCAATGCCTTCAACCAAAAGGTAGTAATGGCCACCTTCACTTAAATGGAAGTTTCATTTGGAATGCTAATGGTTTATGGGCATAGATATGCACCCCATGCTTATGTATGGTCAACATTGATGTTTTCAACCAAAAGGTGACAGTGGTCCACATTCCCTTGAATGAAAATTAATTTTCATTTGGAATGTGCATTGTTGAAGGTCACAAAAGCACACTTGTGCCGTATGTATGATTGAGATTAATGCATGCAACCAAAAGGTGGTGATTGCCTTCACCCACCTATGCCTAGAGGCACAAACCTCCTTTACTTCCTTGCTATACTATAAACTAATGCATAGGCCATTACCATTGTAACTTTCTTTGCATTTTTAATGTGAGGAATGACCTAAATTGCCAACTTCTATTGAGACCAAAAAGTATAGAAGGGAATGAGATCTAAACAAAATGAAACACAATTATTCTTGTCAAACAAAGTTTGAATTATTAAAGGAAGTTGTACAACAACATCTATTTACCACAAACATAAAATTATACAAACTATACATAACAAAAATTTACGTAAAACCCACAAACACAATCCAATGAACTAAATCCTTCTTGAAAAACCCATTGCTATTATCATAGCCCATTAATCACCTTGATATACTTACACATCTTTTTGTTTATTGTATTAAGGATTTCGGCACTAGTCTAAAAGTGGGGTTCATTTCATTAACTTAAATCATTATGGGATTTTGAAAATGAAATAGGTTCACCCCATCCTAATCATTTCATCTTGTCTAAAATTATGTCATTATAAACTCATTATGTAATCATCATATTTCACTATTGGTTAACATAATTCATTGATAATTCAAATAATGCATTACAATAAATATTTTTTTTGATGTTATTTTAAATATTTTAAGTTATTGTTTTATAAGATAGTCTAGGTTATTCAACCATAGGTTATTTTAAGTTAGTCTATTTTACATTATTATTGGTTTTTATAATTACTGCACATTGGGCTATTGGACCTTAAGTTACTAAACCTTACAATAACTTTAGGTAAAATAATTTAAATATTTTAAAATAGTAAAAAATAACTTAAGGTGAAATAATTTAAAATAGCATACGGTGGAATAACCTACAATAATTGAGAATAATATGGGGTGAAATAATTAAAAAATTTTAAAGTAAATAAATTAGAATAACTTAAAATTTCAATTTTTAACTTTTGGTAGATTAAAATAATTAAGGGTAGCTTACACTAGCTTAGGAATAGTTTAAAGTAGCCTACATTAAGTTAAAAAATCTAGTTTATGGTAGCTTACATATAGGTTAAGAAAAAAATGTGCATAATAATACATGGTGACAAGTCATTTTGTTTATTCAAATATTGGTTTAAGTATTAAAGACTTTTTCTTTAAACATGGAAGTGAGGGGATGTGAGAAGTTCAAACTTTCACACTTACATCTTATGCTAGTGGGTTAGATGGTGTATGTTAGCTTGGGTTTTAAGGTGCCTAACTTATGTTAGGTTTTTAAGGTGGCAGATGTTTAACTTAGCCTACATTTCTAACCTAGTTTAGTTATGAGCTAAGAGGTTAGTCTAATGAATTAAATATAAATGAATTTGATTAGTTATTAAGTTCCTAGCTTAGGTGGTTAGGTTCCTAAACTAACTTGGCTATAAACTAAAACACTAGTCTAATGAATTTGATTGATTATTAGTGAATTCATTTGTCCATATCAATTGATCTTTATTCATTAGGGGTTAATCATTTTTGTTATGATGAACTGTCTTCAAGTTCATTCAAAATCCAATGAAATACAAAGTGAATTGGAACACATATTGTTGTAGTAAGGTGCTAATGACAACCAATGTTTCATTGCCAATGAACAAGTCTTGAAATGGTGGGGCTAGGTAATATTTTTTAATATCAAGGCTGTGGTGGGGAGCTCAAAGGCACTTCCTCTTTTAGGATGCTATTGAAGGCCTTGAAAGTTTATGTTATGCTAAAGCCTGTCAAACCAAAATGTTGAAAACTAGATGGGAAGATTGAAAACAAATTAGGATGTACTTGACCAATTGCTCAATAATCCATCTTCTATTTCAAAATTGTAAGAATTTGAAAAACCATAGAGCTCATTTTCTTATGGTTAATATCATCACCTATGGGCATTCCCAACTTATTTTTAGCATGCATTGGAGCCTATTCTTATGATGATGGCAAAACATAGCAATCTCATTTAGAGAATTATCAACACGTTATGTTTTCCACTAAATGTGCTTCCTTTTTTTTTCTTTTTCTTTATTTTTATTGCTTGAGAGTAGAATCACATGTACAAGGTTCATTGCAAATTGGGAAAAATAGTGGAACTTAAGATGGAAGGGGACATGCTGGTTTTTGATTTTCATGAAATCAATACCTAGCCGATGAGGGCCTCATTGGGTCTCTACAAAACTCATATCTCTATCCAGTTCCATAAGAGTTCCAGAATAATACCTCCCTCCAGACACTTGTTGATAGCTGACCATTTTCTCTTTAACCAGACAACATTAGTTCAATCCTCATGTTATGCAAACACATATAGTCAAACTTTCATCAGTTTGTCTCCAATTTAACATGCTCAACATACATAAACACATTAGCAGTTAATTTTTGCACCACAGCAACAAAATCAATTGGCAACTTTTGTTTTCATAGTGTAAAATTTAAACAAAATTTCCGAAATTTTGAAAAAATTCACAAACTTTGGAAACCATAAAAATAGAAAAGAAAACCCTGAATCATGTACACATAACATATTTCAAACAGACATAAACATAGATGTGCACACATTGGCCAAACCAAGGAGACACTAAAAAGGCTGGCATTGCCTCAGGTCATCATACCCTACCGATACGTTCTTCAACGCCAATACTCATGCTAGTACTATATACTCATGTTGCACCTTAATAGATAGGTATATACCAGTGTTGGTCTGGTATCAACTTATTTTTGATACCAGCCTGGTACTGGTATCAAGCTGGTACCAGACTTTTGGTCATACTAGACTGGTCTGATATTTGATACCAGTGTTCATACCAGCATTGATACCAGTCTCTGGTACCAGCACTGGTATATACGCAAACAAAACAGAGGTACTGTACCACCAGCACAATTTTTTTTTGCTGTGGCAATCATGGCACACACTGGTAGTAAGAGCATCTCCAACAATGTTCAGTATATGACCCTGCACTGGATAATCTTAGATGAGGTTCATTAGTCGAAAATATACACAGATTTGAGAGCCCTGGGAGGAGCCCTGGAGTCAAATCGTATTTATTGTTGCTCGCTGTTTCTAATTGGGTAGATGGTTTCATTGGTCCAAGTGGTTTGCTATTAATAGTCTCCCCACCCACTTGCAGTCCCCCTGTTAACTAAAACTTGGATGTGAGAAATATTGTTGCAGGCTCACATACTGAACATTGGTGGAGATGCTCTGGGACTCGAGAGGCAGCTGCTACCAGGTACTCCCAGCCACTAACTATCTAGTTAGTCTGCGTTGACAACTGTTCAGTAATTTTAATGGTCTTCAATTAATCATCTGATCCTTCTTCAAGCAGAAAAGAATGATTATAAGAGCGAGTCACACTGCACTAGATGGATAGAAAATTATTAATCCGCCCAAGTTCGAAGTTCCAACTTTCTATCTTCTGATCTAGCCTTAGGTTCCAGAATTTTCGCTTGACAGAAAACTGTTTTATTGGGAGGGTGTCGCAACATTTATGTCTACTGGCTACTCCTTTAGGATTGCCTTAAAAGAGATCGCCAGTTAAGTCGAAATCTTCCTAGAGAGAGAGAGAGAGAGATAAGTAAAGCTTAAGGGGATCGATCCTTTAATGAGTCACAATGTCAGTTCCAGGAACGAGTCAGAAGTTAGGAAACTGTGCGAGAGAGGTGGGCAATTGAATCCAATAGCGCTTAGAGTGCAGTGTAGAAGATCCAGATGGGAATTGAATTCACCACTCACATACATAGGCTAACCTCTTAATGCAAAAAGCTATGAAATATTTAATAAACATAGCAAACTTTGACCCATTACGCTTCTTGAGGCAGATTTCGCCTTAACTGGTGATGCTTTTGTACAGGATCATTCAAACTGTAGCCTGTACACAGACTTGAGGCGACGCGCTTCCCAAGAAAAGGGCCAAGTTGAAATTTGTCCAGGGAGGCTAACTGTTGTTGTTGATTCACTACAAATTGAAAATAAACATTGATCATGATCTCCTCCTCCTGCTTTCCACACCTTCTGCCATCACCACTCACTCCAGTAATTTTCATGTTCTGGGCCAACCAATGCAACAACCATCTGCCACCTAATTCTTTTGGGTTTTGATTCAGCAGCCACGCAATGAAAAGAATCATGCCTTAGAAAAAAAAGTTGAAATTGCCCAAAATAAAAATCCACTTGTATTTAGTGAAGTGATGGCATTTGCAAGAATATTCACACACTTTACTCAGAATGTATGGATTTTTTTTAAAATGTTAGAGCTAAATTTTCAAGATATGGATAAAGGTTCTAAAATGTTTTGAATTCAAGCTTTACTAGAGAGTATAAACTTAAAGAGTTTAAGCTTTAGATAATACAAGATTAGAGACTACAAATCAATGTTGCTCGGTGTTTAGGTTTTTAAAAGAATTGTCAATTTCGAGTAGAAATCAAGTTTTTTTACCATTGATTCCCAGTTCTAACAGTTCTTATTTTGATAAGACTCGTTAGTTTGAGTTTTAATCTGCTTCAAAGTTTTAGTGTGTATGGATGACTTGATTAATGAGGCTAATGGATTTGAGATTACATTACGAGCATTAATGATTTTTTTTTTCCTTCCCTGCAATGGCAACAACAAATCAAGAGAATATAGTTGTTCATTATTCTGTTCAAAATTGCCTCATTGTTTACTACCCACATTTACGAACTGGAATTTTAAAACCAACCAAGTAAGTCATGAGAACCATTGAAATACCCCCAAGAAGCTTTGAACTGGTTCTTGTTACATTCTTCAATCCCTCAAGAATCATCGGACCAATTCTTAAGACAATTCTTGAACTCCCAAAAATCACCAACGAATTTGAGTTTTTAAAAATTAGAATTAAAACCAAAAACACATGGTACAAACATAAATGGATGGAAGGTGAAAAATATATTTCCATTCCTTCATATGATTTAGGGTTTAGCTTTCTTTCATCAATTTCTTTATCTTTTGACCTTACATTCGATTGATCTTGCTAAGAACATTTGATCATGCATTCTTCTCATTTCCACTCTTCGATTCCAATCATTTAGCCAAGTCTTGTATGTATATTCATTCCTTGTAAACTTCAACACCCTACCTTTGTTTCCACCTCTCTGTCCATTTCCACATTCCCTAACATGATGGAAAAGCAAGAAATGACCACAATAAAATAAAATAAAAATTACAAATAAATAATGATAATTCTTAAATTGTAACACTCACTTCACTAAAATCTCACATTTGATCCTTTGTACAATAAAGAAAAGAACACATCAAGTTGAAAGAAAAAGAAGAAGAAAGCTACAAAAAAAAGACTATAAAGCCAAGACTGAGCTAACCACTGTGGTTAACTCAAGGATTGGTGGCTATTGGGGAAATAGATGCATTGTAGATGGTTGGTAGTTAGAAAAAAGGGCTAGTGTTTTTGTTATTGGGTAGGTAATAAAGCCAGACTGAGCTAACCACTGTGGTTAACTAAAGGATTGGTGGTTATTGGGTAAATAGATGCATTGTAGATTGTTGGTAGTTAGTACAAAGGGCTAGTGTTTTTGTTAGTGGGTAGGTAATAAAGCCAGACTGAGCTAACCACTGTGGTTAACTAAAGGATTAGAACTCAATGGAAAAGTGTTTTCTGTCCACCCACTATCCATCCGGGCTCATGGTGCATTGTTGGGTGTTGGTTCACTGTGGCGGGAATACTATGAATGATAATTGTGACCGAATGCCTGTTTGGATGAAAGAAGAGGGAACTTCACATGAGTAATTGAGGCTCCCTGCACCCTAAACTCATTCATCCCCATGGATGTGTGTATATATTGAGGGAACTTGAGAAGAGTAATTAGAGTTCCCTCCACCCCAGACCCATTCATCCCCCATGGATGTGTGTCTACAATAGAGGGAACTTCCAACCAGTAGTTAGAGTTCCCTCCACCCTAAACCCATCCATCCTCCATGGATGGGTGTTTATAATCGAGAAAAGGGGCCACTTACACTTGTGAAATGAATGCCAAGTTATCATCCATTTCATGGTTTTGTACCCTAATTGAGACACTACCCCTTTTGAGTTTTGACTAGGTATCTTCAACAATCTTTGCCACTATGGTTTGTGCTCATGTTTGTTGTACTATTATACACAAGCTTGGATAAATGACCTATTTTTCATCTTGTGTTTGATGATGATGATGGCTAAAAAGACAAAACAAACAAACAAACAACCCAATGGTGCACATTTTGAGTTTTATCACTCCACCTACTTTTTAATATTGTAATATTTTTTCAATGGGGACATGCACTTTCAATCATGGATAAGTTCAAGCAAGCTAAAAAGCCCAAGCAGTTGGGATTCATGGCCACCTAGCAATAAGTTGTGGCTAGTATTATTCTTATTGATATTGAATGCTAGATGGTACAATAGCTTGGTTCAATAACCTAGTTATAATAGCTTGGAATTGAGCAAAGTTTTTACACATGTCAATAACATTCATGGTTTAGCAATTTCATGTGAAATTCTAGCAACATCCATTACAAGTTTTTCAAGAAATGTCTTTGCAAATGTGATAACTTATCGTTTGGATATGAACACTATTATATAAATCCATTATCCTCCTTGCCTTTAACCTATTTAACCCATAAATAATAATGACAACTCAATTATTGTTGGCATATAGCCTCTAAAAATAGGATGCAAACTAAATGACAAATTACATGCCTTACATATGACAAATGGTTTGCCCAACTCCATCCCCAACTTCATCCCGATGATCCATAATGATTTAATAAGAAGACACAACTTGTTCTACTAGATGTTGCCTCCAAAGCATTGATAATTGGAGAGAGGGTGACGCGCTCCCAAGTCACGGGGTGAAACCCACTTGAGGGTTTCACAAAATCAAGTTGCGGAAAGTTGAACTTGGTAGCACGCTCCCGGCTTCCAACTCTAGAAGGGGGTAGAGGGTCGAGTTGGGAGCCCCGGGATTAGACTAGGAAAAGATCAAGCTTTTAGATCACACAAACCTACATCACAAACCAACACGAGTTGGTTAGAATCCATTTGCACTCTTTTGGTGTTAGGACAAGCCACGGGGACCCGGACTCACTTGGACTCACCACATCCTTGG
>Ga0116231_10012860_pt1 | contig 12055 bp, 12 predicted proteins | sample S1TSphgellanicum_2_FD_89695 | JGI IMG/M metagenome (GOLD analysis project Ga0116231, IMG submission 89695) | Host-associated microbial communities from peat moss isolated from Minnesota, USA - S1T2_Fd - Sphagnum magellanicum MG | ecosystem: Host-associated > Plants > Peat moss > Unclassified... | reverse complement strand
TTGCTGATTCCTGAAAAAATGTTCGGCACAGCAAGGAACAAAAGTCTTTTGCTTCTTTTCTTCAGAAAAGAAGGCTTTCCTTTCCTTGTTGTGTTGTCCAAGCCCGATACGGGCTGCCATGGCGTCAGGATAGGGCGTGGCGGAGGTCGGCGATGAGGTCGTCGGGGTGTTCTACGCCGATGGAAATCCGAACCAGATTGTCCAGCAAGCCGAATTTGAGCTTGCGGGCGGCGGGGACGGCGATGTGAGTCATGGCCGCGGGGTGGGAGGCGAGGCTTTCGGTGCCGCCCAAACTGACCGCGAGCTTGATGAGGGTGAGGCGGTCGAGAAATTCGAATGCCTCCTTCTCGCCGCCCTTAACATACACGCTGATGGTGGAACCGGGACCGCTGCATTGGCGGGCATAAAGATCGTATTCGCGGGAGCCGTGGGCGAGATGGCCGAGAAAACCGACACGCTCGATCGACGGATGGTTGGCGAGGAAATCGGCCACCTTGCCGGCATTTTCGCCGGCACGGGTCATGCGAAGCTCGAGGGTTTCGAGGCTGCGCATCAGCAGCCAGCCGGTATGCGGGTCGCTCATTGTGCCAAGCGCGCTGCGCATGGAGCGGATGGGTTTGAGCGCCTTGCGGGAGCCGAGAACGGCGCCGGCAACCACGTCACTATGGCCGCCGACATATTTGGTGAGGGAGTAGATCACCATGTCGGCGCCGTGATTGAGGGGCGATTGCCAGAGGGGGCCCAGAAAAGTGTTGTCCACAATCACGGCGGGCTTGCCGCCGGGCTGGTTTTCCAGTGTGGCGGCCAGTTCGGCGCAGTAAGCGATGTCGATCAGGTCGTTGGTGGGGTTGGCGGGGGTTTCGATCATGAAGGCGGCGATGCGGCCGCCGGGTTTGACCGCCGCCTGGGCCTCCTTGAGGCGGGCCGCTACGTCCTCCGGTTCCAGATTGCCGGCGAACTCGAAACCCTGGATGCCGAATTGCGGCAAAACCTTCATCAGCAGCGTTTCGGTGCCGCCATAGATCGGGGCGTTGAAAAACACCACGTCGCCGGGGCGGGCGACGCTGAGCAGCGTTGTCGCGATCGCCGCCATGCCGCTCGCGAAAACCAGCGCGGTTTCCGCGCCGTCCCACACCGTGAGGCGGTCCTCCAGGATTTCGAGATCGGGGTTGTTGAAGCGGGAATAGATCAGGCCGGGGGATTCGTTTTCGCGCAGCTCGCGCAGGCCAGCGACGAGCTCGAAAAACTCCTTGCCGTGTTGCGCGGAGCGGAAGACGAAAGTGGAGGTCTGGAAGATCGGTACTTTCACCGAGCCTTCGGACAGGGCGGGATCGTAGCCGAAGCCCATCATCAGGGTTTCCGGGTGCAGAACCTGGCCGCCCAGCGTCCGCTTATGGTGGTTCATTCATTTGCCCCGTGTTGTTGTTGCCGCGGTCAGGAGAACCCGGCCACGTGGCGGGGAATATAGGGCGCCTCGAGGGCGGAAATCTCGCTTTCGGTCAATTTTAACGAAACCGCCGCGATGGCATCCTCCAGGTGATGCAACTTGCTGGCACCAACGATGGGGGCCGTCACGCCCGGCTTGGCCAGCAGCCAGGCCATGGCGATTTGGGCCATAGGCACACCACGTTCTTTGGCGATGCGGTTGACCGCCTCGATGATTGCCTGGTCAGCCTCCTCGGCGCCCTTGTAGAGCGTCTTGCCGAACTGGTCGGTTTCGGCGCGCTTGGTGGTGCCCTCGCTCGCGGGGCGGGCGAGGCGGCCGCGGGCGAGCGGGCTCCAGGGGATCACGCCGACGCCTTCCTCACGGCACAACGGGAGCATCTCACGCTCCTCCTCGCGATAGAGCAGGTTGAGGTGGTTCTGCATGGAGACGAAGCGCGTCCATCCATTCAGGCGGGCGAGATACTGCGCCTTGCAGAATTGCCACGCATACATGGAGGAAGCGCCGATGTAGCGCGCCTTGCCGGATTTTACCAAATCGTGCAGCGCTTCCAATGTCTCCTCGATCGGTGTCGCGGGATCGAAACGATGTATCTGGTAGAGATCGACATAGTCCATGTTCAGGCGTTTCAGGCTGGCGTCGATCTCGGCGAAAATGGCTTTCCGGGAAAGGCCGCCGCCGTTGGGATATGGGTGCATGACGCCGTGCACCTTGGTTGCGACAACCACCGAGTCGCGCGGTGCCATGTCCTTGATGGCACGGCCTAGAATCTCCTCGCTGGAGCCGGCGGAATAGACGTTGGCGGTGTCGAAGAAGTTGATGCCGGCCTCGAGCGCGCGCTTGATGAATGGGCGGCTTTCGGCCTCAGGCAGTGTCCAAGCGTGGGTGCCGCGGTTGGGCTCGCCATAGGTCATGCAGCCGAGGCAGATGCGGGAGATTTTGAGGCCTGTGGCGCCAAGCTTGACGTAGTCCATGAGCTGCTCCGAGGAAGGAAGAAAGAGTCTTCTTTTTTGAAAAAAAGAAGCAAAAAACTTTTGTTATTTTAAGCGTGTGTTCTGACGGAACGAATGCCAAGGAATAAGAGTTTTTTGGTTCTTTTTTTCAAAAAAGAACTGCTTTCTGTCTTACGCCGACCGCCTGATGGCGGCCAATGTCATGGCCATCTTGTCGGTCACCGGCCGGGCGCCGCCAAGCGGGGGGCGGGCCAGGTCGCGCCGGCCGAGCACGGCCGGCAGAGCGGCCGCGATCCATGATGTATCACAGCGTCGGGGCACGCCTAAGAGGGCGCGGCCGATGAAGGCCAAAGCCTGGTGTACGCCGGCGAGGCACTGAGCGGTCGGCTCGGCAATGGCATGGTCGCGCGTGACTTTGAAGGCATTGAGCATTTCGGTGGGCAACAGGCAGCGGTCTTGCGCCGCGAGGAAGGCGGCGCTGCGCAAGATGCCCGCCACGCCGTAGCCGGCGCCAAGTTGGCGTAGTCGGATCAACTCCCCCGGGGGCGCGCCAAGTGTGCGGCCGGCGGCGACAGCCAGCGAGCCGGCGCCTTGCAGCAGCCAGTCGCGCCAGGCCTCGGTGGACGTGATCTCAGATTCGGCCTCCGTTTCGCGAGCCTCGATCATGGCCAGTAGGTCGGCAGCGAGCAGGCGGCCTTCGGCAAGCGCCTGGCGAAGCGGGGTTGCGACTTCATGCGGCTTTGGATCACCCTGCACCACCTCGCGCCACCATTGCAGGCGGATCAAAGCGAGGCCCGGTTCCTGGGTAACCTCCCTGGCGCGGGCGAGTTCGTGGTTGAAGGCGTAGAGGGTGAAGAGCGTGTCGCGGGCCGGCACCGGCGCGAAGAGAGCCGCGAAATAGCGATCGGGGTCGTTCCTGCGCACAAGCATGGCTTCGGGGTTGGGAAACATCGGAACCACATGGCTGCATCGCGTGGACCGGGCAAGCTTGACGCCCCTCCCGCGGAACAATAGCTGACCAGAGCGTTAAAGCGGCACCCCCCCTCCACGGGCACGCCTTACGGCCGCAGCCCCGACAACCCCCACGGAGATAGCTAACATGGCCTTTGAACTTCCCCCCCTGCCCTTCGAGACCAATGCGCTCGCGGCGAACGGCATGTGCCAGGAGACGCTTGAGTTGCATCACGGCAAGCACCATCAGGCCTATGTCACCGCGCTGAATGGTTTTGTTGAGAAGGACAGCTCGCTCCAGGGCAAGAGCCTGGACGACATCGTGACGCTCGCGGCGAGCACCCCCGGGCCGCTGTTCAACAATGCGGGGCAGCATTGGAACCACATCATTTTCTGGAAGAATCTGTCGCCGACCGGTGGGAAAATCCCTGGCGCCCTGGCGAAGAAGATCGACGAGGATCTGGGCGGGCTGGACAAATTCAAGGAGGCGTTCAAGGCGGCCGCGACGACGCAGTTCGGATCCGGCTGGGCGTGGCTGGTGCTGGACAAGAGCGGCAAGCTGGCGGTGACCAAGACGCCGAACGGATCGAACCCGCTGGCCACCGGCGAGGGCAAGGTTCTGCTGGCGCTGGATGTGTGGGAGCACAGCTACTACCTGGATTTCCGCAACCGCCGGCCGGACTATGTGACGAACTTCCTGGAGAAGCTGGCCAATTACGAGTATGCGGAAGCGGAGCTTGCGGCTGCTTAATCCTCGGGCGTGGTGGGCTGCGGAGCAGCCCACCCACCGGCAGGCGGAAGCACGCCTATTATTCATATAGTTTGTGAATGACTTTATTTTGTGCGGAGCGTAGTGTTCCGAGCATTATCCGGGATTGGATGCGTATTTTGATCAACATGTTCGCTGCGCCGTTCTCGTTTCCCATTATGTGGACGGAGCTGGCGATTGCTTCCTGGGAGACGATTTGGCACCGGACTGCGCTGATGGTGACCGGCGAGTGTTCGCCTGCCGAATACGAGCGCATGGTGGCTGAGAAGATGAAGGCGGTTTATCAATCCGGCATGGCGATGGCGGCCGGCAAGGATGCGGAGGATGTGCTGCGGCCGTTCCACAAGCACGCGACCGCGAACGCAAAGCGCCTGAGAAAATAAAAGGTCTTTGCTTCTTTCTTTCTAGAAAGGAGAGCTTTGAATGCCGCGTAGCAGGAATAGATGCGTCGCCATGAGGCGACACATCCTACGATGTTATTTTGGGTCGTTGGCCGGGGTGGGCGTGGTGCCGGTGAGCACTTGGCTGATGGTTTCACGTAGTACGGTCACGCGCACGTTCGGGGCGATCTCGATCTCCACTTCGCTGGCGCCGTCGCGGGATTTTTGAACCACGCCGACGATGCCGCCGGCGGTGAGTACCTTGTCGCCGCGTTTGATGGCGGCGAGCTTTGCCTTCAGCACCTTCTGTTGCTGCTGCTGCGGGCGGATCATCATGAAATAGAAAATGCCGAAGATCAGGACGATGGGCAGGATTTGCAGCACGCCCGATCCGGTGATGCCGCCGCCGCCGGCTTCCTGTGCGTAGGCATTTGAAATCAAGGGAAACATGAGGGTTTTTTCCTGGAAAAAATCGGCGGCCGGCGCGGCTTGCCGCTTGGCGCGCCGCACCATAGTTTGACCGCCCAACCCGTCAAGCGGCCCTCATGGAAAGCCACGCACCCTTGCTGACCCGTATCGCCGAAGCGCTGGAGCGCCTGGCACCGCCGCCGCCCGGCCCCGCCAAGCTGGATAGCGCTGATGCGTTCGTTTGGCAGCCGGAGCATGCAGGCGGCGGCACGCTGGCGCCAGTGCCGGAGGTGGCGCGGGTCGACATCGGTATCCTGCAGGGCATCGATCGGGCCAAAAGCATCCTGCTGGAGAACACGCTGCGCTTTGCCGCCGGCTTCCCGGCCAACAACGCCATGCTGTGGGGCGCGCGCGGCATGGGTAAATCGAGCCTGGTGAAGGCAGTGCATGCGGCGGCCAATGCGGCCTCGCCGGGCGCGCTGGCCCTGATCGAAATACACCGCGAGGACATCGCTACCCTGCCCGCCTTGCTTACCCTGCTGCGCGGCCATCCACGGCGCGTGCTGGTGTTCTGCGACGACCTATCGTTCGAGCGGGAGGATGCCGACTACAAGGCGCTGAAATCGGTGCTGGACGGTGGGATCGAGGGACGGCCGAAGACGGTGCTGTTTTACGCAACCAGCAACCGGCGCCATCTGATGCCGCGCGACATGATCGATAACGAACGGGCCACCGCCATTTCACCTGGGGAGGCGACGGAGGAAAAGGTATCGCTTTCTGACCGGTTTGGCCTTTGGCTCGGTTTCCATGGCTGCGACCAGGCCACCTATCTGGCGATGGTGGAGGCCTATGCAGCGCACCGGCAATTGGCGATCGGGCGCGATGATCTGCGCGCGCAGGCGGCGGAATGGGCAGTGACGCGGGGGTCGCGATCGGGGCGAGTGGCTTGGCAGTTTATTGAGGATCTTGCGGGGCGTGAGGGATATGCAATGAAATCAGGAAACTAAAGAAGATTCTTCTTTTCTGAAGAGAAGGCGGAAGCCCGCCCGGCGGGAAGCAAGCGATTTTTGTTTCTTGGCCTTTCGCACGATCGAAGGCATGGCCCGGATCGTTGCGAGAGCGACCGAAAAATGGATGGCATGCATACACGCCCAGCAATGGGCCCGTATCGCCCAAGCGCGATACGGGCTACGCCCTTAGGCGGCGGGGCGCAGTAGCGCTAGGGGCCTGCGTGGCTTCAGACACCGCCTGGTGCCAGCGGTAGATATCGGCTTCCGCGGCCCTGTTCGGGCTGCGCCATTCGCGCTTGCCGGCGCCGCTGTAATGTTCATAGCCGGAACGGCAATCGCCGACCGCCACGGCACGCTTGATGTCGGGGTAACGATCCAAATACCAATCCTCGTCGAAACCTGTCTTGCCGGCCGAACGATCCTCGTAATAGCCGAGCGTCGCGTAATGCTTGGAGGCAGTTGAGCATTTGCCGTCGCGCACCGATCGCGCAACGTCGGGATTGGCCCGGAGATAGGCGGTATCCTCGAATGGCTGGGCGGCCAAGGCAGCTTCGATCAGCATGCGCAGGACGCGGTTGGACAGGGTGACCTCTGTATCGGGCTTCGAATCGTCACCGTGAAATGTAAGTGCCTTCTTGAGAAGCACCCAAGGGATAAGATGCACGCCAAGCCCCTTTTTTATTTCGGCCTGCGCACTCTAACACCGGATGGTTCCGGGTGCAGCACAATACTTGAGCCATGGGGCTTTCTGCTTGACCAGTCCACGGCGGAGCCACTGCCTGCGCGATCAGGGCCGTGACTTTTTCCGTGTGTACGTTGCAAGGCCGCATTTTTGGTGGGCTGTGGAGCAGCCTACCCTTGGGAAGTCAGTTGGCCTATGCGGCGGTTGGACAAAGCTCACCATCGACATCGTCGATGAGGCTTTCGACGTAGGAGCCGATGCAGCGCGGACGTTTGCCGGGCGACGGTTCCAGATGCCAAACGAGGAGTGGGCCGAGCCAGACCTCCACTACCCAATTCTCCGGCGAGGCGATCCTGGCAGCTTCGACATAGGCGGCGGCATCGTTCTCGGCCGTCAGCGTGATTGGCGAGCGCCGTGCCGTACCATCCTCCCGTAATTCATAGACGAGGTATTCGGCCACACAGCCCCCACTTTGTCACAAGACTGGGACCAAGCTAAGGCAGCGGGATAAGGATTGTCTACTAAAAGTTGAACTTTCGACATATTTCAGCAACCGCGGTTTCATCTGCATCGTCGGTCTTGTTTTCGGACACGATTCGTTCCTTCGCGGCGGCGATTTAATTTCCGCGTGAACGACGTTTTGGCGTGTGGAAGAGGCCGCCAGGGTCGGTGACCTGCCTCTCTGTTGGTCGACAGCGACCAAAACATTGCGGTTGGCATCCGCCCGGTTTGCCGGCCGATCGCGCTCCCGCCGCGGTTCGACGGCGGGTAGGGGCGGAGGTGTTGCGGGCCCGGCGGCACCGCGCATCGCGCAAGCGCGATGCGCGGTGCCGACAAGGTTATGCCAAATCCACGTAGAGGTTTTTGAGGGCGTCTTCGGCGAGGGCAATGGTTACCTCGCGTGGCTCATCGAAACAGGTGCAGACCTGGGAAATCTGCTCGCAGAGGAAATTAGGCTGGAAATAGGCCAGATCGTAGTTGCCGGCGCGCAAACGGCGGACGATGTGGTAGAACGCGTCGTCACTCAGCGACAGGCCGTTCTTTTCTGCGACGGCGTGAAATATCTTTTTGTACTCCGCCAGTTCGGGACCCAGCACCTCGATCTTGTAGGGGATGCGGCGCAGGAAGGCGGGGTCCATCAGGTCGGCGGGCTTGAGGTTGGTGGAGAACAGCACGAGTTCGTCGAACGGGATCATGAAGCTCATGCCGGTGTTGAGCGTGAGATAGTCGATGCGGCTTTCGAGCGGCACGATCCAGCGGTTCAGCAACTCGGTGGGGTTTACCTTCTGGCGGCCGAAATCATCGATCAGGAAAAGGCCGTTCAGCGCCTTCATGTGCAGCGGCGCATCGTAGTATTTGGTGATCGGGTCGAACCGCAGGTCGAGCATTTCGAGCGTAAGCTCGCCACCCGCCATGGCGACAGGGCGGCGGCAGGCCACCCAGCGCGCATCGAACCCTTCGAGCTTTACGGCCCCCCCATCGGACAGCGATTTGGACTTGCCGTCGTCATAGGGTTTATGCACGCCGGTATCGTAGATCTTGATGATCTGGCCGGCGATTTCCATGGCGTAGGGGATATAGATCACGTCGCGGAACAGTTTGGAGATGCGCGTGCCGATGCTGGTTTTGCCGTTGCCGGGCGGGCCATAGAGCAGAATGGTGCGGCCGGCACGGATGGCCGGCAGCAGCTTGCGCACATAGGTATCGGGCACGTTGAGATCGGCAAAGCCCTGGCGGAAATTCTCTACGCGCATATTCTCGTTACGGATCGCCTGCTTGCGGACCTGCGACTGGAAGGCGCTGAGCGAGACCGGCGCGGGGCCGAGATAGGCCGATTGCGCCATCGCTTCGGCGGCAGCGGCGCGGCCGAGATCGGACAGCGTATAGCGGATGTAGCGCACCAGGCCGACGACGTGGGACCCCAGCGTTTGCACCAGCTTCTGCGTTGTCGCTTCCTCGATCAGTTCCTGGATGACGGAATGTGGCAGGCCCATGCGGCTGCTGAGATCCGGGATCAGCTCGCAGGAATCCATGCGCATGAATTTCAGCATCAGGCCGAGCAGGCTGGAGCGGCTGATGCCGGTTTGCGCGATGTTCAGCGGCGATTTGGGCGTTTCTTCCAGCACCGCATGAAGCTGTTCGTGGGAGATCAGGCCGAGTTCGAGCAGATGCTCGCCGAGGCGGCCGCTTTTCTCGCGCTGGCGCTTCAGCGCCTGCTCCAGCCCTTCCATGCTGACCAGGCCGCGGTAGAGCAGAATGTCACCAAGACGCATGTTTCGACTCTCGATTGCGTGGTTCTCAAGTGGTCAGGTGGTGGGTGGCGCCGGGTTATGCGGCAAGCGTATCGAAAGGCTTTGGGGCGACGCAGCGGACTCACAACCTTGAATGAGATAAAGACTATATTAAACAACCTATGCGTGCAACGCTTTTTGGAGAAATTTTTGCCGCCGCCCTTGAATGCATGCCGGATTGGGGACGGCAGGCGTCTCCGGGGTTGCACAGATTGTTTCAGATTGCGAAATGCAACCTGTAGGTGTATAGAGTTAATTCATTGGGACAGGGGGTTGGTGCATGGAGAGTCTGGCCGCTTGGTTCGCGCCGCTGCAGCAGAGGATGAATGAAAGAACGGCGTATGTGGGTTATCTTACGGCACTGTCCGGGTATTTCCTTGCTCTCTACTTGCCGTGGTCGAGTGTGCCGGTGGTGATTGCGGGGCATGGGGGTATCTCCGCCACTGGCTGGGACGAGCTTGCCTATCTGCCGGCCCTGCCATACGCGAGCGTGTTGCTGAATGGGCTGCGGGGGCGCAAGGCGTTGAAGCTGAGCATGATCGGCCTGTGCATCATTCTGGCCTTCGCGTTGTTGCTGGTGGACAATGTGGAGCATCGCAGCATGTGGCAGACGCCGTTGCTGGTCGATGCGGATGGTGGTGTGCCCCATGCGCTGTACGGTTCGGTGCTGGATGTTGGTTTCTGGGTTGGGCTGGCCTCGATGATTGCGCTTTCGGTGTTTTCGTTGATCTGGACGATGCATGTTTCGGGGGCGGTGGAGGAGAGGCAGGAAGGCCTTCTTTTCTGAAAAAAAGGCGGAGCCGCCCGGCACGAAGCACATGATTTTTATCTACCCGCCGCTCCCATGGTCGGGGCCAGGCCGGCATCTTACCGCGAGCGCGGAAATAAGAGTCTTTTGGTTCTTTTCTTCAGAAAAGAACATTCTTGCTTCCTTCAGGGAATTGTAGATTTGTCGCAGGCGAGCAGCCCTTTGGTCAGCAGGCGATAGCGTGCTGCGGCGAGAGTTCATCTACATCGAATAACGGGCGATGCTTCATTCTGGCGGCGTGGACAGCTACGGCAATCTCCTGGTTGGCGTCGGCCACCATGACGGGGCCGCTCTGATCGAAATGGGCCGCGGACTCGGGCCAGCGAAGAATGGCTGCGAAGGCGCCGCACACCGTGGCTGACGAGAAAGCCTGGGCCAGTTGCGGCTGCTCGCGGCGCATTTTTTCTACCAGTGTCACGACGTCTTTGGTCGCCTCATCCTGGTTTGGCAGTTCGATCGGCTGACGTGACATCCATGAAACCCATTCGCAGACCGCCTCTCGATCGGCCATTGCCTCGCTGAAGTGCATGAGCATTGTTTTCAGAGCTCGAGGGGCATTCGGGTCGTCGAGAAATCTTTCCAGGTGCCGCGCATGGGATTCCAGCAATTCAGCTGCTTTGTTGAGGTTCTCGATACGCTTGAGATGATGCTTCCGGCAGATGCTGCGCCACATGGCGCCTGCCAGGCAGATTGCGACGCACACAATCGCCGCACCCGCCTGAGGTGCCACAGACATGCTGGGAAGCATTTATTTACCTCTCCGTCTGGTTGTTACTTTGCCGGCAACTGGGCCGAGTGGCAAATCAGGCTGGACTTGGGCAATCACATCCAAATGCCTTGCCTTGATTGCCTCGACACGGGAAACCGACATTTCCAATTTTTGTTCCGCGATCTTGCGTTCATGGGCCTCGGCGGCTGAACGGCGGCGATCGTAGGCCCCTAAAACTACAAGAACAATAACGATGGTTGCCCATCCGGCCGCATGCGCGATGAGCGCCCCGAAAGCCAGACAGGCGACAGCGACGTAAAAGATCGCGTCCGGATAGCGATGAAGAGCGCGGATCGTTCCAGGGTGGAGCCACATCCCTCAGGCTGGAAGCTGCGATCACAGATTTTCAATCCGTAAGCAAAACGGCCGCGTTCCTCGAACTGCCCTGCCACTGCGCCGGCCCGACTCCCGCGTGCTGAGGATTAAGACCGAGCCGGACCTATTTTTCTTATGTTTTACATAGGGGTAGTGGTGGGTGCAGTAGGATTCGAACCTACGACCCGCTGATTAAGAGTTATCGGAAATCCATTTCCGCCAGCATTTTCCCGAAACGTCCCCCGACGCCCCGAAGCAGCCCACAAAATCATCATTTTCCCTTGTTTTCCAGTGTCTTTTAGCTTGCGATTCAGTTGAAGCCCCGCCATTACTTTGTCCCGAGGCATCCCGGCGCGGCCCCTGATGTTGAAGCCCCGCTGAAGCCCCACTGAAGCCCCGTTTGGATGGGAGCGTAACGAAATGGCTGTGCGGCTGACCGAGACGGCAATTGCCAAGGGAATCAAGGACGTTGGCGCCACTAAGCAACGCAAGGACCTGGTAGACGCTGGCTGTCCTCGTTTGCGGCTGAGGCTGACGCCCGCAGGCTCCAAAAGCTGGGTGCTGGCGTGCCGCGACCGTGAGGGGCGGATGCGACGCTATCCGCTGGGCACCTACCCTGCCGTGGGCATCAGTGATGCCCGGGAGGCTGCCCGGGCGCTGCATGTGAAGGTGAAGCAGGAAGGGGCGGACCCGGTGGCCGATCGAAGGCGGGAGCGCGCAATTGCGCGCGACGCCAAGGCCGGCATCAACACGCTGGCTTCTCTGCTGACGCTCTACGCGAACAACCGCGGCGAGAAGTTGAAAAGCTGGGCCGAGTGCCGCCGCCGGATCGAGAGCGTGTTTGCCAAGCAACTGGACCATGCGCTGGCGACGCTGAAACTGTCGGACCTGTTATTGGCTGCCGACACTTGGCCCTCAAAGCAGAGTGCAGCGGCTGCCGTTCGCTACCTGCGGCCTATCCTAAAGTGGGCAGCCCGTCGCCGCTACGTTTCCGCCGATCTGGCGACGATCGCCCCGCCCGCCACAGTGGGCCGGCGCGACCGCGTTCTGAGCCGGGAGGAACTGGCCGCAGTGCTGCCGGCGCTGAAGGACTCCGACCGCCCCTATGCGGCGGCGCTGCGCTTCCTGCTGCTGACGTTGGCGCGGCGGGAAGAACTGGCCTCGGCACGGTGGCAGGACGTGAACCTTGAGGCCGCTACCTGGACGATACCGGAGACCAAGAACGGTCAGCCGCATGTCGTGCCGCTATCGAAGCAGGCGGTGGAACTGCTGCGC
>Ga0116231_10012859_pt1 | contig 12056 bp, 12 predicted proteins | sample S1TSphgellanicum_2_FD_89695 | JGI IMG/M metagenome (GOLD analysis project Ga0116231, IMG submission 89695) | Host-associated microbial communities from peat moss isolated from Minnesota, USA - S1T2_Fd - Sphagnum magellanicum MG | ecosystem: Host-associated > Plants > Peat moss > Unclassified... | reverse complement strand
TTTTTATTTTTGTTTTTTTTTCTTTTTTTTTTTTTTTTTCCCCCCCCCTTTTTTTTTTTTTTTTTGGGGTGATAGGTACTTGGTTAGGTTACGAAAGAGTAGGTACCTTGCCATTTACATTAAAACGTATCTTAATGGAAAAGAAGAATTACGGAAACTCAAGTATTTCACCATGCCAAAAATTTAATCTTCAAATATTCCTCTAAATGAAACCAAAAATCAATCCTTCAAGACATTATAACTCTATTATAACTAATCTCAAGTTTCAACACAAGCCAAAATATCATCTTTCAAAAATCCTCATATAAAAAAATAGAGCTATTATTAACTAGGGGCCAAAATCTCTTAAGCTACTATATACTCTATAATGAATCTAAATACAATATCCTTGCCCTTGGTAGGCAAGGCCAACAAAATGAAATGCCGCATTTTGGCCCATGCATGCAATTATTTCGTTTTTCCAAAATGCCCAATGAGATTTTTACACTTTGTAACCTTACTTTCCAAATGCACTAATAAAAAAATATTTTGAATTTTTTTTTAAAAAATTATTTTTACGTTAGGTGGAAGGGGCCCTACCCCCAAAATACATAAGAGAGGCAATTGTGATAAATGCTTAAAAGTCGACAACAAATTGTTCACACTTTTCTTTAAATTTTCTTTTCCTTTACACTCTTTGGGGGTGGGGGGGGTGGCCGGGTCCCAACCTATTCTGAGGTAGTATATAAGTCAGTGATAAATCTTAACCTTAGTCCACCAACAATCCGCCACGTAAAAGTAGGGTGTTCGACAAGTGTTACAAAGCGAGAAGGGAAGACGAGAATGTGGATTTTGTGGATAAAAAATTGCACTTTGCTTTGCACAATGCCAAGTGTTTTTTCGCAGTAGGCGGATTCATAATAGGTTTTCCGGTTTTCCGTAGCATACATACATACATAGATAGGAACATGACACCCCTTTTATGTAATACTTCGTCCAACAAATGCATAACATCCGAGTGGTGTTAGCCTAGTCCGGAAGGATAATGTACAACAGGTTGCCAATTGAGCCTCACGGAATTGGAATTTGTACATGCCAATTCCAATTCCTTTCCCTCCGGTTCCGACGCTGGAGCTCCCATTCCAATTTCCTCCCCTCTGATTCCAATGCTGGAGCTCCCATTCCAATTCCCTTTCCTCTGGTTCCAAGGGTGGAGCTCCAATTCTGATCCCCCTCGAGTGGCCACGAATTCCGCAAGGTGGGCTGATTTTGCACCATTATACAATTTGAATTGGGTTACCCCAACTCACAAGCTGGACGCACCTCAGCTTGTTGTAACGGGCTCACCCAGGACATCATTACCTGGTGGAATCCGCCATCTACGGTCTGCTCTTTGGTGTTAAAGGCCGGGAATGTTGTTGGAACATTGGAGACTGGTGAGGGAAACTCTACGGAATCCACTGACCACATAACCGGCTGATTCTGCAGCATTAAACAGTCTGAAATAAGCTGAACTGACCAGACCTGACTTTAACGTCTAGAGTACAGGCCACCATCAACAGCTGATTCTGCCAGAGAACCTCTTGTCATAAGAGCTGTAATCTGTTGATGATACCCTGCTGTAGAATTGGTAGCAACTGTTGCTGATTATACGCCTCACTGAGCAACATGAGCATTTTTAAAATTTAAAAATAAATAAATAATTTTTTTGTGATGTTGCTCAAGTGGTGGTGATACATATGAATATTTAGCATAATTTGGTAATATTCAAAATATGATAATAGGAAAATCTTAAGCATCTTTTCATGTTGTAGGCAATTGTGGTGGTTTTTTATGATCATCTTGTGGCAAATTTTCAAAAAAGGGAATGTGTGACCCAAAAAAAAAATTCAAAATATTTCGTCCAAAATGGTGAAATTTTGCTCCCCAAAAAAAATCCTAAACATGGGTATTTGAAAATATAGCCCTCTGCTATATTATTTTTTTTTTAATGCTAATGACTTGTTAGAACTAGTTTAGGGAGGAAGACTTTAGGTTTTAGATAATTTCAAATTGAAATATATTAATTGATTCCCAAGTAAAGAGGAATGGAAAGATATCAAATTGTCCATATAGACACCTATTATAGGTAGCTAAAGGGCGAATATATTTTCATGTGAGTTTTTACTTTTAAGCCTGCCCTTCCCATACTAATTCATAAAAATCAATTGATATTGTACACAAAACAAATCATGAAGGTGTAGGTTGTCTCCTAATATTTGTTGCCATGGGTGCCCCAAAACAAATGTTTCCTCATCGCAAAAGCAATGGTAGTATTTTAAATTCAAATCTATGGGCAACCTAAAACAATTGTTTCTAGTTGCAAAAGTAATGGCAATGTTCATCCTTATGGGTAACTCAAAACAAATGCTTCTTAAAACACAAAAGCAATGAAAGTGTTCAAAAAATCATCGTTGTGTGCAACCCAAAACAAATGCTTCCTAATCACAAAAGTAATGAAAATGGTATATTGAGGGGCATCATTTCATTGTGTTAAATTACAATAACAACTACTGTTAAAATGAAGTTCTACTACATGTATGAAACTACCAATACACCTTGTAAAAACCATGTTCAATTGTTGGAATGATCATTGTCCTACTTGCAAGCCAACATTTCAATAGCAAGAAATCAATCATTCCAAAGGAGCATAATGAAGATTTGATCAATTGACATGTGTGGGTTCAATCAAAATGATGTGTGAAGCATCTTGATCTTTTTTCCTAGCATGTCTTTTTTCAATTGTTGCATGCATATTGAATTTGTAAATTACAGGTGTGGAGCCACAAAATAGAGCTCAATAAACAAACGCTAGTAAACGTGCATTAATTTGAATTATGACATTTAACACCTTGTCAACCTCAGCATAACACTTCGCAAATAAGGTTTCATCAAATTTTCTTTTCATGGCCTTTTCATTAGATTGATTATGCTTGGTGATTTCTTTTCCAACCTTTTCAACTACACGTGCTTCTTCTAATGTAAACATCAATTTTTTTCAATGCTTTCTTTCTTTAGTTGTAATCTCCTTGTGTATCAAATTTTCGCTACAAAAATTTGCAAATAAACGATTGGATTAATGACTAATTTTTTGTTGCAAGAATCACATGCAACTTGTTACAAAGTTTAGTCACCTTGGACAAATCACATAAAATTCTAAATTCAAAAAACAATATGTAGCACCAGGTTGTAATGGTAGTCACATAAAAATGCAACTTACACAAACTTTTCATCCATCTAAACCACCTTAGATGACATCATCATTTTGCAATGATTTTACAACTAAGAAATGTAATTGCATTATTTATTAAATATTTAAATATACTTAAGTTTAACATGTACCATGTTGATATATATCAACACATAGGGTAGGCTTAAAAAACTAATTTAGCTTGTTAAGTAGGCCATCTATTGTGCTTACTTAAGCTCATTTAGTAGGCACCTAAATTAAGTTGGCTACATGAATAAAAAATATTCAATCAACATCCTACCATTAATCACAACCCATATCATTTGTGGGAATTGACCCTTGAACCTCAAGGATGAAAATCAATTATTTTTTCACCAAGCCACCCCACTTATTGTGAGAAAAAAGTAATGTGTATTTTATTTAACCTAATTCATTTTTTAAATTATATAATACATTATTGTTAATTTTTCATATTTTATTAATATTTGTCCAAATGACAAGATTTAAAATTTAAACTTAAAGTTCTTTCAATAATGTACACAAATATATATATATTTCCTTTTCAAAATAAAAGTTGATTTGAGGAATTTTTTTTTTTGACCACATGATTTATGAATAGATAATATAATAATAATAAATAAATAAATTTCATATTGCACCCCTTCATTTTATTCTTGTACCTAGTATTTATTTCCTAGCTTACTTAATTAATTAACTAATTAAAAATTATGACATATCAACATGATAAAATACCTACTATTCAGCCACATACATATTACCTAAAACCTAGCCCTATTTCTTCCATTAATTACCATGGGTCCTTTGAACTTTTCACAAACCCACCAAACCTTACTACACATTCACCTTCCAAGTTAGAAAAAGAATTACATTTTCATCAATTTTGGGGTGCCATTAAAAATGGATGATATAAGTGTATTTTTCATTTTCATCCAAATCAACATTAATCACAAGTATAAGTTGCATATGTAAACTACAAATCAGTTTATAATTGTTTATGCAATTACAAGTCATTTTTACTAAGTGCCACAAAGGACAATCACATCTATAATTCCAAAAATGGTTGATTTCGACATAAATTACAAATGCATGGGTTGAAATGGACATGATTCATTATAATGTTTTACTCAATTTGGTCACATAATCATTAGAGGTCATCATGATGTTCCTGTTGTAATCAATGAATGATTCTTTTGTTGTGGTTCATCATGTGGTTTGTGTGAAAACCTTGGCAAAGTCAAGAATCGATTAATGTGGTTGTTGAGGGGCATTTGGTTTTTTGACGTGAATGCCATGTGCATTTCATCTATTATCATTGATGTTTGTGTTGCATCAATGTTTTATAATAGTTGATCATTCATCATTGGGCGCATGAATGCAACTAGCTTCCTACATTTCATCAAATTGCCCTTCAATATCAACATAATAGTGGCAAACATTGGGTTTAGTGGTACAAGGGCATTCACCCAATACCTTTTCAACCTACAAGTTGACTATGTGGAAATCAATGTTTGTATCCATAAATTGTTCATTGGGTTACATCTTGCTTGCCATAACATTAAGATCAAGTAGCCATATTCCAATAGTTTTGAACCTTTTACATTTGTTATGTGGAATCAATGTTTTTTTTAGAACTAATCTTACCCACTACACTAGATTCTCTTTTGTAGCACTCTTTCATTTGTTGGCTAACATCCACACATTTTTGTAAGCCTTGAATGTTGTTTTGAAAGGTTTAAAACATGCAACATCCAAAGGTTGTAATGTGTTACTTATGTGTGATAACACATTGACTAGGTTGAACCCCACCCCCTTGGTTTTGCACACAACATCCATGGTCACATGGGAGTTGTGGCCATGCAAAACAAGTTAGTGCTAAACACAAGTTTCTTCCACAAGCTTGAATAGAAGTAATAAAATGCAAGATTCATTTGTCAAAAATGACAGTTGTCATCCAAAATTTTGACTACATAACCATTGTAGCCCTAGATTCATAATGTTCAATGTGATTTTGATAGAATTGCTTCCTTTTGAATATGTAGGAATTTTGCAAGTATTTGCCTATTTGTGTTAATGTAGGACAAAATAGACAGCCATTCTTGTTCAACTAATGTAATAGAATGCATTGATATTGACCCAATCTTTGCTAAAACCAAGGCCCCTCCATTTTGACCAATTTGCACACTTGATTTGTCATAGTTCCATATTTGATTTGATTGGTACTTGTGTAGATTGTAAGCTTTGATTAAATTTGCATAGAACATCTTGACATTTGTTGGGCACAAACCTTTGGCACATTTGACCTTCAAACCTTGCATAAACTTTAGTGATAGATCTAAATTACACCTCTTGATTAAACTATCTCAACCATCCCAACTTAAAATCCCATTCCTAAAAATCATGACCCTTTTTTGCATAATCTAAGTCATTTTAACTTCAATTGTGTGTGTGAGATTGGATGCTTGATTGCTTGCATTTTTCTAACATATTCAATGAATGATTCTTCCTATCCTTTTTGTAAGACTCTAAATTTGCCTATTCTATGTGATTGTGTTATGCCATACATATGGTTTTTGTGTGATGTGACATCACCAAACATGTGGCTTGTAATTTGGATTTTGTTGCCACCTTCAACAACATCCATTGTCAAATTTAATGTTGCATCATCCCAATTCTTATTTTTATTCAAGCTATTCCATCACTTTTTAGATCAAACTGCAAGATCATCTGTGTTTAGAACATTATGATTTTGAGTGCTTGGAACATTGTAACTTTGATAACCAAGTTCGTGTGTGCCTAGATTGAACCCATCATTTAATTGTCAAGATGTTTTTGGTCGTCCATGTTTGCTTGGCCAACTTAATCTTGGTTGGGTGGTCCTAATTGGATTACTATTCACATCATGCACATGATGGCCATTGTCAATGTCTTGATAACATTGCAATTGATTGCCAAGGATGGAGACCATGGCATTTGCATGAAGAGTTGTTACATTAATTCAACACGTTGGTTGGTTTATTTGATTAATTTGATTGTTGAACTTGACAAAACTAGACGATACAATAAATAGAGGATAACTATGTTGTAGCCCAATTAATAGATTTGAATTCACAAGTTGTGCACACTCATACTCTTCATTTATGTATTCTAATGAATTACACCATGTATCCTTGGAGCTTTTAACATTTTTATAAACCTTGTAATTTAGTGTCAAGCAATAATCGAAACATTTGGTTTAACTTGTTATTATGACTCCCATTGTTATGCATCATTATATCTTTCATCATTCACATTCAAAACAAAATGCATCTAAAATGGTTAGGTTATAATTAAAAGAATGTCACTTGTTAAAGTATATATAATCATTGACCTTCACAATTTATGTTTATGTGGCAAATAAAATGTAATATTAATCAAGCACTTTTGTGTGTGCCAATAAACTTAATGGTAACATATGATGGTCCATCCTGTAACAAGTAAAATTACCATCACTCCATCCTTTAAAATGCCAATAATAAGCTTGGATGTAAGTTTTAATCAAACTTTTAATAGACTTAAATTGCTTGACAAATGGGTCCATGCAATGAAATTAAGTGCACAAGATTCACCTTTATTTGGTTAATTTTAATACAAACGCATTTAATGTTTAATGAGTGTCAAATTTAGGCACAAAACTAAAAGCCCAAAAAAAGGGCAATGTTTATTTAAGGTTTGATTACATTAAGTGTCTTTTCAAAGGTTTTTTTTTTAACACCATAATCATAAGCAAAATTTCAATACTTTATGCACTAAATTTTAACCCATTTTTCTTGAATAGATTTTGAATTCAATTCAAATTCAACTCAATTCAAATTGTATGCAATGTCATTCGATATTTTCATTTGAATATAACTTAATTTTCACAAAATCGATTCATTGTTTCCATCTGTCGATGCACAACAACACAAAGCCCAAGCAAATGTTTAGAAATAAATATGATTTTGCTTTCATGTGGTGCAAAATAAGTAAATTGTTGGCATGGGGGCAATTCCCAAAAGGGGCCTAAGACAAGGCCATAGTTAGCCTCACATTTTGGGAATGCCCCCCAATCTCTGGGTTCTACCATAATAAAGTGAAAGGGAAGGTTATCATGAACCAAACATGATAAAAACCTATTATTTTAGGCATTGAACTTTTAATTCATTCGAGATAAATAAGAAATCAAATTCAGACCACCAAATCCAGCAATTTCATTGGCCACAACATTTTTTTTTCTACACATCAACACACAAGCCGAGTCACCACCCTCTTGTATTAGTATACTAATATTATAACCATTTTCTGTATACGGACATGGGTAAATATCTCATGACTTGGTTTAAAAGGTTCTAATAACACAAAAAGAACAATTTGGAAGCTTTTTTGTGTGTACCCCAATTTATTTTTCTAGGAAGCAAGGACATGATTCTATGTACGAACCAAAGTATTCATTAGGGTAGAACAGCCCATGAGCGATCACTTAAGCGCTCAGGGTAGGCTAAGTCCAAAGGGAAGGCTTCTTTGTTTCTGGTGTCCAAACAAAACTTGAACCCCTCCTATTGACATATTTAACATATTAAAAATCACCCAAAACAAATTAAAGTTGAGAAAGTTATGAGCCCCCAAAATCGAACGGGTTAAATCACTCAAAATGAAAATATTAATTTTTAAAAAAATTGTAAGTTTCATCCAATTTATTTTTAAAAAAAAAGAAGGGATTGATTATACATGATTTCCATGCTTCATACTAATGGACCTCCCATTTTCACATTTACTTTTACACTTGATTTTTGGTAATTGAGCTATTTACCTATATCTTTTAGTTATTATTTATACAAAAAATTCAATTTTATTCTCTTTAATTTCAATTTCTCTTTCTTACTTAATTTTTTTTTTTGGGCAATAAAGTTTCTCTAGTTTTACATCAGAAGTTACCACAAAATAATCAAACACAAACTACTTAACTTTTACCCTACGGTGACATGTACGTTCATAGGCAAATAAATGCTTCCAGTTTTTTCTTACCCTAGTTTCAGATCCCAATGTCATCAGTAGACGAACAGACGACTTTGGAACCTCGGTATTTATGAATCTCGTTTGAGACCTTGAAATTTGTGTATCTTGTTTAGGACCTCGGAATTTGGGCATATCTTTTGGGACCTAGGTATTTTGACATCTCGTTGGAGGGGTCGAAAATTGTGTATCTCGTTTGAGAACTCGGCGTTTGCGGATCACTTTTAGCCCCTCAGAAATTTGGCATCTCGTTTGAGACTTCGGAATTTGGGCACGTATTTTGGGATCTCGGAATTTGGGCATATCTTTTAGGACCTCTGAATTTGGATATCTCGTTTGGGACCTTGGATTTTGTGTATCTCGTTTGGGGATCTCGGAAGCCGACTGAGGGAGGGAGACGAAGCAAGTGAGCGGAGAGAAGCGTGAAGGCGATGGCGCTCGCACAATCCTTGTGATTGCAGTGCTCAAATCCATGGGTAAGTGTTTCCTCTCTCAGTATTATCACCTTCCTTACGTCTTTTGAAAAACGATGATATGCGAAAATCTCAATTCTGTTGAAAATCGCGGGAGGAAAATCCAGAAATCTTTTCTTTCACAATCGTTTCCTGGAAACGTTTTGACTACCTACTCTCTTCTTCTGTCCTCAATGCATCACGCTGCGAATCTATCATCAAATCTTGGATCCCTGACGATTTTAAGAAGAGAAGAAGAATAAAAAGCTTTTGTTATCGTGCACAAGTTTGAGGAAGAAAGCTTCTTCTTGCACAAACGTATTCTGGAACGTTTTGAATATACTCTCTCTCTCTCTCTCTCTCTCTCTCTCTCTGTGCATCGCGTTGAGGATCCGCCGTGAAATCTTGGATCCATGACGATTTCTGACAAGAGAGAGAGAGCTCTTCACATCGTGCACAAGTTCGATCATTTGAGAAACCTTATGACTGAAATTTGAGGGAAAAGTGCAAAGTACGTTGCGTGGACTTGTATTTTCGGGAGTCTTTTGACCTTTAGAGAAAAAGAAAAGAAACCGAGGACCTTAAGAGTGATCGCGGTTTTGATGGAAAGAATAAGCTGGAAGAAGCGGTGTTTTGTTCCTTTGCTGTGAGGCATGACGGCCAGGGAGCTTGCTTTTGTGAACATCTTTGTTTCCTAGGTATTGAAGAGTGGATCAGAGCAAAGCTTTTCTATCCTTCATACCGGTCTTTCATTTTCAGGCAAAAGTCTACTGCAAAGCTGAAAGAAACCTGTTTGTAGTGTGATGCCTTGTAGGCTTGCATTCTGTTCTATCTTTGTTCTGAAATTATGAGGAAAACAATGTGGATTGGCAACTGCTTGGAGCTGCGTGTTCAGTGAGTTTTGTGTGATGTGAATATGAGGTACTTTTAATGAGGGAACTTGGAGTGATGCTTTGGGGGGTGTGGAAATAATTGCAGCTGCAAAACATAAAGCCAGCAGAGGATCACAGCATTTTCGGGCAAAAGCAACCAACAGGGTGGATGATCTTCAAGGCATGGTGTCGGAATTGCAACAGGCACGGCGGCAGAATAGGTTGAAGGATGTTGCATTGTTGGAGGAGCAAATGCATCAGATGCTGCGGGAATGGAAGGCAGAGTTACGGGAAGCTTCCCCTGCTTCTTCATTGCTGGTAATGTTCTTCTTTTGATACCTATATGACTGGTTCTCCTGCTGATAAGGGCTCTGGAATTTTTTAGGTCAAAGTTGGTGCAAGGATGGGATGCAGTGAAAACTGATGTGTTCTGCAGTCCTTGCAGGCAGAACCTAGCTCCTCAGAGCTGTCCTCAGACATGGAGCGGTTGTTGCAGTTAAATAATGAGGATGATGATGCTAGCAGCATAGCTCTGACTCCTTCTCCTACAACAAACTTGCCTTTGGAGGCTGCAGGCACATCTACTTCTCAGAAGGTACTTACTTTGTTAGGGCTCTATTAACAACCTCAGACATGCAGCTCAACACAGTCCTTGTAAGAGCTTGATGTCATGAAATTTGCATCCAGGGCTCACCTTTGGTTCCAGTTGTTGTTGTCCCTACTTCCTTTAAACATGCAGCATGAAACTTCTTGTGCTAAAGTAGTTAGGGCAGCATGATGGACAAAGCATCTTGAGACTGCTTGAATATTACAGAAGGTTGATGTTCAAGAAAATTGTCTTTTGTAGGATTGTGGGGTCGCAGTGCCAGAGTTGTGTGGAATACCAATCCCCGGTGAGGGTGGTATTGAGCATCAGGCAGGACCAAGTTCAAGGAAGTGTGATGACATTTCTCACAGACCTGTGCAGCACAACCACCAAACGCCAATTGCTACCTCTGATACGTTGTTCAAGCCAGGCATATTTCCTCCATCTATTGCTTTCTTGAACCCTAAATGTGCCTTGTGGGATTGCCCAAGGCCTGCTCAAGGAGGCAATGAGGGGTTAGTTTATTGCAGCAGTTTCCATGAAGAATTGGCACTGAATGAAGGCGCTCCAGGCATGTGCCCAGTGCTGAGGCCAGGTGGGATTGACTTAAAGGATGGTCCTCTATTTGCAGCATTAACAGCTCGTGTCAATGGGCGAGCTGTTGGTATTCCAGAATTGCATGGGGCTGCCACTTCCAAGACACCTTGGAATGCTACAGGTAAACCCTATTCCTTTTCTAAATTTTGTGCTGCTGGTTGCTCAATTTGCTCAGAGCTGTGCCATTTCAGCCTTTATTTTAGGGTTCTTTCAATAACCCTGAACCCACTTTGCAAGGATAAAGCCATTTGTGATTTTTGGACCAACAGTCTTGGTTCTTTCTGTCTTTGCAGTTCAGCCAGTCATAGAAAATAACTCAGTCCACAATGCACAGTGACACCTGTAAGCATATGTACATAATTTGGGCATGGGCTGGGTTATGGAAGTGCAGATTTGTTTGATATGGCTATCCTGCATGGAGAAGTGCTCCGGGAGTGGCTTTTCTTTGACAAACCACGCCGTGCATTTGAAAGTGGCACACGGAAGCAGCGTTCACTGCCTGACTATGGGGGAAGAGGTTGGCATGAGTCCAGAAAGCAAGTGATGAAGGAGTTTGGAGGACTGAAGCGCTCCTACTACATGGATCCTCAGCCTGAGGGTCTCTTTGAATGGCACTTGTTTGAATATGAGCTGAGTTCTCAGACTGACTGTGCCCTTTATAGATTGGAGCTCAAGCAAGTGGATGCCTCCAAGAAGAGTGGGAAGGCCAAGGCACAGACAGACCCATCTATTGCATCACTGCAGCATCAAATTGGACGTTTATCTGCAGACTTATCCCAGGTTGAGGGGCAGAACATGCTTCCTAGCCTAGCAGATTCACGAGATAGCAGCCGAGGGAGGACAAAACTCACTCAAAAGAAGACCATTACCAAAAGTGCAGGTTCTGGTCAACTAGTTAATACTGCCTTAAAGGGATGCTGGACTCTAGAATCACATGGGAGATAGTTGCCACCAATGCTCCCGTTGATGTTTGCTGCCATGCTGTCATACTTGCAGATTTCTCTAACCTGACTGAGGTTTTGACAGACCCAAGCTGCAAAATTTCACAGAAGTCATGGAGAATCACATATTACTGAATGCTCATGAAGGAAGCTCCATGTACTGTCATCTGGAGGTTACAGCACTGGATCAACAAGTGCAGTTTGCAAGTGGTTTTGCTTCTGCATGGTTTAGCTGTGCATGGTTTTGGAGTCCTCTTCTCTTTAAAGCAGACAATCCTATGTAGACAAAGTGACCACAGGGATTTTACAAAAATAGTCTTGTAAGCTACTAACTTAAAGAGGACTTGCCTC
>Ga0116231_10012856_pt1 | contig 12059 bp, 8 predicted proteins | sample S1TSphgellanicum_2_FD_89695 | JGI IMG/M metagenome (GOLD analysis project Ga0116231, IMG submission 89695) | Host-associated microbial communities from peat moss isolated from Minnesota, USA - S1T2_Fd - Sphagnum magellanicum MG | ecosystem: Host-associated > Plants > Peat moss > Unclassified... | reverse complement strand
TTTTAAACAAATTTTAATTTTTTTTTCAAAATTACAAAAAATATTTATAATTTGTTTTTTTTTTTTGTTCAATGTTCACATGCTACTTCAAATTACATGTTTGTTAAACAATAAGATGACATTCTAATTAAGATGCAAATAACATATTTTTAGCAATTCACAAGTTGCATTTGGTTGTTTTCATTCTTGAAGACAATTCACCCTATCAAAACCATTCAATGAATCACCTCATTCTTTGAGTCTAAAAAAGGATTACAAAAGTGAGAATGAGCTTATTCTAAAAGTGAAATAAGGCATCAAAAACTAAAAATTCATGTGAAAACTAGATTTGCTGCCAAAAATCTTAAGTTTAAGAATGCCATAATTTTTTGTTATGCAAGGCAAAAATTTGTGAATTTACAACAAAAAGTAAATAAAGCCCAAGTGTGGGCTATTGTTGAAGTGGTCATTTTTTGCTTAAATCCTATTGTATCAACATTTGTGATTAATCAATTCAAAGGTCATTAGTTGTTGTCAAATGCTTTGACAACAATTAATACACTTACTATGAACATGGAAATTGAATTATTGTGACTTTCTAGCATGCTTGTAATCATTGATGCGTTTGATGTCGAAATCTTCCTTTTGCAAAACAAATGTGATTAGAGGCTATAAAGGTGATCAAATCTTTTAAATTTTTTTATGCCTTTTGATGCATAGTAGGTTCACAACATGATGGTCATCATATTGGATCCACACTTCAAGTTGTTGCATGTTGTGAAAAACTTGGTGGGACATGGGATTGCAATTTGGTTGGTATTTAAATATGATGTCAAGGTTGTCATTCCTCTTCTAATGATATGTTTTAATTGGTTGAACTTATTGCCAATGCATATGTTGTTGCATCACTTGATGTTGTGGGATTAAATGATTTTGAGAAAGGTATGTTTGGTGTGGTGACTTTGCTTGAAAAATCTTCACAAGGTGCATTAGTTATTAGACAATTATCTCTATTCTTAAAGCTTTGTATTCCCCCATCTGCATGTGTAAACTTGTTATGTCACAACCTTAATTTTGGGTTCCGACCAAAAAAAAGCATGGAAAGGTGTGGGCTAAGAGTGCAAGCTAAGAGTCACATTCACACTCTTGAAAATGTGAGAGAGTGTGAAGGAATGAGCCCAAACACTCCCAAGTGGATTCTCACTTTGGGAGTTAGAGTTTTTATGGAGTTCCAAATTTTCAGAGAGCAATTTGAAGGGTCAAAACTCATTAAATTGAAATTTTCCTTATACCATTGGAAAGATTTTAAGACATAAATATTTAAAATGGGTTCACATGATCCATTTGAATACTTACAACACAAGTTATGGCTAAAAGAAAAGCTAAGAGTCAAAGTGTCAATTTGATTCCCGACCATTAAAAATAAAAAATCACCTTGAATTTCATGTCTATATGTGGCATGCAACATATTGTTGAAAAGCTCTCAACAAAGGTTATAATTTTACTTTAGACCTTGTTTCAATCATAAGTCTACACAAGAAATTATGGGTTTCCAAAGCGACGAGAGTTCCAATTTTGAAAATTTTAGGATTCCCATCTTGAGAATACTAGGAAAAATGACATTTGGGTGCAGCCCCCATGACCAATCACAAAGAATACTATAAGGGGGAAGGTGGTGGCTTCCCCCAAGTTTGAGCCATGATGAATCTTATGAGTCCGTGTATTCCTATGGTTGATCCGGGCACTAAAAGTGTTCCAACTAAACCCTAACTAATTTGTTGTTTGGTTCATGCAAGTCCATATGAATAATTGACTCGTTTGTCACTCATTCTAATCCCCCATCCCGAAACTCCATCACACCCCTCTTACCCCCTAAAATGTTGCAAGTTAGGGAACATACCTCAACTCCTTCTTCTGTTGTTTTCATTTTCAAACTCACATTTAAGTCTTTCAACGAGTTTGGGGGTGTGTCATGCTAGCTTGATGGCACATCCACGAGAACCAGTTTCCAAATATGAATTTCCTTGAAACACAAATTCTTGGAATCGTAAATTTGCAAATAAAAATTGAACAAGTGTTCAATCTTACTAAGGTATTGACAACTTTAAAATGTCACTTGCAAATGGAAAACTTGGATTGAATTGTTATTGTGATGAAGGATTAGTTGGGTTGCAAGCCAAATTTTAAATTTGAAATACTTAAACAAAAAAATCTTTCACAAAGCAAATTATAACTGGATTGAAGAGCATAACTTTTTTGAAGAAATACAGGTTGGCAATAATTAAATTTATGAGGTTGGGGTGGGTTTGTGTGGATGATGTAGTTGGGGCAAGGAACTTGTGTTAGAATTGGGCAAAGTTTTTTTATAGAAATAAGGTTCAATTCCCCCACAAGTCACTTTATTTCGAATTTTGTTCATGTTGATGTTTTTTTAGGACACCAAGTTGTACTCTTGCAAGTTTTTTTTAAAGCAACTAGAATTGAAATTTGATATGCATAACTGTTATGCATATTAATCCTATTTTGAAAATAAAAAATCAACATATTCATATTTGAAAAAGGAAAATTTTAAAAAAAAAGTGTACTAAATTGATTTATATATATATATCCTTCCTTGTAAAAAAAAGAAAATATATTGTATTGGTATCTGGATGATATAGGTCCAAAAGTTGATAATAAGACAACACTGGTAAGAACTTTGGGAAATAGGATATTCAATACTCTAACTTAATCTGGGATTTTGGAAAGGGCAGAATTTGGTAATGGAAGCTACCAACCGCTAACAATGTTTTTTTAATGGAGTCTATGTGATGGTCACCCATAAAGAAGACATAAGAAAAGTGGCCATCATCCCTAAGAAGATTTAGCCAAATCTGAGTCGAAACGAGATATGAAGGACAAATCTTTAATCGTCCTTCTAAATTTCCGGCTAATTATTAAAATCAAATATAAAAATCTGACAGATTTTCCTATAGTTTAATTTTGACTTCTGGCAATTGAAACTCTCAAAAAATAAATTCACTTTCAAAAAAATTCATTTCAAATTTCGCCAGTAGAAAAGAATTTTATGGGTGGAGCTGGGGAACAATTAACACTATTTGTTAAATCTGAATTTTAGTAAGACATTAATAGAGGTCCAAATAGGGGGGGAGTGGATTGATCACCTCTAAGAGCATTTCCACCACACACAAGTAAAAATGGCCTATACATGAATTTTTGGATTAAGTCGGTAATTAAATAGTTTAAAACCCCCTTTGTGTCCACAAATATGCGCAAGATAATTTGACAATCAAAAGTGCCAACATAAGAAATTAACTAATTTTCATTGGCCAAAGATAAAATGATTTACCCAAGTGATAAGATTTAAATAGTCCCTCACTTTATACAATCCACTTTTACATGTTTATGTTTGGGGGAAGGCAACTCAATAAACATTATATTAATTTAATGTACAAGCCATTTTTACTTCTATTGGAAACTAGATGCTTTGAGGCATCACAATCTACTCAAGCACTCTGAAAAGTTTCCTAGTGTATTTTGGATATAACCTCATATTTTGTGAATATACCACTTTGGCCTCTTGAAGGTGTAAGGTGCCCCTTTGCTCTAACCACCTCATGGTTTACCTATGTTTAAGCTTATGGGTTTAAGGGTTTAGGGTTAAACCCTAAACCCTAAACCCTTTTTACCTATGAACCCTTAGTGCTTTACAATGGGTAAGGCCCATGGGTAGGAGACATTCTCAAAATATGAGGCTAGAGTGAGTTATCACCTTGTCCTAAGTCCCTTATTTTGAGAATTCCCTCACCTTGTCCAATTTTTTTTTCGTATTTCCAAATCATTTTTCCCCGAATTACAAGTCTAGGACAATTTGTATGTACATCCTCCGTTCATCACTAACTCCTTGTTCACCTACTACCTCCGTGCATGATCGATCACCTGTCCTTGGGTTAATCCCTTTGCAAGTAGGTTTAGTGTGAGCTTCAGAGTACTTTGCCAAGCCTTGTAGCTTTGTACTCTCTTTAACTTCTAGAACACATTCCACATTCACAGAGATGAATGTAAGGCCCCTCAAACCTTGGTGATGAAAAATGTACAAAATTGGATGGATGTATGGATGATGTCTAACAGGAATTGCAAGTGTTCTAAGGCAAATAAGGCAAGAGATTTTATGATTTTGGGATTTTATGATTAAAGGCCATTTTTGGAGCAGCTTCAAAGAAATGGAAACCTCCATAACCCAAAAACCAAAAATTAAACAAAATCTTATTAACATCTAATACTGTTTATACCAAAGGTTCCAAATTTGTAAAATTTCTTTTGAAGAAAACAAAAAAAAATTCATTAAAAATTTGCAAGATTTGAAACCAAAGGTTCAGATTTTTTTTATAAAAAATAAAAAATTACGTTCTTTGATTTATTGAAAACCATGGACTCATACCTTAAGAATTTGGCCACAAGCCAGAGAGAAAAATAGATATTTTATTTTTTTGAAAATCCTGCCATATTTTTTGTGACATGTTGAAACTGATTGTCTAAATATGGCAATTTCAGAAGAAGAAAAAATTCTCAAAATCTGGAAATTTTGGCTCATTCTTTTTCACAAAAAATCATTTGTATGAGTCGCAAAGAATCATTTGTATGAGTCATAAAAAGAAAAGCCCACCCACAAAGCACACCATGCAGGATGAATGATGTTTGAACAGGAAACGGTTTTTCATTTGATTCATGTCCCATAGCTGACCACTGTGGTTAGTTATGTACTAACCATCCACATGCATGCACTTGCCTAGTCGTCACCAAGTCACTTACCTACCTACATAATACTGGCTCACATTCCTACCTACTCTCCTATAACACTTACATTACTACATAGGCAAAGAGTTTTTTAAAAAATTCCAATAAAAAATTGATGGCCGGAACCATCACCCGGAAGACAAAAAGGAAGGCCAAAGAAAAGCCAAAAGACACCCAGCCCACAAGAACCGAAGAAAGGAGAGAGCTAGTCCCTCTCGTGACAAGAACATACATAGGTGATAGTCATTAGTGTTTTTATTACCGTGAAATTTTGCCAAAAAGCAAAATCATAAATTAAAAATTTGACAAAAGAAGCAATTTTTGGAGGTTTTAGTCACTAGAAGTATGGGGGAAAAAAAATTTAAATTGTCAGATTTGTATACATCGTTCCCATTGTGTAGCCAAAAATATAGGAGGATGATTATCTGTGGGTTGTAGCCAAATTTGGCTAAACTTTCTTAGCGATGATTGTCACTTTTTCTAGGTCTTCTTATGGATGATCAGCACTTTTGGCTACAAAGATAAATTCTTAAAAAAGACATTCATAGTCAACGACTCACCTATGTTGTCTAGGTATAGACTTTTTGATATACCATTTTAATATGTTATAATTTATTTATCCATTAGAAAAAAGTGTATTGCCACGCAAAGTCTCCAATAGGTTAGGATGTGGGGATTTTTAAAAATTAAGGTTCTACAAATTTTCACTCTTTTTCAAGTTTAAAATAGGTCATTCAACTTCCTAAGCTTATTTCAAGTTGTTACATTAAGCCAAAATCATTAATTTTTGACATTTGGCCACAACCTAGGGGCCATTCATTTGACCTACTACTACAAAAAAATGCAAAACGTTGGATGCCATAGTTTGAACAAAATGTGACAAAAATCGTTTCAATTTGTCTCAACAAACACACCTTTCATCTCCTTTGTGTTGCCACAAATAAGTTTTGTCATTCATCATTACTCCTACTACATAATGCCTTGTTGCTATCATTGGCAATTTTATTTTTGTTGTTGTTGCCACTTTGTTGTTGTTGTTGTTGTAGGGTAATATCAAGCTTGTCAATTTCTCTTCTTCACAAGTTCATATCTTCATTGCTTGCTACAGCTTGGCCCTTCAACTTCCAAGTTTCTTTAAACATGTTAACCTATAACACATTATCTAGGCCTTGATCTAATTTGCATTGTTCACCAACATCACCACCATTTCTTTTAGGCTTGAATGCAATTGTCTAATGGTGTAAGTTGCGAGGCACTTATGATTTTGTCGCAACTTAAATTGCTTGCTATTCAAGCACCAAACGAGACTCTTAATCTCAATTTTATTCATCTTGCTTCATGTAGCCTATTCTAACAAATCCATGAGGTTTCAATGGCCAATTGTAGTCAATGATTTTGCAATTCCATGTAAATGTCCACATCCATGATCCAACTATATAATTTGTATTATGTAAGTTGTGATGGAGATGATAAATTTGATGCTTGCATCAAAACATTTATGTCTTGCAATTTCACATTAATTATCGATTCAAAGGTTTTGCAATTTAAAGCTATGAATGAAACTTATGCTACAACACTACTTGAAGCTTTGTAGGTTTTAAGCATTGTAGGTCCATCAAGGTTGTTTTTTGACACACTGCCACCTTTAAAGCCACAAGTGAACTTCAAGTATCATCTATTTTTTCAAATCTTCTCCTTTTAATGTTACATCTATAGATAATCATGTTGGCAAGGTATCCACTTCAAGTAGTGGGTTTTCAATACCTTTGTTAACAAAATATGTGAACATTGAGGGTGCAAGTGTATTGCAAATTTCTAATGCATTGTGTAAGGGTAAAGGTCCTCTATATATGTTTCAAGGGTTTAGTAGAACATCAAGCTTTAGTATGGCTTTTAATCCTACTACAATTGTTCTACTAAAAAAAGTTTGAAATAAAGAGTAGGAGTTTGATTGTGCTTTTCAAGACATTTGAATTGTGAAGTTTTCACAAGTTGAACTAGTTTTTGGCCTTGATGGTAAGATGTCATAAGTGAAGTGAAAGTTTGTACTACAATAGAAGAGACAAAAAAAACTATCTTTTCCTAAGTTTGATGGGTTACAAAAACATCCTAGGGGAACACTACTCCAAAAAAGTAGAAAATATGTGAGTAAAAATATAAGGTGCAATAATATGGTTGTTTGGTAAAAATTATAAGTTAATTAGTTCAAAAATCATATTATGTATATTTTGAAAATTAAAATATAATTAATATAGGGTAAGTGTAAATTTCTATTAATAAAAAAATAGCACGTGCATTAAAGATTTAAGTTATTAATTTTTAGTAAGTTCAATTATTGTGAAATAATGTTTTGATTAATTTGGGGCTAATAAAAGTTTGTAAATTGCATTTTTTTTCATTTCAATTACATTCCATGGGTGAAAGCATCATAAAGTAGCCCAAAAAATAACTCCACTATGTAAAAACTAAAGGTCTTCAAATAAAAGATACAAGTAGATGAATTTTTGAAAATAGTATCAATTTTTTGCGGTACATTTTTTCTTCACTATTGTTGACATTGGTTTCAAAAGCTAAATTGATATGATTATGTTTTTCTAATACACTTGCAAGTACTTGAATTGGACCTTTAATTTTTGGCAATTTGAAAAGTAGATTTCAAATACTTATAAGTATATTGATTTTTTGGCAAATAATTTGTTTCTTTTTTTCCCAACCTTCAATATTGATGTGGTGAACATTTTAATTATTTTTTTTGTCAATGAAGTTTGTTTTTATAACTAAACTCATCCCCAACCTTCAAAAATTAACACAAGTTTTTGATATATTTTTGGGGTATTTTTCCAAGTCCAAATGATATGGTACCAATTTTTTTGAGAAGCTAAAGGTAGGTTAGAGGTGCCAATGAGGAAATCTAAAGGTTCCATTTGATTTGAGATGTTAAAAAAAGGTTAGAAGTTTTGAAAACTATTTTTCCTAGTTTACAAGTAAAAAGCAAGGTAACAAGTAAGGTCAAAATATCTTGCTTACACCCCCATGATTTCATTTTTGCTTTCAATTTTTTGGCTCCAAATTTTCTAAAACTAAAAACTTTAATTAGTATAGGGTATTGAAATTGGATGCAATAAAAAAATTATAAACAATATAGGGTGGCTAAAATTAGATAATAATAGGGTGGGGCAAAATATAAATCCAAAACTTAATACCCCCTTCAAAAATAGTTGTAGCATACAAGTTGCTCACAAGGCAAGTAATGCCCGTCCAAGGGTGAAAATTGGTGAATATTACTTAAGCTCAAATAACCAACATGGGCAAAATGAAAAAGAGCATGCAAATTTCCATGGGTGAGTTTCTATGGTGGAACAAGTTGCAAATGGCATTCATGTTGAATGAAAATGAAAATTTGTGCAATTCACTACAATTTTCCATTTACTAAAATAAGGGTGACCTATGATAAATATTGAAAGTACAAAAGAATTGTTCAATTTCTTCACACTATTGAACATCCCTCGTAAACATTAGAATGACAATATAGGTTGAAACATGGTTGAAACTTATGTTTGCTTTTGTCCTTACTTCAACACAATTAATAGTGTAAAATTTTTGTTTCATTTGAATTTTTTGTGATGAAGTGACAACCATTGATAATCAAACAGGGATTTTAGTGCTTATTTACATTGTGGAAAGCTAGAGACGTTTCCCCATTTTGTTAACATTGCAACAAGTTCTACAAAGGAAATGCTAACAACCTAACATATGAAATTGTGAATGCATTATTTGTTTATGATGGTATTTTGGAGTTTGATTTAGCTTCAAAATTGATATGTTTTGGTGTAAACAAAATCACAAATTTTCAAACAACAAGAGTATTATTACAATGCATTTGAAAGAAAAGTACGTGTCGTTCATGTTTGGTGTACATTGTGTTGCACATAAAACTAACTTGGTGGTGCAAATGTTGTTTTAGTTAACATTCATGTCAAAATTGAATTGTTATTCCAATTGATCTACAATTCTCATGTGCAAAGTCTTAAATGGTCTTTGGAGAAAATAGATTGGTTGAAATCATGGAGCACAAGGCATTTAAAATACTTTGTAATGTAAAAACACAATGGATTTTTATGTTGTCTATTGATAAATGAATCTTGCCTAAGTATAAATCCCATGTTGTGCATATGTTTGAAAAGCAAACAACCAATTTCAATGATAAATCTAAGTTGGAAATTTTGTGTGATATTGAAACCTTTATTGGCTTCACCTATATCCTACCCATGCTTGAACATGTGCAATTTTTATTTAAATTTGTTCAAGCTTTTTACATTTTCATTTGGAATTTTATTGAGATAGTCGAAGTGATTAAAAGGGATCTCTACATGACATATGTAGATTTATGACTAGGTATGAGAATGGGGATGGATTGTTTGAAGCTTTCCTTAGCCTTGTGAGTGGCACATTTGATGTTTTAAACATTGCATCATAAATTTATAGGCTTCATGGGTTCGTTCCAAATCCGTGCAAAATCTATTATTTCATAGGTTTGTGATTCATGCATTATTTAAACACAAAAGTTGTGCGCGTGATTTTCGTGTGTAAACAACACAAATGGACATACAACATTTGTGTCTAAACAATACGAATAGGCATATAACATTTGTGTTTAAACAATGCACACAACATCAATGTTCAAACAATACAAGTAAATGAATGACATCCATGTTTATTCCATGTGAACCTATGAAAAGAAAATTTCGCATGATTATTATTGTCAAATCACGACCCATGAAGTTTATGATGTGATTGGATTACTAAACCCAATTTAGGTGTGAAGTATGTTACATTCAGATTTTATTAGTGTTTTACATGCTACATAAACAAAATATATTGAGAAGACAATTGAATGTTGTTTCCAAAATTGATTGGTTAGTTGTGATTGATGATATGAAAAGACGATGCATTTTAATTATTCTTGGTTTCATGAATTAAAGTGTAGATTTCTTGCCCAATATATTATGAATATTACTAGAGTCATTTATTCATATATTGGGTGCAACTTGATGTTGAACAAAAAGTTTATGCACATTTGAACATTTTGAAAATTCACTCTTATTTTGGGAAGAAAATTGGATTGAACCAAATCTTCATCCTAGCCCTATTTGATAAAACATTATTATTGTTACAATCTTCATTTTTCAAACTAATAATGATTGCCAATTCCCATATTACCATGAAGCTTCCATACAATTATAACCCTTGCACTTATATTTGATTCACACTAACCTACAACTAACTTGTTTCCCATCAACTATATGAATGGTTGAAATTGATTGAATTTTCCATGGCCATGGTTATGGGCAATGTAAAAGATACTCTACTAGAATTTTTTTTTTTTTAAAAGTAGATTTTTCAGTTATTTTTAAAAAAAATGATAGGCGTAATAAAAACCACCTTGTCAATTTAAACAAAATTTAGATTTGATGTTGTGATTAAAGTGGTCTATCTAATTACTAGGAGACTATTTGATTAGTCATTTTGACAAGTAGACAATAGACCATTTGATTGGTTGCATTTTTACCTAAATTCATTTTTTGTGGTAAATTATTATTAAAAATATATATTTTAAGTAGGTAAATAGTAAATAGGTTCATGTAGGTTGTAAATAGGTAGGTAGGTAGGTGGTAAATCTAGCCTAGCCTACCTAATTCCTTTAATTTAACCTACCTACTTTGATCCCTTAAGCATGCACATGATATGTTATAAGTATAAAAAATTGAACCCTTCATTTTCACAATGATAAACCAAGTCTTTAACAATGGATTCCACTTCTAAAAGGTGATAATTTTTGTCAACTTTTTTTATTTGACATGTTTATTTCACATCAATATTTATGTAGGTAAGTAAAAAAGTTAGTTAATAAATAGGTAATTAATTAGTAAGTTGGAAATAGGTTGGTAGGTAGGTAATAGGGTAAATAGTCTTAAACTATTCACTTAGTCTAGGTAGTAGGTAGGTAAACTTAGGTAGGTAGATAAATTTGGACTAATTGCTTAACCTACTTAGGTTTAGCTACCTAGCCAAGGTAGTAATTAAGTAGATAGGTATGTACGCCTAGGTAAGTAAATAAGCCTTGATTATTTAACTACTTAGGTCTACCTACCTAGCCCAGGTAGTACTAGGTAACAAATTTGGCCTATTAAATAACATGGAATGTTCAATTTGATTTGAAAAACAATAATCATTTGACCAGACATGTCATTTTGCTTTGTCCAACTTATTAAATGTTGCATTTGATTAAAACCCACTAACTATTTTGATAAGGTGGTCAATTTTTTTCTTCAACTTGAGAATTAAATAATCAATTTGATAGATAATCAAATAAATTACTTTAATCAAATTCATTAGTCAAAACATACACATGTTTTTCGAGCCACAAACTTCTCACAACTAAATCCAATGTTTTGTAATTGCAAGTATCTCCTACTCCAATGGGCAGGGGACTGTTGAGATGATTTGGGTTGGATTCTTCTGAAAGGTTTTTCTGTAGCATTGCTTCTACTCCTTGTTGGTGGTGGTTGCCATTGTTTCTACTTTGAATTCTAGGTGATTGCCAATTATTTTAAAATTGTGTATTATTAGATGGTAAGCTAATTTTTTTTACATGGAATTGCAGGTGATTGCCTCCAAAGTTTGTACCCAAAATTAGTCATAGGAGCCTTTTTTTTTCAGCCTTGCTTGGACCAACATAGCCATCTCATCACCTCAGAAAGATTGGGTCTTCATGGGGCCCTACCCCCACAGGGACAGGGGCTGTATCACATTGGATCCAACTTTTGGAAGTTTTACCTTATTAGAACCAGTTTCACATTAGGTGAACCAGTTTCTTTGGTGAAAGTGTTTAGACTGTTCAGATTGGAATGGATTGTAAACCCTAAACCCTACCAACCAAACAAGGACCCATTCCTCTCTTCCATGAGACCTAGACTTGGGTTTCCCAACAACTAAAACTGACAGCCCTAACCCTAAACCTCCCACAAAACCCGCCTTCGTGTGAACATGGCAAAAACAGGACCTGAAACCTCCAGTGTAAACGTTGTCAATTAACTAACCTAAAAACCTTCAAGATTTTTCTTTGTGTATTTTGGAGGTACACTTACAAAGTGTAAAATCTTGCAGGGCATTTAGAAAATGAAATTGTTTCTTGAAATGCCTCACATCATTTCCCCCCCCCCCCCCCCCCCCCCCCCCCCCCCCCCCCCCCCCCCCCCCCCCCCCCCCCCCCCCCCGCGCCC
>Ga0116231_10012855_pt1 | contig 12062 bp, 16 predicted proteins | sample S1TSphgellanicum_2_FD_89695 | JGI IMG/M metagenome (GOLD analysis project Ga0116231, IMG submission 89695) | Host-associated microbial communities from peat moss isolated from Minnesota, USA - S1T2_Fd - Sphagnum magellanicum MG | ecosystem: Host-associated > Plants > Peat moss > Unclassified... | reverse complement strand
GAGAATTGTGGAATAAAATGTACCTTCTGCTCAGGGTTGGGGCATTCCGAGGACAGATGTTGGAAGAAGCCCAAAGATGGGAAATCGCATTCTGGGATAGCGAACTTCTTGGAGGTGTTGCTGAATGACGAAGCAGCAACCTTGCAACAGCTTAATAAGCTATGTGGGGATGAGGACCTGTTCTCGTACACCCAAGTACCTAGAAGGAGGGTGTCGGTTGATGTAACACAAGGAGGGGTTGTGCCGACCTTGAAGCTGAGGGAGATGGAGTAAGTGCAAGCCGGGATACCTCAGTTAGATCCAAAATTATGGCACATTTCATAAAGGGAAAGGTATCTCTCTCACCTATGGAGACCATTCTGATGATTCCAAGGGAACTGGAACATCTTGAAAGTTTGGTGAAGCTGGCTAGGAGAAAAAAGGATTCAAAGGCGACTGAAAATCAAATGTCAGTGGTCTCTGCGATTCCAACACCTAGGAAGATATGCATCAACAAGACCCATAGAAGCAAGACACTGCATCTGCTTGTGGAGATCAACAATTATGTTGTTGAAGGATTAGTGGATACTGGAGCTTCCATGTCTGTTATGGCTGCCGATGTAGTCAGAGAACTAGGCATGATGCATCTCGTGACAGGGTTGGAGACTTACAAAACCGCGTCAGGAGTTGTTACACAGACGATGGGTCGAATTGACGAGCTACTAGTCAAGGTTGGAGGCATACAGTGTGCCATGACCTTCATGGTCGTGGACATGGACAACTACAATGTACTCTTGGGATTAGATTTCTTGATGAAGATTGGAGCGGTAGTGGATGTGGAACGGGGTTTAATATAAGTTAGACACGGCCCCGGAAGTAATGTACTGCTTTTGACGATGGTGAATTTATTGCAGAAGATGAATTCTGAGGCTATGATGCACGAGGTTATGACCATCTGGAAGAACACACATACCAAGGATGCTCCTGATTGGATACCAGGTCAGGGTCGTGTGATTATGACTAAAGAGGATGATGCGTCCACCTCAGATTTGGATACTGGTACTGATGGGAGTGGGCATGGCGATTCGGACTCTAATCGATTGAGGCAAGTTGAGTCTGAGAATGAGTTTGGAGACACTGAGTTGGAGGATCTGGTGAAATCAGAAGAACCGCAAGAGATTCTGCAACTGCTATTGCAGGAGCAGGCTGACGGATTCATGAAAGAAGAAATCACATATGCGGATGATTATGCAGACTGGATAAGGTGGGTGTCTGATGCAGAGCAAAGGAGACATGCCATGTATGAATCCACACGTGGTGTAGCTGTCCCACCTCTGCTGTAGCAGCCCAGCCAAGTACATGCTTCCTCAATTCCAGCACTACTGCAAACGGTCCAGATGAGAGACGACAACTCTGATGGCAACCACATTGAACAGTTGACATTTGCCAACCATTGTGAAATGAATACTAGATGGAGGGAGATCTGTCAGTGAATCAGGATTGACACCAGTTTGGAGGAAGAGAAACGAAAACAACTCTGCTGAGTTCTGGAGTGGTACCAAGACGTTTTTGCTTGGAATAAGGGTGAGCTAGGTTGCTGTACTATTGGGGAACACTTTGTGGATACACAAGGGTTCCCACCTTGCAAAGCATCTCCTGGTCAATTATCCTACTGGGAGGAGGCAGAGGTGAAGAGGCAGATTGATGTACTGGTCGAATTGGGCAAGATGAAGCCCAGTAGCTCTAAGTATGCATGTCGGGTAACTCTACCAGTGAAGAAGGATGGGAGCAGGCATTTTTGTGGCGATTATTGACCACTCAACGCACATACACGTCGGGATTCATTTCCAATGCCACTTGTGGAAGATGTGATTAGTCAATTGGGGAACTCATCATGGTTCACTGCTTTAGACTTGCAGTCTGGCTTTTAGCAAATTCGAATGGCTCCAGAGGACATGAAGAAGACAACTTTGATCACTAAAACCGGGTTGTATGACTAGACAGTCATGCTATTCGGCCTCAAGAATGCAACAAGTACGTTTACCAGGACTATGTCGGAGGTCTTTAAGGACTTGGGTAGCAACTTCCTGAAGATATTCGTTGATGACCTCAATGTGCACAACGAAAGCTAGGAGGAGCATCTGCAACACCTGGGTATAGTGATGTACAAACTCAAGGAAGTAAACCTCAAACTGAACCCAAACAAGTGTTGCTTTGCTGCAAAGAGCATTACATTTCTGGGCCATGTCGTTAGTAAGGAGGGCACCAAATCGGATCCTGGCAAGATTGAGGCAGTTTTGCATTTTTCGCAACCTAAGACAATCACCAATGTTAGGTCGTTCTTAGGTCTGACAGGATATTATCGAAACTATGTCCGAGGCTATTCGCGACTGGCAGCTCTTCTATTCGAGCTGACTAAAAAGGATTTTAATTTTGTGTGGGATATGGGCTGTCAACAGGCATTCCAAGAACTGAAGGCAGCTCTGGTTGATGCGCCTATACTCAGACGACCTAATTTCAAGAGAGCCTTTTGTCTGGACGTTAACTAGTTGCCTAAGGGTGTTGGAGCGATATTGTCCCAGAAGGAAGGAAGATTTGAGAAGGTGGTGGCTTATGCCAGTAAGAGCTTGACAGAAGCCCAAAATAAATTCCATCCCATGGAAGGAGAGTGTTACGCACTAATCTGGGGCATCATGCATTTCAGGCAGTATTTGCACAGGAATCATTTCATTCTGCGCACAGATCACAAACCTCTGGAGTGGTTAGCCACCGTATCCGATACACATGGTAGGAGAGGTAGGTGGGTAGACATGCTACAAGATTTTAGCTTCAAGATAATCCACCGACCAGGACTCAGGCACATGAATGTCGATGCTTTGAGTAGGAATCCGGTTGGACCAGCCACTGATGATGATGACTTCAGTGAAGAAATCCAAGACATTGGAATTACTTTGACTGACACACCGAAAGGAGAAAAGGAGACTCTCTTCGTTCAGACTGGCAAAGAAACAGAATGGCTCGGTGTCAAAATAGAGGTTAGGGAGTGCATACGACATCATGCGTGTTGCTTTGGCATCAACCACTATAATTATGTTGGCAGCCAACAACTATATGTAGTTGACGTTATATCAGAAGAAGAGCAGCCCAAGGAGCTTGGTCCTTGTGAATTTGAAATTACAAGAGGAGTTGAGCTTGTGCAGGACGATGATGTGGGAGTGGTGCTGAAAAGAAAGAGGCCCCAGTACTATGACAGGCAACAGCAATTGGAGCTTACGTTGGCAGCTCAACAACTGTTTGAATCTAGTGAGCATGACTTGGTTCCAATAGGTTCCAATGAGGAAGATGAGTGGGGAGCTGACACAAGGCACTAAGACATATGGGAGGATGTACCCTGCCTGGATTTATTGCAGAAGGGCATGCTACCAGACACTGTTGATTATGTGGAAGCTAGGAGGGCAAGGAAGAGAGTGTTGAACTACCACTGGGAGGATCAATCACTATATTTCAAAGGGTTACTTGTACCAAGGCCAAAAGACCGCATGGAACTGGTAATCCGAATGCACAAGGACCTAGGGCATTCTAGAGAAGAAAGAACTCTGGCAGAGATACGTAGGAGGTACTTTTGGCACAATCGGACTGAGGATGTGAAGACTGTTGTGAAGGTATGTCAACAGTGCCAGATGGTGAAGAGGATGGGGAGTATACGCTCGGAAGATGAAGAATTGAAGAGTATACCCGTTTGTGATCTGTTTCATAGAGTGACTATGGACACTGTAGGACCGTTGCTTGAAACCAGGTCAGGAAACAAGTACATTTTAGTGGCCATCGACCACTATTCTAAATGGTGCGAGGCTAAGGCCGTGGTTGATCATGGTGCTAAGACTACGACCAGGTTTCTGGAAGATGATGTAATTTGCAAGTATGAAGTCCCCAAGTTTGTGCTGACTGACAATGGTGGAGAATGGGCTGTAGAATTCGATGTTATGTGCAAAGACTACGACATCCAACATCAGCACACTGCACCCCAGTGGCCTTAGTGTAATGGGATGGTAAAGCGTTTGATCAAGACCATTAAACACGGTATTACCGTTCTTGTTGCAGCACCCGAAAGCGTAGATTGTTGGGACGAGCATCTGGCTAAGATACTGTTTGGATACAGATGTGGGATCCAGTCTAACACCAAGTTCTCACCCTTCATGATTTTGACCGGTCGCACACCCCATCTCAGGGCAGACAATTACCTGCACACTTTAACTACTATAACTGATGACGATGTTGATGTTGAAGTGGTTGTAGTGCAATTTCTGCAGAAAATGAAGCTTATAGCGAGCATCCACAAAAGTGTTTTACTCAATGTGGAACAAGCGCAGCAAAAACAGAGGAGGACCTATGCTACCAGGAAAGGTAAGCATACTTTTGAAGGTCTTGTTGCAGGTGAAACGATGGTCAAAATGAAGAAACCAGGAAGGAAGAGAGCCTTGGCTGCAAGCTGGGAAGGTCCATACCAATTCATTGGGCACGCAGATGGAGAGGGGAATTTTGATTTTGAAGACGGCAGTCGAGTGTGCATCGTCCAGGATGCAAATGGACGCCAATGGAAAAGGCTTTGTAAAGATCTTTAGATCTATCACGTTCAGCCAGATTGAGTGAAGCTGAGGGACTCAACTTTTTTTAAGAACGGAGGGGTTACATATGTGACCGAACAACAGGTCACCTCACTAGTGTGAACACGACATGCTTTTAAGGTTTGCTTTTTGATTTATTAGCCATCATTTCCACAGCCGAAATCTCTCCATTACTGCTACGGACGTTGCATGGGGAGGTTTTCTCTCTTTGTGGGCTATTATGGAGTACAGGGAAGAGGCGACGCCAATGGTGCTGAGGGATGGAGCTCTATTGATGAGGGGAGGTGGAAGGAAAGTGGGCGGTGAGAGGACAAGAGGATAGGAGGCGGTGGTGAGCGTAGAGCTGAAAGATCCAGACGAGGTCATCAGGAAGGCAGATGGGAGACGGGGGAGGACGGACTTGGTAGTAATAGAAAGTTGTAGGGAGCTGCCTAGAGCTGTGTAGAGAGTTGTTTTGAGAACTTGGCTAGGTGGTTGCAATTTCTTCCGTTGCACCAGCAACTTGGCCAAGTAGTGTTGTAAGGGCTAGACTTTCATAAGTGTCTGATCTTTGATGAATACAAGGAAGTCAGAAAGCTTGTGCTCTTTGGAAATTTTCATGAAAGGCAAGGTGTGAGCTGTGATTTCTGATTGTCTGCTCTGTTGATTTGTGGATACATGAACTGTTTCAGTTCAAGGATCTGTGTATGCAAATAGGCGCATTTTGTGATGAGTTTAGCGAGAAAGGGTTAGCGATTTGTGGTTTGCTTGAGAAGATTAGCAGAGAGACCACTCTGTTCATGCCCATGCTGGTAGTCAGAATTGTTGATTTGTTTCGGCACCCTCTCTTTTAGGTTACACGGGTTCTAACCCAACACACCCATGCACCCAACCAACAACATTGATAACCACCATGTCCTCGAGTGTTAACTATGACAAATCATGAATCCAATCATAATCACAATTTTAAAGAATTGTTTAAAGCTTACGATTGATTGATTGATTATTCAATTTGCCACGAGTTAGTGAAGAGCTCTCAATATGACTAACATTGCATATCATGTTTAGAAACTTGCTTTATATGTTATGCAATTGACATGATAGTGAAGAGCTCTAGGTGTGACTAACATTGCATATGATGTGTAAAAACTTGCTCCATAAGTTATGCAATTGACATGTTGGTGAGGAGCTCTAGGTGTGACTAACATTGCATATCATGTCTAGAAACTTGCTCTAAATGTTGTGCAATTGACATGTTGGTGAAAAGCTCTCGGTGACTAACATTGCATATCATGTCTAGAAGCTTGCTCTATATATTCTGCAATTGACATGTTGGTGAAGATCTTTAGGTGTGACTAACATTGCATATCATGTGTAAAAACTTGCTCTATAGGTTATGCAATTGACATGTTAGTGAAGAGCTCTAGGTATGACTAACATTGCATATCATGTCTAGAAGCTTGCTCTATATGTTATGCAAATGACATGTTGGTGAAGAGCTTTAGGTGTGACTAACATTGCATATCATGTCTAGAAGCTTGCTCTATATATTATGCAAATGACATGTTCTTGAGGGGAAGGATCATGGGCAAATTACACAATTACTTCTTCATGTAAAAGATGACAGTCATGAAGTACTACATACTTGGGTCCAATAGTTTTTTGACTCTTTTTTCCAATTATGTTGTCCAGAGTTCCAGTCTACATCCCAATTAAACTCCTGCAAGCACTCTTGGAAATAAACTTTGCTGAATCCTCCTCAGTAACTTAGTTTGTAGATATATCTACACTAGAAATATTTTATCTGCCAAGATTGTCAAGTTATCTTGAGTGATTATTAGGAGCTACAATTGAGAGCAGCTGCAGCAGCAGCAGCAGCAACAACAAACAGCAGTAGTGCCTGGATCCAAATTTGGCAAGCTCCAAAAATGACAAACAAATCACTACTACAAATGGTCACCCAATTACATCTATACTAAATACTTTGCAAGTCAGCTCTTGAAAGTGGGAAAATTAATGTCTATACAGAAATTAATTAGTTTAGATACACCAGAGAACTGGGCTTTCCCCAGTAGAGCACTTCTGGAAATTGATGAGCTCCAAAAGAATGTACATACTGGGACATCCTCATTTGGGTATAAAATATATGTATGTAAATCTTCCCATCCAGATTGAAGATGGGGACCGTGCAGCTCCAACGGAACTTTTGATTTCTTGGACAAAGAATCAAGTTGATCAGAATCCTCAGAAAATTGAATGGGATTTTGAAGTTGAGGAATTGTGCATTGATGCAAAATTCTGCAGTCCCTGGAGCTCTCTCTTCAGTTGTATGTGCCTTCCTTTCTTCCAGAACTGGTAAAGCTTGAAGAATTCGATGATAATCGAAGCACTAGCCAAGAAAGATCAACAAAATAAAGGAAAGAAAATAAAAATCTATAGATCAAGAAGATAATTGTGTGATCTTCAAAATATTGATCTGCTTTGATCAGAGAAGATATGGCAGCACCAGGAAATCGCCAATTCCACTACAAACAACTAGAAAGGAAAGAAAGTAAAAAAACAGCTCCCATCTCACAGAGAGGGGTGATTCGGTTTCGAAGCTGTATCTCAAGAGGCTACCGGCCCATAATAGAATGAGAACTATGAAGGAATAAGGCTTATGAAAATGCATGAACTGCAAATAAGGGATACCCACAAAGCTCAGAGTGTAAAGCACATAGACTAATATGAGACCGATAGCTGTAAGAGCCACAATGAACATGATAATGTAAATAATGACTGACCAAATTCTGCGCATAATCGGCTCCTCTGAGATGGCAGTGTATAACTGCCAAGAATGTAACTTGAGATCCTCCCAAATTGATAATAACATTGGCATTGTTGCGAATTGAAAAGTAGTCTATAATCGGAGCTGGATCAGAGACTATGATGCAGGTGGTGGAACATGAGACTACAAGCTTAATGACCCATATCTGCTTCATTCACATTCTTGAGCAAAATAAGAGACCTTGATCAAGAAAGCAATTTTTTTTTTCCCCCTGAAAAAAGAAGAAGAAGAAGCAGCAGCAGCAGCAAAAGACAGATTCAAAAGCTAGTCTTTGGTTCACATTCTTGCCCAGTCTATGCACTGAGCTTCATAGCTCAAAATTTGTTGAGAGTTAACACCCAAATCTCTCTCCCCTCCCCCACAACACTAACAACAACAACAAGAAGTATGATCCCAAAACTGAAACTGGCACACTTTTTGATTCAAAGCAACTCCCTTTTGGAAGCAACAAAAAACAGAGGGGAAAAAAAAAGCCCTGTTGCTGTTGTCTTCTTCTTCTTCTTCTTCTGCTGCTCCTCCTTCTAGTAGCCCAGTGAAGAAGAATGTCAGTCAAGACCCAAGCTTTTTTTTTTCTTTGTTTTTTTGTTCCTCTTCCCTCTTGCTTTGCCCTTTGAATGAATACAAAGCAAAGGGTTGCAGACGTACATGAGCAAAAGAGGGATTGGGTGAGTGTGGGAATTTGAATGAAGGGTGATGGTGGTGGTCACATTTGAAGAGATCTCTCTCTCTCTCTCTCTCTCTTTTGTTCTCTTCAAAGCAGCTGAAAGGAGTTTGTGATGATGGGTGCAAGATTGGGAAATTGGGATTGTAAATTGGGAAAGAAAGTAAGCTGACAATCATAGCACACCCCACCTCACCTCACCTCACCTTCCTCCCTCCATCCCTCCCCTCCTCCATCCCTCCCCTCTCCAATTGTTGTTGTTGGACCCACAACTATATGATGAAAATAGATGAAATTGTTGAGCTCCAATTGTTGTTGTTATTGGATCTTGGGTGTGCATCACTTTCTCCTTTTGCTGATTAGCACTTGTGGGGACTTGGCCTGGAGGTTCCCCCCCAGCCACCCAGCCAATGAGGTGAAGCAACATGACCACAAAGACGCCTCGTGTTTTTTAATAAAAAAAAAAATGTGGGGGTGAGAGAGAGGGGGTGAGGGAGAGGAGGAGGATCTTTTGGGAATTTGGTGTTCTCAATGTAATTTTTTCTATATGGTTTTTATCAAGTTCTCAATGGTTATTTTTTATTATGTTCCCCAAGTTCTCAATATGTTCTCTCTAGCATTACACTTCATTCCACATCACAAAATAGTAGTAGTAATAATAATAATAAATAGTAGTAATAATAATAATAACCCTGAACATATGTGTGAATAATATCACATTATTTGAGACTTTTTTTTCTTGAAAATCGTTGGTGGGGGTGGAAAAAATTTATTCGAATTTTTCAAAATGTGTGATTGGATCATTGGTAGGCAATCTTGGTGCAAAGGACTTTTCATCATCCAAATCAAGACCAAAGCACATTAGAATAAATACCCCCAACCTCATGGAGTGAGCTATTATTAGTGTGGAAGAAAATTGGGAAGAACACCATCACAAAAATGAATGAAGTCCTCATAACCAATGAAACAATTCAACATGAAGAGAGACTCAAAAAACAAATTGGGGAGGGGGAAGGGGGGTGATTTTTATTTTTTTTGGTTTGTTTTATTTTTTTTTTTAGGAGGGGGGAGGGGGAGAGTGGGAATAAGTGGAAGGGCATTTCACTCAAGGTGGAACCAATGAGTTGACAACCATCTAATGTTGTTAGGTGATTGAACTCATGATAATTCACTAAACCAAAAGGTAGGTGACACAATCTTTGATCTCTTTCTTGGTTTTGTTTGTTGATCTAACATGCACCCAATATCATCACCACAATCATCTCCATAAGGTTTGCCCAAAGTTCAAATGTCACAACTAATAAAGGTAGACAAAAGAGAAGCTCCACTCCACCATGATTCTATTTTGAGCCATCATGTTTAGTGTTCCCCATATTGTTTTTGTTGATGGGCCAATCAAAGTGAATCCTTGTAACAACAACAACAACCCAATTTTATTATTATTATTTTATGGGTGCACACCCCACCCCACCCCCAACTCCTTCACAACACATTAATCAAACTACCAATAGCTAGTGTCACTTATGCATTAGAATAGGCCTGGCAAAATTTATGACTATATATTATTTTTCATTCAAGATGTGTGTTATTTATTGTTGTTTGGTGGGGGTGATCATTCTTGCATGGTTTGCACATGGGTTGCACCCAAATGCTATTCTCAATGTGTCTACAAGGTGGCATCATGATGGCACATGATTTTGCAAATTACTTCTTATCATGCATGTGGGCATTGCCTAGTAGTGCAAATTCATCAATATTGGCACCAGTTTAGAGAGCTTGACCCACCAAACATACCCCATCCATGTCTAGCAAATGCTCCTTTTGTGTCTTCTCACTCAACTCCTGGACATGTATGGGTAGTAGTAGTAGTAGTAGTAGTAGTGCATCCTCTTGGAAATCATGCTTCTTCTTATCATCAGCCTTTATTTTTATTGGTGAAATTTAGCCAAAAAAAGGGTTCCTAGATTTTTCAATTATCAGAAATGAGAAAAAATAGTAAAAAAAAAATAGCCAGATTTGATTAAATCTTCCTAGGGATGATAGCCACTTTTTAAAAGATCTTTGTGTGGACAATCACCATTTTGGCAAACAAACAAAGGAGGGGTGAGAATGTGATGGTGGAATTTTTTTATACTTGTGTTCCCCCACCCTATTCCCAATGTGTTCCCCAAGTTCCCAATTTGTTCCCCAAAGGGCTTTCCTTAATGTGGGCCCTCCTATCCAATTCACCATTGCAATTATTCTTTGCACATGAATTGAATTTTCTCATTTTGTCATCATGGATGGATGGATGGATGGATAGATGGGTGATTTCCGAGAAACCACTTCCCACCCATATCAAACAAATGGAAATCCCATCATTGACGAGTCTTGGAATGGCCAAATGGCTAATCATGCTTCTTCTTACAATTGTCATTCCTAGTCAAAGGGGGTGTGTATAATAGGCCCACAAACAATAACAAGCTTACTACAAAAATGTACATTCTACTTATTATATATATGTGGTGATGTTCCCTTGCCATGCCTTTGAAAATTATGCATCAAGTTTTTCAATTCATTTCCCTTATTATGCCTCTTTATTCTTTAGTAAACAACCATTGCAAAATATGCCTTCTAGGTAACAAGTTATAAACCATTCAAAATTTTTCTACCCGCCCCCATTTGGACTTTGATTTTAGTTTGGTAGCATTTTCAAATCTTGTATTGCCATTTAAGGCTAAATCCCTCTTGGGATGCTAGCCAATTGGCGCAACATTTTAGTTTGGTAGCATTTTTCTATCGTACTATATAGTTAGAATATTCTTGAGATAAGGTTTTGCCAATAAACTCCACAAGAGGGCGGAAAATCCATTTTGAGTTAGTTGTTCATGTATGAGTGTCATTTCATGAAAAACTAACTACATTTGTGCATCTCTCTATAGATAGATGGGTAGGGCATAATTTTTTGTGTGATGAAGATGCAAATTTTTGAACTTCACTTGTATACAAAACATGCAACTCTCAAACCCCACCCAAAAGAACTACACCTTACACAAGTTGTTTGTCAAGAAATGCTCGTGTCTAGATGAAAGATGCACAAAATTGGGTTGAATTCGGAGAGTGATGAAGATGCACAAAATTGGGTTGAATTTGGAGAGTGATGAAGATGCACAAAATTGGGTTGAATTTGGAGAGTGATGAAGATGCACAAACCATTAAACAAGCTACTACACAAGTAATAGAAAATTAGCACAATGTACAAACTTGCGAGAGCTTTGGGAATTAGGGTTGGATTGCAAACTCGTATGTATTATTATGGCCGTACTAAAACTCTCTAGCAAAGTAGGGATGACCATTATCAAGCATACCCTTATTGTTTTGGGGGGAACGGGGTGGGGGGGGGGCAATCCCGATATATCCAAACCCCCCCTTTTTTTTTTTCTCTCTTGGTCCCGGGTCATATGGATCAACCAAAAAAAATAAAAATCGGTACTTAAAATTTTCTGTTCATGATCGGAAGTTAGCAACAGAGAAAGTTGTGTATTATTGTCAAAGATTGGTGATTTCCTCATTCATTGGGTCTTGGGGTTTTTTTTTTAAAAAAAATAAATTTTAGGGTTTGGCAATTGAGTACCATTCACTTGACTAGCTAGCCGGTCCCACCCGCATGCAAGTAGGGTATACAAACTTTTTTTTTTCCTTTGATGAATTATCATCGGAGGTGGGGGGGGGCAAAAGGGCAATAAGGGATGGTGGTTGAAGTGAATTTAGTAAAAAGAAAAAAAAAAATTTATTGAGTGATCAAAATCGACTCGGGTCGCACTCTCTTCCTCGTTCTTATGAACTCGCGTTTTAATGAAATGATTACAACTCCAATTTTCAAGAACACCCCCCCCTCCCCCCCCCCCCCCCCCCCCACCCCCCTCCCACTGTTTTCTTACTTAGAATAAAAAAAATTTTATTTTTTATATTTTTTTCTTTTATTCTTAGCAACTTTAACGTGTAACAATAT
>Ga0116231_10012854_pt1 | contig 12062 bp, 7 predicted proteins | sample S1TSphgellanicum_2_FD_89695 | JGI IMG/M metagenome (GOLD analysis project Ga0116231, IMG submission 89695) | Host-associated microbial communities from peat moss isolated from Minnesota, USA - S1T2_Fd - Sphagnum magellanicum MG | ecosystem: Host-associated > Plants > Peat moss > Unclassified... | reverse complement strand
GACAAACTCCTATGATATTACTAGAGACTCTCAAGCTCTAGTTCTAGAGACTTTCTAGCTCTAGACCTCTTTCAACTTTCTCACCAAACAACCTAAGCTCTGATACCATGTTAACAAATAGGAAATCTACTCAAGTGCAAACACAAATCTTTATTGAAAGGAAACTACAACACAATGCTCACAACACAAAACACAACATCAAGAACTCTCCAAGGTTCTTGTCACATGAAACTACACAAACTTGTGTAATGAAGAAAAGAGAAACAAAGCATCAACACCAAGGTATTTAACTACAAGACCAAACCACAAATAACCAAACTAAAATAAGTAACGAAAGTAATTCAACCTTGTGAAAGTAACCCAGTTACTTTCCTACTCCAGTAACAAATGAAACCTAACTAGTTGAGCTTGAATTCTCAACATCTCATGTTACTAAAACCTAATTTGATTTCTACCATCTCCTGGTGATAACAACAACAACATGAATTGAAGTCTTTTAGTTTTTACACAAAATATGGCTTCAATTTTTTGAAGGTTGTGAATCCAACATGAACTTTTGGATGTTCTATTTGGAATTTGGTGTAGAAATCCAACTGCCATCACATACCATTTAGCATGTTAGATGATTGTGTAATGAAGAAATTGAGAACCTGACTATTTTTCTACTTGAATGTTCATACATTATCAAACATGGGAATGCAAATGTCAATGTAGATCACATGTATCAAGACTAGATCTCCTTACATTGTTAAATCTAGGAATACACATTCTTGATGTCAAATAATAATAGTCTCAATGTACTTTGTGAAGGACTTAAGAATATATATTCAGGCATTGTTTTTATCCTGAATGTGTTTTTTTAGCAACAACTTTTTTCGCTTCTGCAATCCTCTTTGAAACTTTTCTTAGCACATGCTTGTTGTGCCGATTGACCATGGTAGTAGTAGTTCACACTTGATAACTTAAAAGGAAGTATGTTCAAAAGGTAAAATCATTCGGCTTAATGACATTGTAAACCTAAAAAGAATGAAGATTTACAAAATGCAACAAAAAAAATGATAACCACCAAGGGTGAAGAAAGGATTGATTAATATTTGGTTTGGTGAAGCTATTGGAAAGAATTGACAAACTAGCAAAAAAATAATAGGAAATTGAGAAGTTAATGAGGCACTTTGGTAAACCTTAAGATTGTGGGTGAAAACAATAGGAAATTGAGAAGGAGGTGATGCATTTTGGCAAACCTTAGGGTTGTGGAAGACAATGTGCTTCAACTGTGCAATTAAGTTAAAGTCATTTCTAATGGATGGTGAAATGAAGTTTGAGTTTTTTTTTTTTGCCTCCAAATGTGTGTGAATGTGGGACAAAAACATTTTTTGCAAAAACAATGCCAATTGGCTAGTCTATGCCATATAATTAGCTACCCTTGACCAAAAAAATGATGATTAATAAAATAATTTTACATAGGGCAATAACTTACATCTAGGTCATTAATATGTAATTTACATAATATTAAACAAGTGTCATTTGATAGTCCTATTCCTTGTAGCTAAATTTTTTTGAAATATAGGCTTTCTAAACACCTTAGCTGAATTTTGAGAAATGAAAAAGGGACCATTTCCATGGCATTTGATTTCTATTGTTAATTTATATTTATGGTTCAAATTTGGTCCAATTCAAAAAAATTGGCCTAGTCCTTATGGTTCCTTTATCACATAATGTAGTTTTAATGATTAGGATTGTAACTTAAGTTGTTGGAATGGTAAGGACATTAAATTGTGCACCAAATTTGTTGATTGAACCATTTTTGTAACCATTATAATTCATAGTATGCAATGGTCATTTGCAATTTTTTGATTTAAAATTTTTGATTTTTAAATAATATAGTTCATAATTGAATTTTGTTAGGTGTAGTTCTTACACTATGACATTCCTTTTGGGGTACCTTCATTGTGACTGGAGCCCTTTTTCTTCTTGAAGTTGCATAGATATCACAACAAAAACCTTTCTAAACTTTACATAATGCAAATGTTCAATGCTCTTGTGTTTTGATGTGTTTGCAAACTTCATGTAGAGGTCAAGCTTGGGGGGAATTTACTATTTTAGAAAAGTTTGAAAGATTTTGTAATAATAGTCTTTTTTTTCTTTTGTAGGGTGAAAATCCTTTAAGGTGTACCACACAGGATGAAAGGGCTTAGTCCTTACCATAGTCTTTTTTTACTTTATATTTCGATCCTCATAAAAAATAATTAGTCAAAAATTGTTAAAATTTTCAAAAGGATTATATTTTAGACCATTACAATTTTAGATTCCATTATAATCATCTTTAAATGTGCTTTTACATGGTTAAAAAAGACTAGGTAAAAAAGACAAAAAAAGGGTGACACTATGAGAAGATTTTGGTACACCTCAAAGAATTTGCACCTTACATCTTTCATTTGTTTTCATGATGAGCCCCACCAATCACCTCTAGGTTTTAAATACAAGTTATTTTTTAGTGCCTAGGGGCCAAATCTAGCAACATAGTTTCATAGTTTTGAAGCTTCTTTGGTTTTTTATCCTTTAACACCATTGTCATTTCTTGATCTTGTTGAACTCCCTTTTGATCATGATATTGAATTTGCAGAAAAAGAGCTAGAACATCCCAAGAGAAAAACATAGGAAGAGGGAATGGGAGTTGAATTATGTTTTCTAGGAAATGTGGGTTATGAAATTACCATGGGCTAAAACAGTGATAGGGTGTGATGAAAAACTTATTATGGTTCATTGCAAAATGTGTAATGACATTAAAGGTAGGGAAAAGCTTTTGGTGCCTAAGTTTGACAATTTGCAAAAACAAGTATGTAGGAGAAAATGCAAGTTTCCACACCTTGGATGTGTTATGGGCCAATATTTCATGTCAATAGAAAGCCAACATGTGAAGAATGAACATTTGTGGGCTAGCAAGGGTTGTGGAGCACTATTGTTAAATTGGCATAATTGCTTTAAATAAGAAGTGCAAGTTCATTTAAGTTTGTTGTCATTTTCTAGCTTTTTGAAACTTTGTTGACCTTTGATAGATTTTGAAATCATACATTGGATTAGCATGAGATCGACCAAAGCTAAGTACTTCATTAGCAATTGTGATGAAATTATAACAATTGATAATTAGTTTTAGTGTAATGTGCATATTCATATCATTGATGACTTAAACAAATGCCAATGTTGTTGGATCTTGAGAGGTGGTTGGCAAGGTTTTTGATGGAATATGGGGGTTTAATAGCTGAATAGATTGTTTTCAAAATGGTTTGTTTTGATTTAAATGAGTTTGCAATGTTCATTAGTATGCATACATGTGTTGTTACTCAATTAAGGTTTAAAATTGCACAATTCTTGACTATGGTGTGCACTACATGGCACATTAAACTAACCTAAGTATGTGTTTAAAAAATAAAAATCCCTTGGTTTGTAAAATTAAAAGGGTTATAAACTATCTATAGTTATTTGTCATCTTCACCAAAAAGGCATTTTGAGCACTACACTCTTCCCAAGTTGTTGGAAACCAAAGGATTAAAGTTACCACATAATGTAAAAACTAGGTGGAACTCCATGTTGTCCCTTGCTAAGTAGGTTTTTGCAAAATATAAAACTTTGGTGGTGAGGATGAATGATGACATGAACATATTTGATGACAACAAAAATAACTTTAAGGCATCTTTGTGACATTGAGGTGGTCATGGGTTTGATTTGCATCATGCCACTATTGGAGGTAAGGCATGCGCTCATGAAATCTGTGTAAGGAAGAGACACTTTTGTTTATGATTTTGTCATTTTGATCAAAATGTGATATGTTAAGTTGTACAACATGTATTTTAATCCATAAATTTTAATTTTTTTTGAAGCATTTCAATGTATGAATGATTATGAATTAGTTGTTGATTGGATGGTGGACTAATCTTGCAACAAACAAATAGTTTGTGATTTTTAAATTCATGGGTAAGGTTCATATCAATTGCAAAAAAAATGCCTTTTGTGTTCACCCAAGCCATGCGAAATGATTGGATAATAGCTTTTAAAGTGGTCAAGGTCCAACATTCACATGTTGTCTCTTTGATCTTTGAATTTGAACAATGGTTCCCAAGTTGGGAATTGATGAATGCAATTGGCATCATTTATCTTCAATATTGGTTGAATCTTCATGTTAAGGAAATGTTTTGGAGGCACTTGGCCTTGTTAAGGCTCATTTCTATTTTGAAAAGTTCAATATTGTCCTAGAGATGATTGGGTGAAGATCCCTACCCAAGTTCTTAATGAAGAGAAACTTGATTTTTCAATTTCTTTTTTCAAGATTACTATATAAAGCAATCATGCTATTGCTCTAGAACCCCCATTGGTGTGCAACCTTGTCACTTAGTTGTGGTTTAAACTAACATCCACTAACCTTTTGTAACACTTACTTTTTAAGTATCTTACACATTGGCAGAACTTTTGGTAGTTATGATTTTAGGGAATGTAAAAGATGAACATTGCTTCTCCACCTTGTCATTCATGTCCAAGTTGCAAACCTAATTAACTACACATTGGATTTAGTTGTGAAAATGTCTATGCAAGAGCATTATAATGTGTTTTTTGGGATGCCATCAAAGATTGGCATCTAAAAGGACAATAAGTCGTTACTATTATTGTTAACATGGAGTCCATAATCTAGCCTTACAAATTTTAAGCAAGTTAATGTTTATATGCAAGGATAATACCTTTACTCACATAAGCCATGTGGCAAGGTGTTAATAAATGTTCACCATTAAAACTTTGTTTGCCTTAGTTGAACTCATGAAGATTTTATATTTGAAAAAAAAGCATCAAATTTGTTAATTTCATTAAATGAAACTTTATAAATAAACCCGTATTTCAACAAAGATTTTCAATATTTGATCATCAAAGTATATGGTCAATTATAAACCATTAAATCTTGCAAAATATGGACTACTACAACGACAAAAATTTACACCTTTACTAAATTTTGATTTATATCCTACCAAATGACAATCATAATGTTTTGGGTTTTTTTCATGGATTAATAAATTTCATTTGCTTATTCTTGTCCCACACAAACATGTAAGGTCCAATTTTAGTACTTTATTCAGGTACATCTTTTCCAATGTTAGTTGGTTAGTGAGTTTTGACTTGGCTATCAACATAGGTATCAATAACCTACTAGAGCTAGTTATTGATTTTGTGTTAACCAATTAATAACCTAACCGCTTGATATTGAATTTTAAAATTTAAAATTACCTACCTAAATGACTTGGTTATCATCCAAATAGGTTATCAATCCTAAAATGCTAGACATGTTTATGATATAAAACAAAAATACAAAAAAAAAGTAAAAGTAAAATAAAAAACGCTATTTTGACTAATAACCAGCATGATAACTGGCAGTTAGCAATTGGTTATTTTAATACCCTTATGCATAACCTACCCAAAAATATTGATTACCTACACAATAACCCAAAAAATTCTTAAGAAAAACCTACCTGCGGTTATTGAAAAAAATCAATAGCTGGCCAACACTAGTCTTTTGACAGGTAGTGATCATATGCTGGTTCCACTTTTGGTTTTGCCAGTTCCACTTGTGATATGAGTGGGGAAACACTGGAGGCAACCATGGGGAATGCTGGTTACCTTTTAGAAGAGGTGCTGGTAGAACCTGTTACCACCTGATGGAACGCCGTCTTGCCCTAACAAACGGGACACATTCCTAGGTGGAAGGAACAGGTACATTGTCTTCCCCTACAAAAGGAGCACTAAGACTCCCTTATCGCATAGGTTAGTAGAGAAAAGAGATCTTACTCATTGTAGAGGAACGAAATTCTATTGAGAACTTCAAGCAAGAGATCCCCATTCGGAGGAGAGGGGATGGTGGGGGGAGTGGGTACAAGTGTAATAAGGGACTTTCTCTACTTGCAGATTGTACTAACCCCGGCATCCCACCCTAACCCACCCTAACCCAGCTACCCAGCTCCTGCATCCCACCCTACCCACCAACCCACTCCTGCATCCCAGCCGACCCACCTACCCACCCCTTGCTCTTCCTCCCGTCCATTATGGGCACAATAAGGCAAGAACGAGATTTCTCCCTTATTGAGAATTTACAACTTTTCTACTGCTGTGCAACAACTGCACTACTTATTGAGTTGCAACAAACAGCAAAGCTTCAAAAGAAACAAAGACACTCCAGAACCAGACAGACAGAGACACACACAGAGAGAAACAGTAGAGAGAGCTCAGTAAGAGAGATACTAGAGAGAGCTCAGTAAGAGAGATACAAGAGAGAGAGAGAGAAAGTAGAGAGAGCTGCCGACTGCTTCAAAGAGACTGATGTAGTGAACAAACTCTGCAGTGATCAGCAGCGTGTATGAACTGATGAATGACAGGAACTTGTGTGTTTTGCTGCTCGATATCAAGTTGGTTTTAATTCAAGTATCATGAGAAGCAGCTAGCTGTGAGCTAGAATGTTGCATTGATCAGAACTTGGAGCTAGCTGTGCTAGAATGCTGCAGTGAATATCAGAACTTGGAGACTTGGAGCTTGTAGCCGCTAGGATGATGCAGTGATCAGAACTAGTTCCTTATAGGTACTGGCCCATGTCTTGGCTGTGTAATAGTTTGTAACTGCATCTCTGATCTCAACAAGCATGAATCCTGGCGATGGCGGGATTGGTAAAATATATAACCGTAGCTCGCGCACATGATGATATTGTGGAAGAGAAGACTACTACAGGATCAGATGCAAGTAGAGTTTTGAAGAATATTATAATAGAGTTATTCAGCTTTCAATTTGAAGACTGGCGGTTGTTAGCTAGGTCATGATTTTATAGTTCTATACGCAGTTGAGTAGTTGGCGATTTATGTAGCAGCAGCAGTTGTCGATGTTGTTGTCGACGTCAAGAGAGAGTCTGCAGTTGGTGGAGAGGGAGAAAGAGAGAGAGCGAGAGCGAGAGAGATCAGAGAAAGCTCTGGAATCCATGAGCGCTGGTAATCTAGTTGCAACTGACGCGAACAAAAGGACGTGAAGAAGAGGAGGAGGAGGAGGAGGAGGAGGAGAGAGGGTTGGATCACATTGCCCACCTGCACTTCTTTAATGTTTGTTATATTGTGGAACGAAGACCTGCAGTGCCCAAAAATTGTCTAGCTTGTCTAAAGCAGAACTAGTCGCCTAGATCGTTTCGTTATGATCTGTAAGAGAAGAAGAAGCTCATGGGTCATATTGTAGACAAGGACTCTCGAGATCTAGTTCTTCTGGGATTCACTTGGCTTGAATGAAAACTGAAGAGAGTGGAAATCTAATTTCTCTAGTTGAAGAACTGACTGATTCCGCGCGCTGCTGGAAATGTTTCCAACTGCTTCTAGAGTACTTCATCCACCGGCCTCAGATTATTTGTTAAGCGCCAGCAGCAGCTCTTTGTGAACACACATCTGGGAGATCAGACAAGTTCGTCGAAAAGAGAAAGAGACGGTGATAGCTGGCCACAGACACAGAGAGAGAGAGAGAGAGAGCGATTTGAGAGATGTCGAACCAAGCCGGACTGCCTTCATTGAACCATCTTTTGCAGCAAACTCTGCGCAACTTGTGCACTAATTCACAATGGATGTACGCGGTGTTCTGGCGCATTCGACCTCGCAACTACCCTCCTCCGCAGTGCGTGTTCTTCTCTCCCATCTGTATAATTTTTTTCACTCACAGTACTTTCTCTCGCTTGTCTAGGTAGCTCGGGAGTGCCTTGGAAGTGCAGCGACAGACCGTGGCTGCTTCACGTGCTGTCAATTTTTCTTCATTGCGTTGTGAACTACCTGCTATTTTGCAGCAGATCTTCATTGCAGAGCAATACGAGAACTTGTCGCATTTTTTCTAGGAAGTGATTTTAGTAGTTGCTTCATGTAGCTGCCGGAGTAGCTAGCTCTGAGCTCACGGTCCTCGAATCGTTCTAAGACCTTTGCTTCCGTGCCGACCTACAGATGGGAGACGGAAGGAGCCCTCCCGGACAGATCCAAAGGCAACAAGAACTGGTACACTCCTGCAATCCTAACTACTTCGAACTTGAGAACTTTCTAGCTCTCTGATCTCTGGACATGCAGACTCTAGAACCTTAGGCCTCTAAGCTTTGTATCCAGCTGCACACACGATGTTGTCGATTCCAGGCTGATGATCAAGGTTCACTCTCAACAAAACTGCTAACCCAAGTGCGGTCTAGGCAGGCGCCTGGCATCAAGGACTTCTAAATCGTGTGCAAAAAGATCTAGCTAGAGGCCTGCGCAAAGTAGCGGAATGAGAATGCAAGCTGCTGAAATCAAAAAGGATGGGGCGAGTGGGGAATGCAGGAACTTGGTATGGGAGGATGGGTTTTGCAACTTCTCCGTTTGCAGCTCGGGGCCGGGAGCCTCGATGCAGGTCGATGCAGCAACATCGACGGGATCACCATTCTTGCTGCGACAGCTGCAGCAGCGTGGCATCTGCAACGGAGGCGACATGAGTGAGGCGGAACATGGAGTCAGCTTCAATCCCGAACTCTTCTTCAAAATGTCGCACGAGGTTTACAGTTACGGGGAGGGGTAGGTTTTCAGCATGAAGTACTAGTCGGAGATTTTCTCACCAGTCGTGCTGAGCACTCGTGGCCCTCCTAACTAGTACTAGCTACAAACTCCTGTTCCTCGAAGTGCATACGTCGGTCCTGCTCCAAATCAAGATTTTTTCTAGACTGCACATCGAGAGCAGAGATTTACTCTTCCAGAAACCACGTGCACTGCAAGGCCTCAAAGCTAGCTACCCATATTTCGATCTGAAGCAGCTTACTCTCTTGCTCCCTCATTGTCCCCTGCCTCACTAGGGTAATCGAAGCTGCTGGCATTGAACAATCGCAGCTGCCTCGATCGAGCAGTAATTGTGAAGATTGATTGGGCTTTGTGCGTGCATGATTCGTTTCTCTTCAAATTGAAGCTTCGGCCGACAATAATATATTGGTTGTCCCAGGTGATTTCAAATGTCAGAGAGGAAGAAGATTTCTGCTTAGCATGATCATGACATATTGTGTTGCGTGCACAGGTTGATGGGAAAGGTTGCAGCGGACGACAGCCACAAATGGGTGTACCGAGAAGCTCAAGAGAAAGGAATCAGTCTCTTGTCACCGTGGCATGGTTCTCTCGATCCTGTACGTTATTGCAATTTCTTAACACTCCTTAGACCTAACCAGCTAGCTGCTCATGCAGGTGTATGATATCATCATCATCTTCTAGATGTACATGCGTTGCTTACACTATCTGAGAGCGCTGTAGATCATCATCCAGCTGGAATTGCTGCATCCTCGACTTTGCTGTAGACCTCCGCACCTTCACGACGCTGCACGTCAAGCTGTGCTAGCTAGCTTGCACGACTAGCTAGGTATCGACACTCATGAGCTTGCATTGACACTGAAAAACTGGTTCTGCTGGAATTTTTGCAGCATCCGAGAACATGGGAAGGTCAATTCAGAGCTGGGATTCAGGTTCGTTGTTCTAATCTCTTAGGAGCCATTTCTAGAAGTACTGATCATTTACGAGTTCGGCTAGAACTTTGCAGTAGTTGTTCCTCAACACTATTGTAGCTAGCTAGAGAGCTGTCTAAAGCAGTTGAACTGGTGTTTGTACGTCTTGCAATACATGAGAGTGCACCCCCAAAGACGGGGAAGGGCTTATATGAAAGAGTTTCTTGGTAGTGATCACGCTGCTTACAGTTCCAGGCCTCCATACGCACAAGGTGCAAACATAGGAAAAGGAGCCACACCAAGGGATGTGAGAAAATCATAAGCAAGGGGAGCACAATAATTTGGATTGTTAATGATTTGTATATTGCTTGTTATAATTTGTTTAATACAACGATACTCTCCAAGTCCCACAGGAAGTAACATTTGTATGGTTCAATCTGCATGTGGGATCGATCCGGCACAGACAATTGCGTTGGTGGCGGTTGAAGGAGGGCTGTTGCAGCTTGGTTCAACTCTAAAGGTTCGTGACTCTATCTTCTATGGCTCAGGATCATCTGGATTCTGTCCGTCTGATGCTTGGAAGTCTAGGTTTAGCCGGCAAGAATGAATCAAGCTGCTTGGTAAGATGTAGTTGGATAGGCCGGATAGATGACTCCGGCGTTGAGTTTGACTGGTTCTCAAAATCTTCATGTGACCTACAGATCGATGAAGATCTCAACTTCGTGATTCTGTTGCAACGCAAGTTCAAATACCTGCAAAGTATTCCAGGCGTCTTTGTATCCCACCCTACCCCGACGAACACTAGTGGTGGCAAGACTAGACGAGCAGCTTATCATCAAGCTGCCGGAGAAGCAGAGTCTCCACCCTCTGATCAGTCCGGCAACTGGATCACGAGCCCGGACTTGTATCATCATACCAGATTTCTGTCGAATGGTTTGATCAGTCCAACAGCAATAGATCAGTTTCTGTCCTCCAGACTCGCGGGCATGAATGGATCATCACGATATGCTGCTGTACATGATTCTGCAGCTTCAATACTGGGAATCAAGCGCCCTCAAGCAGATATGGACTGTACGCCTGGGCTTCCTTTTGATTTCGACGACTATCCAGGTTACTACTCATCGTCGCCGGGAAAGTTGCTAAGAAGCGGCGGGAGCTATGGTTCCCGTGATTCCGAATGCCCTTCTTCGCCTCCGAAAGGGGCGGTTAATAATACAGGCACTCCATTGCAGAGTGGCAACTCGTCAAATCTGCTTCCTTCTATGTCTAGTCTCCAAGCGCTCCTGTCGAAATTGCCTTCCGTAACTCCCAAAGAGCTAGCTGCAGCTGCTGCGTCCAATCATGCTGCAGGACTGCAGCAACGGCAGCAGCTCATGTCGAAAGATTCTCCTGCATCAATTGCTCCTCAATTACATGCAGCAACAACCAGCTCCTCGTTACCTACTGCTAGTACTAACTACGGTAGCCCACCTGTTGCAATCGCAAACCCAGTGCCTGCTGATCAGACTAACAAAAACTCTAGCCCCGCAGGAGCAGTGCAGCAGCAGCAAATACGCATGTCAAGCTCCTCTCCTCACCATGATCGACACCGATCGTCATCTCCAGATCAAAATCCACACGCAGCTGGCGGGGCTGATCATCAGTCAGACTCGACTAGGCCCGCGACAGCATCAATATCAGCTGCAGAATCCGATACTCTAACGACTACTGCAGCTGCAGCTTCCAATCTGCAGTCACGGCTGACTTGCAATCAGATGATCAACAGCAACTACTGCAATGGCTCCGGACCCTCCGCAGCTGAAGAGCTCCAGCATCCGGTTACAGTTTTAGAACAGTCAGCTGCTAGTGATAATATAGCGCCGGGTTTGCAGCAGGCTAGCAATAACTCATGTACTGCAAATGCTGCAACTTCTTCTGCAGCTGGTACGCCATCGTCGATGCAGCAGCTTTCAGCTGAATCAGTTATTAAAAATTCAGATCAGCGCAACAACTTCCACCACCATCAACAACAACAAGAAGTTCTTGCAGGAGCTGCTGCTGATCATGTATCCAGTTATAATTTGCGCCGCCGCGCAGCTCTAGCGAGTCTGTATCGGTCTAGATTAGCTGATCAACCAGCACCCGGGCCGTTCAAGGACGAACCGATGGCAAGCTGCTGCATCACGGCAACAAGTTTGGATCAAGCCGCGACTTTCGTGGACTGCAACCAGCAGCGGGAGTCTTTTAATTTCAGTTTCCAAGAGGCGCTGGAATTAAACAGCAACATTTATGACTCATACATTTATGAGATGTAATGCACGTCCGATGATGATTCAGCTTTTTTTCTTTTAAAAATAATAATTTAATCAACAAAGAATTTCACAAGAGCGCACAGGTGAATTTCAGCAATTTCACAACTGCTCAATATGGAAGTTCTAGATTTAAAGCTTAATTTCTAGATCAGCTTAAAATAGATTTAAGATTTATGGTCTCTGTCTCTTGTAATGGAAAGAGACTACCAAACCATGTGGTTTTCATTAAATGGTCCCCCCCCCCCCCCCCCCCCCCCCCCCCCCCCCCCCTCCTCTTT
>Ga0116231_10012853_pt1 | contig 12062 bp, 5 predicted proteins | sample S1TSphgellanicum_2_FD_89695 | JGI IMG/M metagenome (GOLD analysis project Ga0116231, IMG submission 89695) | Host-associated microbial communities from peat moss isolated from Minnesota, USA - S1T2_Fd - Sphagnum magellanicum MG | ecosystem: Host-associated > Plants > Peat moss > Unclassified... | reverse complement strand
CTGGTCTACCAAATCTTTTGCCTCAAAAAATCAGACTGCCCTTGATTTCTTTTTTCTCTGGAGTCAGTTATATCTGAAGAATTATATTTGAGGAAGCTTCACAGGGAACGGGCAATGACTGGAAGAATCTTCTAGGCACTACCCACATAGACAGACACCACCACTGTTGCTTTTCCAGGTGTAACTGAAAATGACCTGGTGTGGGCAGGTGTCTGCCCTGACCGCCCTGCCCTGCCCTGTTTGTCACCACAGACAGACACCATGTTTGCTTTTATATATAGGATTTGCACTATCCTTTCTTTTCTTGAACGCCTCAACCAATCATTGCTGCTGCTATGTGTACTGTAGTTCTAAATGTTCTCGAGCAAGCCTGGTGCATTTAATCCTGAGTCTCAGTATTTCATACCCTTATTCACTAAAATTTCATGACTTTGTGGACAACTCTATTGGCCAAGAGGGGATGAAGCATCAAATGAGGGGTGCAACTCAGGCCCAACAGGGCATGACCTTTACGGATAACTCTATTGCTTCATGAAAGCAGCACAGCTATTTGGGATTTGCTTACTCCTGAAATGCCACATACTTGTACTAAATTATTAGACTTAGCTAGTGTCAGAAATGTTGAGAAAAGATTGAGCTCTAGAAGCATGTTTGCATCATTGCATTGCAGTACACCAAGTCCTGAATTTGATTTTGCTCTAAGAATTTCCACAATTTTCCATTAGGCTGCTGTGATCACAGGTAGGGTAAAACCGCCCATCACTCAGCATGTACCTACCATGAAACATTTTACAATATTTTGCTCATTCCTTAACCAAATTGAGCTATTGTTGTGTTATTGGATGCACAAACTGGAAGGTTACAAATTTTCTTTGAAAGTCAGAAGTAAAGGGGCAATGCAGAAAGCAGAGGAAGAGGATGAATGACAGTTTGCTTCAAACAAATTTGAAAAAATAACTCTAAGCCCCTCTCTAGTTCCAGCCCCATATCTTCCTTATTTTTAGTCTATTTTTAGAGTGATTAAAAACCTGATGGGTGTGTAAAATAGGTGCTTTAGATAACACCTTTGTATTCCAAAGGCAAAAATGTCATGATCAAGGATTTAAAGCTCGAAATCCTAATCTATTTTAATTCACCCATCACCATATACTAGCCCTTTTGCACCAGACACCCCATATCTTCCCCATTCCTTTATTGAATTAAGCAATTTTTGGGGCACTGGAAGTGCTACGTGGAAGGTTACCGATGTTCTATGAGCTTCAGAAGCAGAGAAACAGTGTGATGTGTGAGGATTCAACCTCTTTGAGTTCACTTCTTAAGTGTTCGCTCATCAGCCTATCTACCCTGCTCAAAATATGCTATGATCAGTGTCTTTCTAAGCATTTAAAATAGTGCTGAGGTGGTGACGCTCCATAGAAAGTCTTAGCCAGATCAGGCTACAAGCCATTTACGACAAGTGAAACAATCTGAGAATCCTTCTATAGTAATGGTGTCCTATTGCAAATGTGCGGTGATGGGGAAGGGGGTGGGTAAATCTTGTGAAATCTTCACAAAAAAATTCACTTTTTCTTTTTCTTTAAAAATCGTCTTTCAACCATTGTGAAATTTGGCAATTTAATTTTTTTTTTTTTTTTGAAAACAATGGAAAATCCATTGCTAAATTTGGCAATTTTTCGCCCTTAAGAAAAAGACTGGTTGTGATCACAACAGCTTAATCAAAAGCCACTAAAATGGAACCACCCTCTTTCTTCATGCATAGACTGGAACTTTCGCAAAGGGCCGCTAGGTGTGTGTCTATTCCTAAGAGGTCATTAGGTGTGTGTGACCATAACCAAATGTGCTGAAATCTTGTGGGCACAAGGTACTTCAGCACACATGCTTGCAGCCACTGCTGAAGAAAATCTGAAAGTTAATTTAAAACTTAAATCTGTTGCTAAACAATTTCATTAGATTTTTGCCACAAGGGTCGCATGCTGAAGTGACACCAGCAGAATTTAAATAAGTATGGTATTCTCAAACTAAAATTGTCACCTAATTCTGGGTTTTGGGTTTTGGGTTTTTGGAACAAAACTCATTCCCAAGTTATGATTGGATGACCCCACTTCAGATTGTAAATTCTTATGATTTTATTTCTTTTCTCCACTGCCTCTATTTTTGAAAGAGATTCATTCTGAAACTTAATTTTTGAAAGAGATTAATTTGGATAAAATCCAGCATAACAATTTATAGCAGTTGAGGCTCAACTTCGTGACATCATGATGCACAAAGTGTTTATTCAAAGATCATGCAATTATATTCTGTACATGAGATTTGTTTTTGCTTTGTTTTCCTTGTATTCCTCATCTCACTTTGCAAATTCCATATGTGTAGATGTAGAGAAAACCATGAAGACCTCCAAGTTTAAATATTGAACACTTTGTGAAATTTGAATATTAGTTTTAAATGCATGAGAACAAAATGTTCAATCTGATTAGCCAACCTTGATATTTATTTTGAATTTTTCAAAGAATTTATTGAAATAGAAGTCATTGATTTTGTGTTTATGATTCAATATTCAAGAACAGTAGGATACTGCAATGCGGAGTAAATTGTGTTTAACTTAATGTAGCTTAATGTAATGAAAGTTAAGCCAAACCTGAAACATAAATTGGATCATGGAGCACATGAAACTAAACCAAGTAGGAAGAAATGACTATGGCATGTATTTTCATGTATTGCATGATCCAAGTTTGAAAAAGATTTTAAATATTCAATGCTTGAGCATTTTGGACTAAGGGTATGATATTCTTAACACATTGGCTTATGGTCTAAGCATTTTGGTCTTGCTAATGCCCAAGCCTTTGTTAAAATCGAAGCTCAATAGCTTCTTAAGATATTTTTGGATAACTCTAGTTGATAATTGGGTAAAAAAGTGAATATCTAGTCAACACTAACACAATGGTATCATACTTTGCACAAAACCAAACATAAGCCTCTAAATCCTCATCCAAAGTACAACCCACCCATGGTTTAGAATATGAAATCCTAACCATGTTTGGAACAAAAACAATAATTGCAAAAAGGTTCCTAACACTAAGGATGGATCTCCAAATGAATGCCAAAGTGAACTAGTAGCCCCTGGTGCACCGTCAAGATGGATGATGGTATGTGGGCATGGGAACTGAAACCCAATGGAAAAATGTAGTTTCTGTCCACCCACCATCCATCCTTCCATAGGCTTGTAGATTTGGAGTTCCCCAATTGACTTTGAATTTTGGGAGATGTGTACTTCCAATTTGATTCCTGATATTGCAAGTGTATGTAGGCTACTATGTACCATAAGGTATGTAGAACAATGGGCACCAGCTATTTAATTCTGGTATGTAATTGAAGATTACTCTTGGTCCTACTTACCAACTGCAAATTATAAGAAAAATGATGAATGGATAATAAAATTTGATCCCATCCATATATGGGTTGTTGGTCATCCATAACTATTGTTCTTCTCTTCAATTCACCCAAGGCCGCAACATGACTACCTAAAGGAACAAGCTTTATTTCAATAGCAAGTTTAGAATCAAATGGTGAGGTTATATTTATTGGGTCATTTGTAAAACCCTATCTAGACCACTTTATACGCATCTCATTCATATTGGTTAGCTAGAAAATTCAATCTCAAATTAGAGTGTAAGTTGATTACCATTCATCAATCATTTGAGAATGTTCTTTCCAAAGAAATTTCATCACATTATTGGATTCATCCATTCATGCCCAAATATTCCTTTCTCACCCATTTTTCAACTTTTACTATTAAATACATACCCTTATTTTTGCAATTAGTGAATTCAAAAAACCTGAATTCGTGGACAAAATAACTCAAGATTTCATACCCAAAAATGCCTCTCATAAATGAAGGCTCTATAATGAAAATAATGCTATGATTTCTTTTTTAAGTCATTCGAGGAAGTTAAGTATCCATCCACAATTTGATGGGTTGCAAGAGCCATGTCGTACACCACACACGAAATTTAATTTCTAAACACATCATACATGCCAATAATGTTAGCAAAATGCACTTTCCAAAGATTTGGCACTTCTTTTAGTTGTGCATAATTTATAGTTGTCCAAAGGTCTCCATTGTTTGTCTTTTTTGGTTCGGTATGATTTATAACCTAATGAATTAATTCATTTTAACTCCATACTTATATTCCAAGTAAGGTAGCCTCTGCATTAAAGCTCCACATCAAAATGATTCTACTAGTTCTTTACTGAATAGTATGCTCGAGTACCATAGTTCAAGGATAGCTTCAACACATGTTTGTCAAATAAATAATTAAATTTGAAGATTTGATGTCAAAAAAAATTTGATTCTTTTATTTTCCTTCACAAAATGTGTTTCTTTGAAGATATAAATTTTTGAAATTTTCAACATTTCTACAAATAATTTAATTGGTGTCAAAGCTGCCAAAGTAGTCTGATATTTGGAAGTCCATTCCATTTCAGCTGAAGTATGACTGAAATCAAATTTAGGTTTAAATTCTGGTGAAAGCCAACCCTACTTCTGCAACTGGTTGACTTAGAATGGATGAGAACTGCACCTATGATGGATGAGAAATTTTTCTTTTTAGTAAAGAAAGTTTTCACGTCAGCAATACAATCCTGGGTGTCTGATTCGAAGTTTTAAGGTTTTTTTCTTTGATGAACGACAAGGCCCAAGGCTCAAGCACTCAAACCCTGGGTTTTAAATTCTGGAGTTTAGGGTCTTCGAGCATCTCCAGCGGTGCTCAGTTTGTGACCCTGCGAAAATATTTTTCACATCCAAGTTTAGTTATGTACTCTTTTGCAACCCCACCAATAAAACTGAAACTGGAACAAAAAATAGGCTGGGGACCACTAATAACAAACCACCTGGACCAATCATTATGATGAGCCAATCAGAAACACTGAGTAGCAGTTGGATCATATTTATTAAACTCTCTTTTGCAGGTGCACATTGCTCCTGAGCCTTTTACCAGCCACGGCAACGTGCCCAATTATACTGAGCCAAAATCATTGTCCTGAGTCAAACCGGCATATGCTACATTTTCTTCATCCATTAGTACTGTGCAGGATCGTAGACTGAGCACTGCTGGAGATGCTCTTAGAGCATGCCTAATGGCAGCAGTAAATTGGCCTGTACAGTACCCTTTGGGTTAAGATTCACAGAAACACACTGTGAATCTTCTATGGGTTGCTGAATATGCACTCTTTCGCAGCGCCCCGGACCAGCATCTGACACATGTAGCAGGAAATGACTGTTTCTCATTCGCCAATTACAATGATTGACCCAGATGGTGAGACTTAAACGGTCTCTCACTTTGTACAATCCATCTTTTCAGGTTCACGCCCCCATGGGTGCAGAAATCCAGATGGGGGAGAAACTGAAGAGCCCAAGCATCAAATGATCCCTAGGTTTGGATGGCAGGTGCTTACATCAGGGGGTTTGCCTTGTCAAAAATCTGAAGAAAAAAAGAAAAGTGAAAAATAGATGAGGAGAAGGTGAAAGTAGTTTCTGTGTTGGGGAAATCAATGGGGGGCAACTTTGTACTCTTTCCCAAACGTATTAAACACTTGTGTATCATTGCATAATCATAATTAGATTTTATTGTCATCTAGATAGCTATGTGAAATCATGGAACATAGATGTCCCATGTTATAATCATGATGTATTTCTTAAGATCCAAAGGTGACTAGGGTTTGCACTTGCTTTTTTATTTGATTTTTCACTTTATTTTGCAAACTAATTGTGTTGTTATATATATTTTTCAATATGTAAGATTTGAGTGAAAAAATTTGTTTGCAAATTGTGTGTTTTTTAAAGTATTTATTATAACTTTATTAGGCATGTGTTTATGTGGTTTTTTTATATATTATAAAGTTAAGCAACAAAGGTTTGTCTATTTAATCATGCTACATATATTTTGATTATTTCCATTGTGTGGATTTATTTTGAATCTCTTTCTTCAAAATCTTATGGTACATTTACAAATTTACTTATAAATGTGTTTTTACATTTTGTTATATTGGATAAAGGTCTAATGTGTAGTTCATCGTATATAATTTTTTCTATTTTCTTAAAGGTTCCATTTAATTTCAAAATTCAAAATTTCAGCCTTAGGAATGGTAAACCTAATAATGTTGTACTGAAGAATGTAAAATTACAATGAAATCAAATAAAATGAAACAAGACAATTCAAAAAAATAATAACAAAAATAATTTTAAGACATGAATAGACATTAATAAACCACATCATGCTTTCATGAAATTTTGTGGGTTAAACAAAAACATGGAAATATTATACAAAAAATATAATTGTGCTACATCCAAAAGGCATTTAATCATATAGTATTAACTATTAATTCAATCATTCATTATTCACAACATTTGAAATTAAGTTTATAGATTTTTTTTTCAAATTATGCAATTTGTGGATTTTTTTTCAAAAACATTGAAGGTTTCCATGTAGGTTGGAAAGTTCAATTCTAATCATCAATATTAAAATGTTAAATGTATGAGTGTCTAAACAATATAATGCCTAAGCAATACATTTTGCAATACACTTGATGTGTTTAAATTATGATGTCAATTTTACTTCCATTTAGTTTTCTAATTTATCAAGTTGTATTATATCAATGTACCAATTTTGACAATTTAGTATGCTACACACCAAATAGTGTATCATCACAATGCAACGTTTCTTATATTGAATTTGTGGGTGTAGATCTAGAACGAATGCTAGAGTGGCACATTTGATCCTTGAAATGATTTTATATATATATATATATATATAAAGTTCATTAAAGAGCATGAAATGAAGGATAAAAGATTTAAAAAGTTGTGACTATTTGTATAAAGCAAGTTGGTGGTGGATGTGCTCAATTTAAGGTGGATGTAATTATCCCTCCGGACACAGTTGAGTTGGTTGAAGATTTAACTTTAATTTGACACAACTTGGATAGTGTTAATTGAATTTAGCCATGTACTACTTGATGTAATTCACCTTTCTTGTCCAATGGTGGTGTGTATTAGTGTACAATGTGGCATTCTATTTTTCATCCATTGATATATTGAACTCCTTTCATGATATCAGTAATCTAATTTTTATGATTAAGGTGATGTAACATTGAGGTGCAACTTTTCTAAAACTAACTAGTTCAATATTACAACGTATAATGACATATTTTATTGTATAATATATTTTTCAATTTGACATATGCTCTCAAGTTGATTTTGTAAATCATGAACTTGTGATACTTTCATATGCAACTATTTACATCACACATTTTGAAATGTTATATACCAAAGGTATCAAAATAAAAAAAATGTTTTTAGGTGTTTTGTTTCAATGTGTAATAAATTACAATTATGATTGTGTATCAATATATTAATGTATTGATGCATTAATGTATTAATATATTAATGCATCGGTGTATTAAAAGATATTTGGATGATACCCATTTGTTAACCCAATTTTTCAATATGTACATAATAACCGATTGTTACCAACTAGTAATTGGTGATGCAATATGATCTTGAGATTTAGTTCAATTATTATTAGATAATAGGACCTTAAATGAATCAATTTATTGAAATAACCAATAACATGTGTTAAGGTAATCGATGTGTTAAGTGAATTGGTAACTGGTTTATTATAGTAATTGATTGTTGACAATAACAGGTTGTTTTAAACCTATGACCAATAGTTGTTGTAGTTTAAGTTTAAAGTTTTTTTTGTTACACTAGTTATTAACTATGTAATTTGAAACATTGCTACATTTGGTATAAATAAAAGGATTGGAAGATAGTGAAGAATTTCTTTTTGAAACTTTTTGTTAACTTTTGAACTTTTGAAACTTCTTTTTTCTTTAATTTTTGGTTCATGAACAAATTTACTTGAGACTTTGATATTTATTTTCAATTTGCTATGAAAGATTGATTTCAATTTTGTTTTTTTATTTGTGAGGAATATCTATAATTGATTTTCACAATATACTGATCTAAAGCAACCTATTGATATTATTTAAAACCAGAATTAGAATTTTTTAAAAAAAATCTTTAATTTAAGAATAATAATAAAAAAACCTTAACACCATTGTTTAATTTAATGTTTTACATGTCCAATTATGAGGAATTGAAATGATCATGCATGACACATCTTGTAATATCTAGTCAAAAGGAGATTAAATTCAAAATGATGGTATTGGGATTGATTTTTTAAGCAAGATTTTATTATGATAGATTTTTTTGAGAAACATGATGATTACATTCCAATTTGATGTTTTTTTGAATAGTTTCAAATTTCAAAAAATGTCAGTAGTAAATATCAATTGGTTACAATCAAAAAATGACAAAAAACATAAATTAAATGTCAAATTTTCATATGTAATCATTATTTAACAAGCATGGAATAGTGGTAATACATTGAATATATTTCTTACACCATGTGCCATTAGCATATTGTTATTAATATATCAACAAATCTTTAATGTATTAAAAAAACACATGGCAAATAACAATTGGTTATAATTGAAAAGTGACAAGAAATGTAAACTAGGTTTAATTTTTGGTATGTAGCCATTAATTTGTCATATGTGAAAAAGTAGTCATACATGGAGTGTATTGGTCGCACAATGTGTGAGTACTGCATTAATATTTTTTTGATACATTAATTATTATCTTATAATAACCATAGACATAGAAATTTGACAACTTCTTGTCCATGTATTTTGAAAAAACTCTCTCATTCTTGTTATGTTTAAACGTGCATGGTAATTTTTAATCAAAAAAATCTTTAATGTATTAAGAAACATGTGACAAAGGACAATTGGAATCTTATAATTGAAAAGTGGTAGGAAACATACATTAGGTGTAATTTTTGATATGTAACTATTTATTTATTATGTGTTATAAAATGGTGATACGTAGACTGTATTGTTTGTGTACCACATGTGAATAACAAGTTAATATTTTTTGATACATTAATAGCTACCCTGCAATAACCATAAACCCAAAAACATGATAGCCTCTTGTTTATATAATTGAGAAAATCCACCTTTTTTCATTTTCCCCCCTTGCTCACAAAATACATATATATCATGAGATTCATGATGATAACACTATATAATGCATGATGGCATGATGCATTGATACATTGTAATTTTGATATATTATAAAATAAAATAAAAAATTATCAATGTTATTTACAATATTTATCACTAGGGTGAAAAATATTTTTACTTACGAGTACACTATTTTTACTCACAAGTGCACATATTTTGGAACTCAGACAAGCTGCCCATTGACTCAAAAAGGTATAAATGCAAGCATTTGATAACCAACTGCCATCAAAACTTAGTGATCATTTTCTGCTAGGGACTAAACAATGTGCAATGGATGTGCTAAATATTGACCAAGGGTTGTCACTAGGCATGTTTTTAACTTTGATGAAATATAGGGCACAAGCCCTCAAACTTCAAATTTTTGGTTTTAAAGTTGAAAGGTTTTAGCTACAATGAAATGCATGGCACAAGTTCCAAAATTGTGGGTATTTAATTTTAAGTTTTAAGGTTTGAGCTTTGAGGAATTGCAGCGCCCAAGCCCTAAAACCCTTAGGTTTCTGGTTGAGGCTTTTCGCTTTGATGAAGTGTAGGGCACACAACCTTTAAATCTAGGGGTTTTGGAATTTTAGGGTTTAGGTTTTTGAGTTTGATGAAATGGAGGGCACAAGCCTTAAAACCGTAGGTTTGTGATCTTGGGGCTCAGGGTTTCAGGTTTGAAGAACCCTGGAACTCAAGCCCTTAAAACCCAAAACCCTGGAACCATAATGTTGCCAGATCTTAAACCCTAAAACCCTGGAACCTGTTATATTGCCAGATCTTAAACCCTAAAACCCTGGAACCTTAATGTTGGAAGATCTTAAACCCTAAAACCCTGCAACCCTAATGTTGGCAGATTTTTAAATCCTAAGACCCTGGAGTCATAACTTTCCTTTTTTATGGTCGCTCGCGCACTTTTCCTTCTCTGTAGGATTTGCTTCTGTGCGCGAGAGAAATTGCCGTGTGTCGGAGAATTGTTGTCAATAGTTTGGAATCTGTTGCGAAGCAAACTTGGGTGCTGCTGTTGTATGCTTTGTCATGAGTGGATCTAGATCGCTATGCTAGTCTCTTTTGCTTGTGATTTGTGTTCGGTTTCCCTTCTTTTTGTCCGTAATAGTTTCGTGTACGTTCAGGATTTCTGCAGTTATTTGGCTTGGAAGAAGAAGCCGGTGGTGTCCATGTCTCGTTTGCGAAACTCTCCTGGTGGAATCTTCGTTGCATCAATGAAGTGAGATTTGTTACAATTCGGTTGTTTTTCTTAGCTCCTACTTGTTGGCCATGACAATGCGGCAACCAATTACAGCGATGCGCCGCTTGAGCCTTTTATCGGGTGAGCTCCAACGATCCCGTTTTTCTTTTCTCTTCAAGCTAGAGGAATCTTGTTTGCGATGAGAAAACCCGCCATTGGAGCCCTCTAAGTTACGGGATTTGTTCTAGGCTGGTTGGTCACTGAACAATGTTTCTGACATCTCAAACTGTAATGAGACAGGTTGGGGCCACAGAACCCTCGCCTCTTTGGGGGAAGATCTTTCAGTACCTGCAGCTGCAGCTCCATTCTTGAGTAAGCAGTGCATTCAGTTTTGGGTGTTAGGGTTTAGGGTTTGTCAGATTCCAGGGCTCTAGTTGTGCATTGTCTCAACAGAAAGTTCCCTGTGAATTTGTAGATTTCACCGTCTGCTGTTGTGGTTCATGGCAGGCCCAAACGTGGTTGCAGAGAAACTTTGGCTAGAATTCTTTTCAGATCCTTCTCAGTGGTGGGATCACAGTATAGAGAAGGTAAAATGGAAATGATTTCTGTTGCAATTCTCTTGTTGATGATATTGGAATTCAGTTGATTGTTGGTTCAGTTTTCATGATATTCTGGTCTCTGCACAGATCTGTGAGAGAGTTTTTGTTGATCTTGGATTTTTGTGGCCTTTAGGTAAGTTCAAGGTATCCGGATTTCAAACATAAAAAGACACAGAAAGCACTCTGGATTCTTGACAAACGCAACCCCCCTTGGGTAGATGCAAAGCTAGCTGCAATGGCACCAGGGACTGTACAACTGAGCATTTTTTCCTGGAATGCAATACTGGCAAAATATGTGAAGGCTGGGCAATATGAGAAGACAATGGAACTGTTTCATCAATTGCAGCAAAAGGGCATCATTTTAAACAGGTCCTCATTTGTTCCTGTGCTCAAAGCATGTGCTAGTTTATTTGCACTTGAAGAGGGGAAAAAAATCCATTCACAAGTAGTAAAAAGTGGCTGTGAGTCAGATGTCTATGTGGGAAGTACCCTTGTTCACATGTATGCCAAATGTGGAAGCATAGAGGATGCACGGAATGTATTTGACAGGATGCCCACACGTGATGTTGTCACTTGGAATGCTATGATTCGGGGATATGCAAAATGCGGGCAAGGGTGGGAGGCGCTGAAACTATTTCGACAAATGCAAGATGAAGGGATGCAGCCAGACTCTGTCACCTTCATGGGGTTACTCAATGCTTGTGCTAGTGTAGCTGCACTCGATGAAGGGAAGTATGTGCACAAGCAGATAATTGAAGGTGGTCTTGAGGGTGATGTCTTTTTGGGCAGTAGCCTTGTTGACATGTATGCCAAATGTGGGAGCATCAAGGACGCTTGGAGTGTGTTTAACAAGATGCACACACGTGATGTTGTTGCTTGGAGTGCCATGATTCTAGGATACTTGAAATGTGGGCAAGGCCAGAAGGCATTGGAAATATATCAACAAATGCAGCATGAAGCCGTGCAACCAGACACTATTACCTTCATAGGAGTGATCAATGCTTGTGCTAGTGTCATGGCACTTGAAGAAGGCAGACGTATTCATGAACAGATCAAACAGTGTGGTTCTGAGTGGAATATCTTTGTGGCTAGTAGCCTTGTTGACATGTATGCCAAATGTGGGAGCATAGAGGATGCATGGAAGCTGTTCAACAGTATGG
>Ga0116231_10012851_pt1 | contig 12065 bp, 11 predicted proteins | sample S1TSphgellanicum_2_FD_89695 | JGI IMG/M metagenome (GOLD analysis project Ga0116231, IMG submission 89695) | Host-associated microbial communities from peat moss isolated from Minnesota, USA - S1T2_Fd - Sphagnum magellanicum MG | ecosystem: Host-associated > Plants > Peat moss > Unclassified... | reverse complement strand
GTAGAGGGTCGAGTTGGGAGCCCAGGGATTAGACTAGGAAGAGGGACTAGTTTAGCTCGTGTGAATCTGCATCCAAAAACCAACCATAAGAGGTTAGTTTAGCATTCAGGACGCCCTTGGGTGTTGGGACTTGCCACGAGCATTTGGACACACAAGATTCACCACGGCCCAGACTCGGGAGTAAGCCACCACCTTACTCCCTATAGTATTCTCTGCAGCTCGCCGCTGAAGCTACATCCAAATGGCACATTTTGTTGGGACTCCCGAAATGGAGTCCCGAAACTGTCCCGGCTGGACTCCCGAAACTTTGAACGGCCATAACTCCCAACTGTGGAGTCCGATCGCAACAAGGTCTGAACCAAAGTTGTAGTCCTCATCGAGATCTTTTCAACGCCATGTCGCACTCCCTAAGGCGATGTCGGGAAAGGGTCGATTCTCGACTTTTAGTGGTCAGGAGTCAAATTGGCAGTTTGACTCCCGGCCCTTCTTTTGCCCATAACTTGGGCTGCAGATGTTCGAATGGCCAATGTGAGGCCATTTTCGATATTTACGTTTCAAGACTTTTCCAATGACACCAAGAACACCCCAATGCAAGATGTTTTGGGCCTTGCTGTCGAACTCTAAACATTCGGGAGTCCCAGAGGACTCCAAATCTCCAACTTTTCCAAGTGTTGGGCTTCACCCCCACACTTGGCCAAAGTGGGGTTGCGACACCTCATCCCTTCGCTTCCTTGAAATCTTTGCACCAATCCACATGTAAAACCATGATTCACACAACTCATAAAAAGTTTCCATTGAGCAACCAGGATCGCGCTCCATCACTGAAACCAACTCACCAAGATCCCTCCACAATAACCTGCAAAACAACAAAACAAACCAAAAACAAAAAAATAAGAAAATAACTTATTCAGTGCCTTTGAAACACCACACCTTTAATAGTTCAGTCACAAAACTGAATTAGGGTTTTCTGCTTTCATCCATAGAAAATGTTTGACACTATTTTTACGTCATAATACATTCTTTATAATGACCTTCATGAAATGGAAACTGTATAATCGGTTAACCACAAATTTGGACTTGGTGGTTTGCATGTATGCACAAAAATTTAACAAGATGCAAACTTTTCTTTTCAACAATACATTTTATGAATGGGCTAAAGGGAAATCTCAATATGACGAATAACATTAGTTGGTTAGAGTTTTAAACAACCAAGTTTTTCATCATCCAAATCCCAGAAGAAGTCTAATGTGCTTTAAATAATTATTTTGAGTTGGCATCTATATTGGTTGATTTTTAAAACAATTTTGAAGGAAATGGATCTTTCAAATTGTTTTGAAAAAAAGTAAATGTGGATTCCTTATTACCTTATTTTCTTTGATGTTATTAAGTGCAAGTTCATGGAGTTGTCTATGGGATGAGGGTTGATAAGATTGGTTTAACATTTGTAAGCACACAAAGCTTTGGTGGGCTATAGTTAGTTGAGTTTTTGGCATATGTAGGAGGATTCTTATAAATAAAAACCTTTTGACATTGATATGAACTAGTAGGCATACAATGGGTTAGCAAGTGTAAGTGTTTTAAATGTATGTACTTATGTTGCTTGTTTTGTGCATACCCTTTTCTTATTCTAGTTGGGGAAAATCCAAAAATTGGATTGGAATTCAAGCCCCCTAGAGGATGTGTGTTGTTTAATCTTGTAGTTGCATTTGACATTCAAATTTTGCGTGAGTCGCAAATTCTTAGCCCTCTTGTTCATTTTTTTGCACAATGCCCAACACAAATTAGGTTTTTTGAATGTGGTCTTTTAGCTTTGGTTTCCATTCAAATTGTAAATAAAAATTAAACTTGAGCATTTTTGTTGCCACCCATTTTATATTCCTAAAATTACCATGTAGCCCCTAGTCACAAAATGTTCATGTGTTATAGCAAATATTTGGTCCTTTGAAACATTTAATTGTCATTTGTTTTTATGAAGATTATATGAGAAATGCCAATGATGCTTCATCCAACACATGATAAAGAAAACACTAATGGTAACATCACACTAACGATAAAACCACCATAGTGGAATAATGGACTTGAACTTGTGAAAATTTTACTTAAGATCTTCTTAACAAATACATGCCAAGGATTTTTTTTCAATACATTACAATAACAATGTTGTAAGTGAAAAATGGAAAAATTCATGATGGAATTGTCTACATAAATATAGTTAATATATTAAACAGTTTAGGACAATTGTTGAATGTATGAAAATCGTATCGCTAATTGATTTTATTTTGATCACAAGTCAATTGTCAAATACCTGAAACATCAATCAAATTAACATTTGAAAATGTGAGGTTAACATTTTTGGTGGATGAGATATTTATGATTTCATCACAATATTGATGGTTAAAAAATGAAGGTAAATGATTGGTAACAAAGAAAATGTTATACTTGTCAAACATTAGTGATCATAATATAAAAATATTGGTGAACATTGAAACTTTGATGTGAATCATGGCAATCAACATGGTCATGTCTCATGACATGGGGGGAAGCTTAATGTCATAGGTCTCAAGTTTAAACATTATGATATAGTTTCAACATATATTTTGTTTTGGAAGGATTAATTAATGGTGGGGGGATGCATGTAAATTTGTATTATTTTGTTATTGTCTTGAAAATGGATAATTAATTCTTGCCTTGTATTGTTTTGATGGGAGGAAGTCTAGGATTGAAATGTGATAATATTTAAAAAAATTGAAGTTCATTAGTAAAAAGGTAAAAGAGGACCAAACATGCAAGGCTTGTACCTTATCCATTTATAAACCTATGTAGGAATTAAGAATCTTGGCCAATGCTTGTTCTTTAGTCAAAGATATATACATATCAAATAGAGTGCACAATATTGTAAAACAATACAAGGAATTTGTAAACAAACAATTGTATTAATGACTAATTTTTAGTTATAATTACCACATGCAATTTGTTAGAGGGCCTAGTTGCCTTGGACAAATCACATAAAATTTTAGTTGCAAAAGACAATACATGGCAACAAGTTGTAATGGCAATTGCATAAAGATGCGATTTACATGAACTTTTCATCCATCCAAACCAACTTACAAGCATCATCATTTTGCGATAATTTTATGATTAAACATCGCAGTAGCATCATTTATATTTATTTAAATATTAATTATTTAGATATTATAGAAATTTTACATATTTATATTATTGTTAATTTTATTAGTTAAATTATTTTTTAAAATGTTGAGATTTCCAACAAAAGAAATCTCAAAAATAAAATTTTGTTAAGGAAACTAAAGAATATATGAAAATATTCTATTTTTCAATTTGGAAAATTCCAAAATTAATTAATTTTTTGATAGACATATGTTGAAGTTGCCATGTATTATGGTATGTATAATCTAATGTTCAAAATATGTTTAGTAAACATAATACATGTCCAATATGTAAAAAATTTAAAGATACCTACTATGATATAAAACATATTTTAAATTTCTAAAACATAAACATAATTAAGCATAATTTTTATGTTTTAGAAATCTAAAGATATGTAATAAAATGTAATGCATTTTTATATTTAAAAAACATAAACATTTATTTGGTAGGTGGAAATTCTACTTAGAATTGCTCTCTACTTATTAACAAACAATATAAATAATATTCTTAATAATACTTACAACACATACAATTTGTTGTTTTAACTATTTCAAATTCATCTATAGATTGTATTCACACATTTTTTCATTATAATTATTGTTCCATTTTTTTTCCAAATTTTGTATTACCTTAATAAGCAAAATTTATGATCAAACTTTAATTCTTTCTTTAGAAAACACAACAATTTTAGAATATACTCAATGTTTTCTCATTAATATTCCATTTTTTTCTTTATTCAAAACTGAATATTTCAAACATTTGTAGTATAAAGTGTAGAAACTAAATATGAAAATATATGGTTCATAGCCCAACATAACTCTAAATTACATAATGTGTCTCTATTCTACTCTTTGACAATTTTTTAAGTTTTGTCTTTGTGTAAATTTTTTTTTCCCAACCTTCATCAAAATTCAAAATTACATCCTAAGTCCTTTCCCTTCAAAAGTAATTTGAAAATAAAATTGATCAAAGGTCTTAATCATGTCCAACTAATTAATTGTCTTCATCCTATTTAATTAACAAATGTTTCCATCTTGCCTTGTTAAACTTCTTCCATTCACCCAATAACATTATTTAAGCAGAGTTTTTTTTTGGGGCAAATTTTTAAACACTACCAAGAGAAAAAAATGCTTTCTAAATTGCCCACAGGAAACCAAGTTGTAAGATTTTGACAAATTTTCCAACAATTGATAAACTCATGGGTCATGTGCATGATCTACAATTTCTATTTTGCATTACCTATGTCAAATCATTGGAACCATTGGATGCCATATCATAACCCTACATTATAGACAAATGCCATTGTTGCCAAGATTGAGATGTTTGATTTACAAATTGCCTAAAGGACACAAGATTTTGTGTGTTAATAAACATTAAGAGGCTCAGATTTGGCTTAGGGTTGATTGTGAGTTAATTGAATGCAAAAACAAAGAGAGTGAAAAACAAAATGAGGGGATCAATACAAAATTGTTTCTTGATCTTTTGTTAGTTGAAGCTAAAGAAAATTTTGTTTGAATTTTGAAGGTACATGCTTCCATTTTGTAACTTCAGTTGTTGTTTATTCATCTACACTTCTTATTTCAATATATATATACACACATATGAGTTGAGGGTTGTGATATGCACATTGGGTGAGCTTGGGATATTAAGTTAAAACATGGAATCCATGATTAAGACATCTTATCATTACTAGTCAACCTTGATTATATAATTATATAAAACAATCATATGTGACTTTAATCATGATTATATGACTTGTAATCCTATGTGATTAGGATCTTACAACTACATAAGTACTAATCAATTGAAAAAATGCCTTAGGTAATCCCTACATAAACCTAAGTAAGCTCAAGCTAGTCACCTAAGTAAGCTCAAGCTAGTTATACCTGAGTAACCCTAAAACATAGGACCTAAGTAGGCCTATGTATATTTAAATGTGCCCAAATAACCCAAGGTAGGTCCTAGCTACCTAAGTAGCCCCAGGTAAGGCCCTAGCTAGGCCTACAGAACGCCATGCTCTGAGTGGATTACCTTGCACTTTAGGAGATTGACTAACCATTGTGTGCAGGGTATTAGGGTCTCTTTCCGTTAGGCTGATGTGATCATAGCACATTTCTGTTTCGTTTTTCTATCATCTCACAACTCTATCAGTCAAGCATTGACCAGTCGAAGGAGCTCTAGTCAAACTCGAACTCACCAGAAAATGACATCTGTCCATTTGACAAGAACATGCATCATCCTAGAGTTCGTAACATGATAAACTACATATATTTTCAACGCAATTGCAGCTCTCTAATGGAAAGTGACTCTCCCTGCAGTAAGAAAGAAAGAAAGAAAGGACTATATATCAATGGCTTTCCATTAGGTTGTTGTGATCACAGTAACACACACTATTGTGTTAGGCTGCTGTGATCACAGTGACACACACTATTGTGTTACTGTGATCACAGCAGCCTAATGAAAAGAGACCCTTACGGTAGAAGAGATGGTCCAGTTCGAATAATGTTTGATCGAATGGATCAGAATCGTAGTAAGGGCAAGAGCCAAAGCAGAAGTTTGCCACTTTTTTTTATAATCTTAGTACTTACGTGGGAGGATCTCAGTTCGCGAGCCACTTGTGATTCCATGATCCAACCGTCGAAAGTCGTCCTCGCTCATGAGCTAGTGAAACCCAATATACCAGTGATCGAGAATTGCGAACCCTAGTCTTTCGGGTGTATGCGTGGCTTGATCTCTGTTGTCCGATTTAAAATCGATCGTGAATCCGACGGTTAGAATGCAGCTAGAGCTCTGCTGCGTTCTCCTGGCAAAGCAGAAGCGTCATAGATAGAACACTTGTTGCCGCGAACGGAAAAGGAAGAAACTTGCCAATTTTGTATTACGATTTTGATGGCGCCGATTGCTTCCGTCGAATTGCAATTTCCAATTCTTTGACGGCGGCAACAGCAGCAGCAGCAGTAGCAAGAGCTGGAGTTTTTAGATGGGTTTTTATCACCGTTGTTGCAGTATAAAATTGTGAGCTTTGGGAGAAGAAAGCTTCTTCTCAAGGTGCACAAGACTTTAGTTCAGAAAGAAGCGCAACTTGCAAAAGGTTTTCAGCCTCTCCAACTACCGTTTTCAAAGACTCGAAACCCGCTTTTTTTTTTTTCTTTTCTCTCTTTTTTTAGGGGGGTGGGGGTGGGTTTTCTCTTAAATTTTTTTGCCCCCTCCCACCATGTTCTTTGATTCATACGCAAATTTCTGAGAGCTTGAATTTTTCCAGTTGTTGCGAGTCTGAGAAGAAAAGTTCGTGATATTTTTGTGGGTTTATTGACGGGTCACATGTCTCGGGGAATAGGGGTTTAATTAGGGTTTACAAGATGAAGAGAGGGACGGGTGAAGAGAGGTTTTGATGATGTTGGCTGTAATCCAGCTTTTGGTGCTGCAATTCGAGTGGAATTTCGAACTGAAGAGCAAGTGATTGCTGACTGAGTTTTAAAGTCTCGGAGAGTAATTTGGAGTTCGTCAACTTTCGTGTTCAGTTTCAGCTCGAATAATGTGGCGGAAGAAGGCCATACATGAAAGTACACTGACACTGGTCTGACCCAATTTGCAGCTTCAAAGAATTCAGAGTTTCTCTGGTCCAGGTTGTGCAGCTCAGAGTGCGATCTAAGACCCAAACTCATTTCTATTTATTTGCAAATGGGCTTACTTTCAACAGCAGTTACAGCTATTGCCACAAATGCAGCAGCACCAGCTGTTGCAGTGCCATACCAATACTGTGGTTGTACCAACAGCTCTACCCCATCGCAGTTTCAACCACTAAGCAGCTGTGGTTACTCCTTGAAGCTCTCTTTGCAGCAAGAGTTATTGAGCTCAAGGAGTGTGTGTTTTGGAAACTTTTGTACACAATTGCGATGGTGCTCATGTGGAAGCATTACCAACATTGGAGCTACTAAGTTTAGGGTTTATCATAGGAAATGGAGGCGAAGGTGGTCCCTTTTGGTTATGATGGTGGATGGGAGTAAAGCAGAGCCTATTGGAGATAGTCAAGGAATTTTGAAGCATTCTTTGAGGAGGTTGGCATCATGGGTAGGTGAAGGGGATGATTTGCCACGAAGGTTGATTGAGCAAAGGTTTTGGGTCGCACAAGGACCTAAGGAAAGCAATCAAGAGTCTTTAGTGGACACAGAGAAAGCTCCTAGTAGTGAATTGGGAACTTCTGGATTTGGAAGCTATAGAAGGACGGGATCAACTACAGCACAGAAGCAAACAGCTGAGATTTCAGAGTCTGTGAGTGGGAGTCCAGAGACGGAATACACCACTACTGTGGATTCAGCTCTGGCTACTCCACCTTTGTACTCTGTAGGGGATGGCTTGGTTGGGGTTGGAAGCATAGTTTTTTTAACAATTGCCCTTGTGGGATGGTGGAGAGAGCTTGGAAACAGCTCGAAGTCCTCTGTAAGTTCTGAGACAACAACTACTCAAGTAACTGAAGAGTTGCGAGAAGCTCAGGCTGCAGTGGCTGCCCCCATTGCTCTCTCACTTCTCTTACAGAGAGATGTTAAAAAGAAAGAGAGTGCCGAATGGTTAAATATGGTGCTGGGAAAGATCTGGAATTTGTATCGACGCACACTTGAGGGTAGGTTCATTGAGCTTCTGCAACCCCTTATTGATGAGATCCCGGAGAAGCCTCCACTTGTGCAGCGAGTAAAGATCGTCCAATTTTTCTTGGGTGATGATCCTGTGACTGTACGCAGCATTGAACGAAGGACCTCCCGGCGTGCAAATGATCTTCAGTATGGCCATGTCCTATCCTTCCACACATGCTTAGTAAGTTTCTGAGATTCAATTTTGCAGAGAGAGCAAGTACTCAGTTGGTAAAACCTTGAACTGATGAAGGCAGATGGTCTTACATTTGGCAGGTACCACATAGGTCTGCGGTACTCAGGCAACTCAAGAATTGTGCTCTCGGTAACTTTGAAGGTGGGTTTTTTGCCAATCATAGTTCCCTTTGGGATCCGGGGTCTAGATCTTGATGGAGAGATGTGGGTGAAGCTGCGCCTGATTCCAACAGAGCCCTGGGTGGGGACTGCAACTTGGGCCTTTGTTTCTCTTCCCAAAATTACTCTGGCATTGGCTCCCTTTCGTATCTTCAACCTTATGGGTATGTTCCTCTTCTGCATAAGTTGCAATTCATCATTCGGTTGTCATTCATGGTTTTGCAGGATGTAGGGGCTGCCTTTGCTTTCATTGATGACCCTTATGCATTATTTCAACCTGTATTGTGGATAAAGTTCATCTATTGTGAGAGCTGACAGTGATGTTTCTCTGTCTCTGTGCATAACACCTTCCCACACCTCAGCGATTCCTGTCTTGAACATGTAAACATCAGCACCCGTGGCTTGCTTTTTTAGTGTTTGTTTCAGTTTGATGGATTCAGGATACTACAGAACCTTCTTCATGGAAAACTGCAATCTTGATGAGACATGCTCTTTGGACATTAGATTTATAAGAAACATCCCTAAGATTTGTCAGCCAGAATCATGCAGAATAGAAAGGAATCAGGATTTTTGACAAACTTATCCTTCTGTTGCAGATTTTTGACAAAGTTACTTACCCAAGATCTTCCATTACTGTTTGTGCGTCCCAACAAGTCAGTGGTGAATTTCTTGCAAGGCAAAGCTGTAGGTCCACTTTCAAGAGATTTCAAGGATGGGATTGTCTTGAATGGATTTGCTGGGGAACTCTCAGTAACCCTTATAGAGGCACGAGACCTTGCATATTTTCCTGTGGGTAAGGTTCTCTCCTTTCATTGCTGTGAGCACGTTTTGAGTTTTTCTCCTTTCAAAGGACATCATTTCTTTTGGGTGTGTTTTGGTTATGAAAGTGGTGGGGAACTAATTTTTACAGTGGAATATTAAGTGTGCAGGCAAAACAGATCCCTATGTGGTGTTGCTCTTGGGTGAACAAGTTATTCGCAGTAAGAAGAACAGTAAAACTTCCATACTTGGACCTCCAGGTGCTCCTGTCTGGAATCAGGTGATATTTCAGACCACCACATCATTGATATTGGACTGAAAAAAGAGTGATATAATGCTGGGACCGAGATGACCACATTACAGAGTTTTCACAATACAACTGACATTGTAATTTCAGACAGGACAAAGGATAGGAAGGAGTCTATTGTGCCTCAAGCTCAGGGTGTATCAGTAGAGCAAGACATTTTTTTTCAGGGTGGAGAAACGGGATGTATACTTGTCAAAGGAAGTGTGGTTGATTAAGAGCAGCTTTAAAGCATCACGTTAACTGCTCTTGTTGTCATTTATGCTTGATTCATGGGGAACAGGATTTGAAGTTGTTAGTGGTGGACCCGAAAGTACAGCGACTGAGATTGAGAGTCCGTGATGCTGTTGGATTCACCACCATCACTGTTGGCTCTATTGAAGTATGTATTTCTCTTCCTTTGATATAAGTTTCTTCATTTGATGATGTAAGTTCTTGTGTATTATTAGTCAGGGCTTTGTTCAGACAACCAGTTCCTGAGACATTCAACAAACTGTGTCCTAGGTACCTTTGGATGATCTGCAAGATACGGTCCCAGTAGATAAGGTCCTTTCCCTCCAAAGTGGGTGGGGACCGTTTCCCAAGAGAAATTCAGGAAAGCTCTTATTGCGGTTGACCTACAAAGCATATGTGGAAGATGAAGAGGAGATTGGCATTGGAGACCGGCCTCTTACAAATAAGCTGTGGGATGAAATAGGGGACTTCATAAGCAATGAGATGAGGGAAGGAGAATTCAATTCAATGGAACAACCATCATCCAGTGGCAAGACCATTTCAGTTGATGCTGAAAGCTCTGACAAAGGATTTCGACTGACAAATCCATTGATAACACAGACTCTCAGGAAGAGTAGTAGCAATGGAAATGTGAGGGTAAATTCAGGAAATGAGAATCCCTCCAATCCCACAGTCAAAGGTCCTTCTATGGTTGAAAATCCTGCTTTGCAGGACCAACAGAAGAAAGAAAGAAGTTGGGGGATGCAAATTCAAACAGTTACAAAAAGTAAGCAATCAATGTACAACCCCCTGTTGATTTTAGGAGCTCATATGTACCTGTTACTGCGGTGGATAGGATGATGATAAGGCAACTCCACTGGAGACTAGGAAATCTGCAGAATTTCTTTTGTTATTGTGAGTGGAACATGAAGGTTAGCATGTTTTGTCCATCCCTTACATTTTTTTGGGTAACAAGGTTTCTGACATGCAAATGGAAATTCTGGTTGCAGGCTCAACAATAATGTGGCTGGCAGTGATAACAGGGATAACGTTAGTGGTGGCTCTTGATCTCAATGTTGCCAATCTTTTCAATCCTTGATGATGTGCACCCTTTTCACTTCTTCTAAGTTGCTGTATAATACTTCCTCATCATTGGCTTTCAGGCAGACAGATGTCACAAAGTTCACATGTCACAAAGTTAGGGTTACACTGGCAATTGATGCTGATGCACTTGCCAAAAGCTCCCCTCCCTTGACAGGTGCAACGTCCTTGATTTCAGGATATCATCAGTTTGATTTTTTTGATTCTGGGACCTCATCAATACAGTTACAGGTGAGAATTGGATGTTTCAGAAGTTAGAATACAATCACAGTTATACAATGAGCAGAATGGAAAGAAGAAAGCATGGAAGACTGTTTTAGTCTACACAAAGTTCAATGTGCTTGTTGAATGTAAAGACAGAAAAACAGGAAATGTTGGTTTTCCCTATTCTTGCCACAAATTGTGGTGTTGTCTATTGTGCAAATTCTCACTAGTATTGACATGACCCAAATATCCTGTGTCTGTATCATAACCTACGACAGAACTTGTGTTGGTACACTACAAGCTTGTGTGAAGGAAATCTACAATCTTGTAAGACCAGGATTTGAAGGATTTATTGAGCTTTTGTAATGTGATTAGTTTCAATCCCATCACCTTTTATACACATATCATGATCTCTTAACTAGTACTGTAGTCTAGGATTGTGTCAGAACTGCACTGATACATTAGAACTTTGAAATTGTTCAAAAGTTTTTTGAGTTTGATTGATTTTGAAGACTCCCAAAGGAATTCAATTGTTAAAGGGGCTAATCTTGGTCATGTCTTCCTTGTGGCAGATTACAAAACATGGTGCAGAGAACAAACTGCCAACACCGATTTTGTCAAAATTGGCACTGAGGGAAATCTGGAGTTCTAAAAGTCCGTATCAGCACTTACAGCAAAGATATCTTTAATCCAGTTTACTGGCAATAGATGGTGAAAATACAAAACAATCAGGTTTGCCAAGAGAACTGCCCAAGAGTGTACAACAGAAGTTTGGCACAGATATCCTCTGAATAAAATGGCATTCATTGTGTAAGACCAGATGTATCCAAAATCCTGCCAACATGAAAACATGAAAGCATATAGATAGACAGCCAGTGTTTCATCACTCTGGAGTATGTTGTCTTACAGTTTCAATTATCATGAAAACAGAAAAGCTTTGAAAAAAGAAAAAAGATTGGCACAAAGCATGCTTCGACAATGTCTACATCAATATTAGTCTATGAATGTGTGACTGTCCACTGATTCAAACACACTCCAAATCCATCTCAAAATACACCTGTGGAGTAAGGAAAATCAACACTCTCATCATAATGTGTCCAAATTCCTAGCCGAGTTCCTCCACTTGCCAGCCCTATCATTACAATCTTAAGAGTCACCTCATACTCTAGCAATGCCACTGAATTCCTCCAAAGGAATTCTCCATTTCTATATCAGAAAGCAACTTGTTTGGGATTTGCTTTGATGTCCAAGAAAAAGCTATTGTTCAGAATCCTTGTGTGTGTAATGTGGTTTTCAGAGCAAGGAGTTACAGATTACTTTTAGAATTGCAAGCT
>Ga0116231_10012850_pt1 | contig 12065 bp, 7 predicted proteins | sample S1TSphgellanicum_2_FD_89695 | JGI IMG/M metagenome (GOLD analysis project Ga0116231, IMG submission 89695) | Host-associated microbial communities from peat moss isolated from Minnesota, USA - S1T2_Fd - Sphagnum magellanicum MG | ecosystem: Host-associated > Plants > Peat moss > Unclassified... | reverse complement strand
GTGTGAGCTTGAAAAAATATATCTATCAGTTTTAATCATAAATTATGCATAGGAGGTAGGTTACTTGATTTCAACTACAAACGCAACCTAACATTTAGAATTGCACTAGCATTCTTTCCTTCGTCAGTAGCATTTGTGCTTGCAAGCATAATCACCTTGTAGAACCGGGAGTAGAGGGACGGAAAGTCACCTCACACCATTGACCATAGTTATAGATCAGGGAGTACATTTCATCAATGACATAATAAAATATATGACATAATAACTTATGTTAAAGCATGTTAATTTTACTACATATTGCCACAAGAAAATGGACAAGCAGAGTCTACTAACAAAGTCATGGGTAAACTATTAACCAAATTAGTTAATGAAAAAAGAACATATTGGTATGAACATTATTTATATAAAAAAAATTCATATAGGACTATTTACAAGGTGGCAATAGGTTATACACCCTACTAGTTAGTCTATGGTTTGCATCTTCTAATGCCAACATAATATGTTTTGTTAACTATTAATGGGAACCATAGAGATGCAGAACCAACCAGAGTGCTAGCAACTAAAATTACATAATTGGAAAAATTACATGAGAATATATTAGAAGCTCAGAACAATGTGGGAACCAACTCATGGAGTAGATTTTTATGGAGTCAATAGAAAAATATTGAGAAGAAGTTCCAATTTGGAGATTATGTCTTATGGTTTCCCACAGGAGAAGAAACATGTATGGGCAAATTTTTAAAAAATATAGTTTGGTCCATTCAAGGTACAATATTGCTTACCCAATAATAATGTTTTTTTTGTTTCTGTTAACAATTTTGAACAATATTGGTCAATGTTAATAAGTTGAAACCATACACATATGTGGATCAGACATTGAAAGGGATTCATAATTTAGAAGATCAAAAGTCTTTACAATCCATAAATAAAAACCATATGGAAGAAACAAGTGATGAAGATTCCGAAGATTAAAAAGAACCAAGGACCATTGGGACTGATCAAATAGTAGTATCAGAAAAAACCCTAGTAAATTTAATAAGCTAGCAGGTTGTGAACAAATACCCAGACCATGGTTATACAATTTCAAAATTATTAAATTATGGGGTAAATAAGTCATTGACGTCAAAACAAGATTTTGCTAATCTAATGACTCAACATAAGCCAAAGGGAATCTATAGTGTAGACTATACTAGGTCACTAAATTTAGGAATGTCATTAGAATTACTTAGTGCCACGTCCACAAAATTCTTTGGTTACTAGGTGTTAACTATAACCCATGTTGATGTAAGTATGAATTTAAGTAGGAGGTGACAAATGTTAAATAATCCGAAAAAAGTACAAATCATTAAAATGTTGGCCCTAAAATGAAAAGTGAAACGTCACTTCACGAAACGAGGTGATAATGTTTCAAAAGGCAACAAACACAAGAACAACTATTTGTTTTCATTTTTTACAAGCAAGTTTCAATCTTTTTTATTTCAAAAATGAATGTTGAAATAAAGTCTTGTGGAAAAATTACATAGATAATATAGAGAAAAGTTGCAAACGTTGAAAGAGGAGGAAAAGATATTGAGAGAGTAGTAGAAATTTGCAAACATTTTGCCTCTAAAATGTAGGTCTCTAGAAAGAGGTCTGCCTTTTCCTTCTCCAATTTATTATTCCTTTTCTTCTCAAAAATCCTCTCTAATATCCAAGTTTGAAAGAGCTTTTGAAGCAATAAAAAAATGAGAAAGATTTTAAGGAAACATTGAGGAGATATAACTTTAGGAAGCCCAGAAGATAGGCGGGTCCTAGTGAGCAAGTCGGTTCCATTTCTATTTCAGATTCTAAGGAAAACCGATAGAAGGACGATTTACAACATAACAGTAATCACCATTACATCAAGAGGAGTATATTTAAGAGAAAAATCCAAAGAAAGTTCATATTCCCAAATAAGAAGCACACAAAAAGAACAAGTCGGTAAGCAATGGTTGGAAATCTACCTGGGAAGAAAGTGTGTATTCATCAAGATGATGAGGATAAGTATGTTTTTATTCCAACATAATAGAGTTGTAATAGCAATCTGAAGAAAATTTTGCTTTGGATAAGCTCTGGAAAGGAAGAAAAAGCTTGGGCAAATAGAGCTAGATTACTATGCTTGTTTAAGATTGAGTGGAAAACTCTTCACCACAACATTCTGGTTGAATTTATGAACAATTGGAAGTTGGATCATGAACATAACAAAATCAATGTTATGTTGGGGGATGAGGAGAGAGTAATAAATAAACATGTTTTGACAAAAGTTTCTAAAATCTACCATACAAGAGTAACAGAAATAGACCAAGTAGAAATGTATGATGTTAGAGTAGCATTGGCAGATATAAAAGATAGAGTCCTTGACATTTATAACACCAATGAAAGGTGGGTTGTGAAAAAGATGAGGTCAAAGTATGCTAATAGGAATTTTGCCATTTTGCCAATTATTTACTAAAAGGATAAGGTGAAATATTTTAATAATAAGTCTATTATGATGATCTTTAGAGTAGATCATGGAGAGTCTATTAATTGGGCTGCAATCATGTATTTTCAATTGGTGAAAATTTTGATCAGATGGGAAAAATCCTAAAAAAATATGATTAAAGGAACAACAAAAGAAAAACCAAAAAAGGATGTATGCCATTTTGCCATAGTCCTAAAAGTTATGTTTCATAAGTGGTTTCCATTAGAAGGAACACAATCACGAGAGAAGAAGAAACATACAAAACAACCTCAAAAGGATAGAAAAGGAAGAGAGACAGTTTGAGGGAAAGGTTCATTAAGAACAAAAGACCTTTGAACCTTACACACATCTTTCCTAAAAAGGATAAACAACCAAAGAGTGGGACAACTAGAAGAATAGTTTTGATGTCTTAGTCTAATGACAACGAGGAGAAAAAGACTTTGCAGAAGAGGCAAAAAAGACAAGAGGATATTGTAATGAAATGAGAGGCAGTAGTGATCCTCAACAAGCAGTAGAATTAATGACGAAGTAATAACAACAGAATCATAGACAAAAGGAAAAATCCATATCTCCTAAATTTGATCCAAAATTACCCATTTATCCCAAGTAAAAGTAAAGGTCAGAAGGGCATGAACATTAGAGATGGCCCAAGAAAAAGCCAGAGTCTCAAGCTTAACAATCAATAAAGGAGGAGATACATGATTTTGACCAAGGTCCACCATAAGTACAACAATTTGTTCCATCACCACATAATAATGAAGGTATGTTGCCTTCAAAACCAAGTTCTACAACATGCATGAATGTATTTGGAGAAGTCTGGACTGCACACAAAAATCTAGGTTCATCAAATACAAGTTCTTGGGGTTAGACTCCTAGGTTTCATACTTGGTTTGTGCAAGGGATGGAATCAAAATTGGATGAACACATAAGAGATGTTATTTTGTTTCAACATGCAATAGAATATAATGTACAAATGACAAATATTTTTCTTAGACTTTTTGATTCGGAAATCAAGAACAAGCACATTATAGAGGAAAAGGATAGATATGTTCAAAAATTGCAAGGAGCTTTGGAGGAGCAAAAGTTCAAAGCATAGTTGTAGGATAGGAACCGTGAGAATAATCAAGTATTGGCAAAACTCCAGGCATCCAAACAAAAGATCAATAACATGGAGAAGCAGAACAAGGATTTGGAGAACATCAAAATAGACAAGGATTCCTTGCAGTAACTTTAAAGGAGACATATGCCAATTACTGGGGTTTAAAAGTAGAAAATGATACTCTAAGTATAGAGCATAACAAACTTCATAAAGACTACAAGAACATGGAGGAAACTCTCTTGAAGCAACAGAAGGAGGTGGAGGAGCTCAAAGTGGACAATGCTAATGGAGATCAAATTAAGAATGAAATACAAAGGCAAGCTGACAAGCGGCATGCGCAAATGGACAAAAATTTGCAAAAGTAGATGATGTTTAATGAAAAGTTAAAAACACTTATAGGGGAGATTCAAAAGAAAAAACCCTTCAATTATGATATTGTCTTTGGAGAAAATAGTGAATTATGGAAGCATAATACTTTGTTTTAGGTAAAGTTCAAGGCACTATCAATGGAGGAAAAAGATGCAAACTTATGGTGGGACGTAGTCTAGGACATTGTTCAAAAGGATATTGGGAAGGTTTGCATAAAATATGAAAGGAATGAAAGGTTGTACAGACATAAGATTTATTAGATGGAAAAAGTTATGCCATTATTTGAGTATGAGGCTTTCATTATATCTCTAGAATCAAAGATTTAAAATGAAGAAAAAAAGAGAGGGGATACGAATGGGGCAAGACCATCAGATACAAGAGTAGCAAAGGAACTAGGAAACCTCTTAGGAGGAAAGGATGAGTGGGAGGTTGTTGTACAAACTTTAAAATAAAAAGAATCTATTATACATGAAGTTAGTTTTCAAGACTATGCATGTGTAGCCACTGAAATAGGGGAGTAGATACAACCTAAGGAACATATAATTCAGAAGGATCAATAGGGTCAGATTGAGTTTGTGTTAGAGCTATAACAATAGGATCAAATTCAAATTACATCAAATTTGTAGTTAAATCCAAATGTTTCAAATTATATTAGAGCTTCAACAACAGGGTCAAAATCAGATCACATCAGTTTTACAATTATAACAATAATTAGAAGTGACAATAGAGTTGTAGTCACAAGAGCATAAAACAACATATCAACAAACAACTATATAGTTGTCAACATAAGCATAAAAAAATTATAGTCTTCAACAGACCCCTTGTCACTAATAGGTAGTTGTGGGCATCTTGTCTATAGGCTTGACATGACAATGCATCAAAAACTGTAATCCACCCACAACATTGGATTACAAGCAACATATTTGCCTTTATTCTAACTAATTATCAATTAGCTTGTCATGATTAATAAAGTTATTACACAAGACCCATTCATAGATATGCGATCGATAATCAAGATAACAGTTTTATTTGACTAATCTAGCACACACATCAGATTCTAAGAAGGTAGTAAACATGATTAGGTGTTTATAGGTTAGGTAAGGAATTAGTCTACTTTAGTTAGCACCAGGCCTAATTTGTAAGGAACCCATAATTGACTATACCATGCACATAATAACTTAAACACTAGAAAGAAAATGAATTAAAAGTTGTTTGACACACCCCCAAACTCCTTAATGGATTCAAATGTGAGTCCAAACTGAAAACAAAGGAAGAGTAAAAAGTCGAGGCACGCTCCCTGGTTCTCAGCACTTTGAGGGGTAGAGGGGCGTGCTGGAGCTCTGGGATGGGACTAGGAAGAGTGACAAACATCAACTACTCACATGGACATGCACAAAACCAACACAAGGTGGTTAGTGCATAGTTGGAGTACTTTTGGTGCTAGGACAAGTCATGGGCAACTCGGACTCACAAGACTCATAACGGCTCAAACTTGGGGGAAGCCACCACCTTCCCCCTTATAATATACTATGTGCCTCTTCACGAGGCCCACATCCAAATGGTTTTTTTGTCCCGGGACTCCCGCGGTTTTGGGACACCATAACTTTGTGTGAAGACCTCCGATTGAGATGAGGTCTACAACAAAGTTGTAGCCTTCGTTGAGAGCTTTTCAAAGGTATGTTGCACACCACCTACACATAAGGAAATTGGGTTGATTCCCGACTTTTAGTGGTCGAGAGTCAAACTACCAATTTGACTCCCGACCCATCTTTTGGCCATAACTTGTGTTTCAAATGTCCAAATGGGTGATACGAACCCATTCTAGACATCTACGTTTCAATAGCTTTCTAATGGTATAAAACAATTGTCAAGCCATTGGGTTTTGACCCTTGCAATTGCTCTCTGAACATTTGAGAGTCCACTAGGACTCTAACTCCCAAAGTGTAAGTTCCTTAGGGAGTGTGAGGGTTCATTCCCTCACACTTTCCTTCACTTTCGGGCTTCCCTCTTACTTCGCAACCTTGCAAGCCCTTGTCTTGGTCACGAGCCCAAGGCTAGGGTTATGACACGTCGCAAATCAAGTTGGTGCATTGCAAACATTCACATTTATAGAATAATGGAGGTTAAAAACATGGTATACCTTGCTCATTAGTGTCTTAATTATAGTAATGGTCACCCCAACACATACCCAACACGTCTTGTCTAATGAATTTCCATATTTCACAGTCTTCTCATATGGCGGGATCAAATCTAGTGGTGAGAATGCAAGTGCAATAAATCACACTTCATGTCACAACCCTATTTTGAGAGAGTGTAAAGATGAAACTCACACTCCCGAAATGGGGACTTGGGGTGTTCTTTATATCATTAAAAAACTATCAAAATGTAGATGTTGAAAATGGGGCTTGCATGGGCCATTTGGACATTTGCAACACACGTTATGGTAAAAAAAAGGGTTGGGAGTCAAACTGGCAGTTTGACTTTCACCATTAAAAGTCGGGAATCAACCTGACCTCGATGCGTGTAGGTGGAATGCAATACACTGTTGAAAAGCTCTCAAGGAGAGTTATAAGTTTGCTTTAGAGTTCATCCTAATTGGAGGTTTGAGCAAAGAATTATGACCTTACAAAGTCCCGAGAGTCCAAATCGGGACAATTTCGAGACTCCTCCTCGGGAGTCCCGGGACAAAAAGCCATTCGGATGTAGGTGCCACAGAGAAATGTAAAGAATATTATATGGGGGAAGGTGGTGGCTTCCCCCGAGTCTGGGCCGTGGTGAGTCTTGTGAATCTAGAGTTGCACGTGGCTTATCCTAACATTAAAGGTGTTTTAGAAAGTGATATAACCAACTTGTTGGTTGGTTTGATGAAGGTTCGAGTAAGTAATTAAAGCTTGTCACTCTTCATGGTCCCAACTCGGAGCTTTAGCATGCCCCTCTACCCCTTTTAATGCTAAAAGTTGGGAGCATGTCCTGAATTTCTCACAATTCCGTTGTTTGAGTAACTTAGACCCATCTTGGGTCTAACTAGGAACTTGGGAGTGCGTCACTTCAATAATTCACCAAAACACCTTGGCAACCCATGTGAATGGTGACACCTAACTATGGTTGGATTTGGGTTGAAAATCCCTAATTTGTAGGTGCAATGAGGAGTTGCACATTCCAAATTTCAACTCCCCACTACCACCTTAAAGGTGCGAATGTCGCAACCCTAGCCCTAGGCTCGTGACCAAAGCAAGGGCTTGCGAGGGTGCGAGTCAAGAATGAGCTCGGGAATCACATTTCATGTTCCCGAGAGTGCAAAAGAGTGTGAGGGAATGAACCCTCCCAAATGAACTCCCATTTTGGGAATTGGAGTCGCAATGGACTTTCAAATTTTTAGAAGGTGATTACAGGGGTCAACACTCATTGGATTGAAGAATTTTTTACATCACTGGAAAGCTTTTGGAATGTAGATGTTTAAAATGGGCTCACATGACCCATTTGGACACCTGAACACAAGTTATGGCCAAAAGAAAGGCCAAGAGTCAAATTGGCAACTTGACTCCCAACCACTAAAAGTCTAGAATCACCCCGATTTCCTTGTGTGCAGATAATGTGCTATAGACCATTAGAGAGCTTTTGACGAGGGCTATAACTTTGTTTCAGACCTCATATCAATCAAAGGTTTGCACACAAAGTTATGGGGCCCCAAAGTCGCGGGAGTCCCAACTTTGAGAATTTCAGGACTCCCATTTGGGAGTCTCGGGACAAAAATGTCATTTGGATGTGGGCCTCATGGAGAGGCACAAAGTATACTATAAGGGGGAAGGTGGTGGCTTCCCCCAAGTCTAGGTCGTGGTGAGTCTTGTAAGTCCGAGTTTGCTCATGGCTCATCCTAACACCAAAAGTGTTCCGACTATGCACTAACCAACTTGTTGTTTAATTTGCACAAGTCCATGTGAGTGATTGAAGTTCTTGTCATTCTTCCTAGTCCCATCTCGGAACTCCAACACGCCCCTCTACCCCGGAAATGCTACGAGCTAAGCAACATGCCCCAACTTTCTACTCTTCCATTGTTTTCATCTTAGATTCACATTTGAGTCTCTTGAGGAGGTTAGGAGTGTGTCACATGGTATCAAAGCCCTAGTTGAACTTGATTCACTTCTTGGAGAAATTTGATGACATCGAAGAAGAATCGTAAGCCAATACAAGAGACCATGTGACGCACTCCCAACTTCTTTTAGAAATTCAAATGTGAGTCTAAGATGAAAACAACAGATGTCGTAACCCCACTTTGGGCAAAGTGGGAAAATGCAACTCCCACTCCCAAAAGTGGGAGACTTGGAGTCCTCCGAGACTTTCAAAACTTCAAAAGAAGATTTGAGGGGTCAAATCTCCTTTCATTAATGAGTTCTTGGTTTCATTGAAAAGGTTTTGAAGTGTAGATGTCCAAAATGGCCTTGCATGAGCCATTTGGATATCTTCAGCCCAAGTTATGGGCAAAAGAGGGGCCGGGAGTCAAACTGGCAATTTGACTCCCGACCACTAAAAGTCGGGAATCGACCTTTTCCCGATGTCCAATTTTAAAGTGCAACACGGAGTTGGAAAGCTTTCAAGGAGAGCTACAACTTTGGTTTAGACCTTGTTACAATCGGACTCTGCAGTTGGGAGTTATGTGCTCCCAAAGTCCCGGGACTCCAACCCGGGACAGTTTCGGGACTCCAACTTGGGAGTCTTGGGAAAAAGTGCCATTTGGATGTAGCCTCGGCAGAGAGCTGCAGAAAATACTATATGGGGGAAGGTGGTGGCTTCCCGTGAGTCCGGGCCGTGGTGAATTTTGTGTGTCAAAGTGCCCATGGCTTGTCCCAACACCCAAGGGTGTTCTCGAATGCTAACTAACCCTCTTGTGGTTGGTTTTTGGATGCAGATTCAAGCTTGATAATCTAGTCCCTCTTCCTAGTCTAATCTCGGGACTTCTAGCACGCCCCTCTACCCCTTTTTAGTGTTGGAAGTCGGGAACGCCCCTCAAGTCCCAACTTTCCGCAACTCTACATAGTTGGACCTTCAAGTGGGTTCAACAAGGGACTTGGGAGTGCGTCAACGGAAGAGTAGGAAGTTGGGCACTCTCCTTAATTCGCAACACTTCGGGGATAGAAGGGCGTGCTAGAGCTTCAAGATGGGACTAGGAAGATTGACAAGCAATTTAATCATTCACACGGACCTGTGCAAACCAAATAACAAGTTGGTTAATGTATAGTTGAAGCACTTTTGGTGCTAGGACGAGCCACAAGCAAACTTAGACTCACAAGACTCACCATGGCCCGGACTTGGGGGAAGCCACCACCTTCCCCCTTATGGTATACTCTGTGCCTCTTCACGAAGCCCACATCTAAATGGCATTTTGTCCCGGGATTCGCATTTGGGAGTCTCGAAATTCCCAAAGTCGGGACTCTCGCAACTTTGGGGCCCCATAATCTTATGTGCAAACCTTTGATTGAAATGATGTCTAAAACAAAATTATAGCTTTTGTCAAGAACTTTCCAATGGCATGTTGCATGCTACTTGCACACAACGAAATCGGGGTGATTCTGGACTTTTAGTGGTTGGGAGTCAAATTATCAAATTGACTCTCGGCCTTTCCTTCGGCCATAACTTGTGTTTTAGATGTCCAAATGAGTCATGCGAGCCCATTTCAGACATCGACGTTTCAATAACTTTTTAATGATATAAAGGCCCCTTCAATCCAATGGGTTTTGACCTTTGCAATGGCGTTTTCAAGATTTGCAAGTCCATTGGGATTCCAACTTTGTCGCAACCCTAGCCTTGGGCTCACGATCAAGGCAAGGGCTTGTAAGAATGCAGGAAAAAAGGGAGGCCCGGGAGGCACATCTTGAACTCCTGAGAGTGCAGGAGAGTGCGAAAAAATGAACCCTCACACTCCCAAGTGAGTTCCCACTTGGGGTGTCATAACCCTAGCCCTAGGTTCGCGACCAAGGCAAGGGCTGGCAAGAGTGCAAAACAAAAGGGAGGCCCAAGAGACACATCTTATACTCTCGGGAGCGTAGGAGAGTGTGAGAGAATGAACTCTCACACTCCCAAGGCAACTCCCACTTAGGGAATTGGAGTCATAATGGACTCCCGAATCTTTAGGGAGCAATTGTACGGGTCAAAACCCATTGGATTGAAGAGATTTTTATATCTTTAGAAAGCTATTGAAACTTAGATGTCTAAAATGAGCTTGCATGACCCATTTGGACATCTGAAACACAAGTTATGGTCGAAAGAAAGGCCAGGAGTCAAATTGCCAATTTGACTCCCGACCACTAAAAGTCCGGAATCACCCCAATTTCCTTGTGTGAAAGTATCATGCAACATGCCATTGGAAAACTCTTGACAAGAGCTATAACTTTGCTCTAGATGTCATTTCAATTAGAGGTCTACACACAAAGTTATGGGCCCCTAAAGTCACGGGAGTCTCGACATTGGGAATTTTGAGATTCCCACTCGGGAGTCCCGAGACAAAATGTCATTTGGATGTGGGCCTCGTGGAGAGGCACAAAGTATACTATAAGGGGGAAGGTGGTGGCTTCCCCCAAGTTCGGGCCTTGATGAATCTTGCGAATCCAAGTTTACCCGTGGCTCATCCTAGCACCAAAACTGTTCCAATTATGCAATAACCAACTTGTTGTTTGTTTTTATGTAAGTTCGTACGAGTGATTAAGTGCTTGTTAATCTTCCTAGTCTCATCTCGGAGCTCCAGCACGCCCCTCTACCCCTAAAGTGTTGCGAGCTAAGGAACGTGCCCCAACTTTTTATTATTCCGTTGGTTTCACTTCAGACTCACATTTGAAACTATCAAGGAGCTTGGGAGCATGTCATCAATGGTGTAATTAGGTGTGAGAAATCTCTAGAGGGTTGGAAGTAGAAGCAGACACTAAAATTAGTGGTGTTTAGCAAAACATTGGCATTGTTCTAATATTCAATAAGTAGCAAGGATGTTTGACATTCATGAAGCAGTTGAAGGGGTGTCATTGAAAGGTCCATTAACGATATAACGATCTTCAAGCCTTATGAACATGATATTAATTCGAGACAACGTAACAATTAAATAAATAATGTAATAGGATGGCAATGACAATGTGAATGTCGTAGTCAATGAAACATTTATTTAGAGTAAGGATAAGCTCAGTGAGGAACTACAATTACATGTTGAGTCCTGGGCTATGCCTCAATGATAGTTTATAACTATAGAAATTTAGGATGCGTCAAATGGTGCGAAATAGGTAGTTCGCCTTACTATTAGGAGGTAGTTAGCAAATCGAACTATGTAACCAATGGTAGTGCCCAACGTCGAGAATTGAAGATCATGCAAAGAAAGAAGTGTCTTCAGTCTCGTAACAACCTTCACAGACGGTTTCAAGTTCATTGCCAGAAGTGGGGTCGATTTGCAATAAAATCACCAAGGTGCAAGAGTTTGGAAAAATGTGATAATACCAAGCTCGAGGGGGTTCAACTTCAAGACGAACGCGCGCTTTCAAGACTCTCAAGGTTCGAGATCTTCAGCACGAAGACGTTGCATCAATGTCAAATCTAGAGATGTCTCTGGAACTAATTTTCCATTCACTTATGCAATTTGAGACCCGTAAGATGTGGCGATACGCGATGCCATAATTTCAAGGAAAAAAAAAAGGTTTTCAATCAAAATCAAACCAACAATGAATGTGTGGAAGATTTATTACATCGAAATGCGGGGTTATAATTTATAAATCAAAGAAAAGGAAGGAAATACGCAAGTAACGACTTAAAACCACAGTAAATTAAAGCCTTAAGATCAATGGAAAAAATGAAGGTTTAAGTAAAATTTGTTGGGGGGAAAATGGGAAGAGGGGAAAAGGTGTTTTTCCTTTTCCTTCCATTGGCCACCAAACAATGGAACCTTCCAAAGGCCACTAAACACGAAACCTTTCAAGGGCCACTAAGCAATGGAACCTTCCAAAGGCCACTAAGCATGGAACCTTTCAAGGGTCACCAAGCAATGGAACCTTCCAAGGGCCACCAAACATGGAACATTTCAAGGGTCACCAAGCAATGGAACCTTCCAAGGGCCACCAAACATGGAACATTTCAAGGGTCACCAAG
>Ga0116231_10012847_pt1 | contig 12068 bp, 9 predicted proteins | sample S1TSphgellanicum_2_FD_89695 | JGI IMG/M metagenome (GOLD analysis project Ga0116231, IMG submission 89695) | Host-associated microbial communities from peat moss isolated from Minnesota, USA - S1T2_Fd - Sphagnum magellanicum MG | ecosystem: Host-associated > Plants > Peat moss > Unclassified... | reverse complement strand
CGGTCTCAGCACTGTTTCGCGTAGCGGGGTGACAAGGCCCTGGTTTCTTGCTTGCTTAGCCCTGTTGGCAAAAGACGTAAGGAACCCCCGATTATGAGCCTTATCCTCGTCACCGGCGCCACGGCCGGTTTCGGCACCGCGATCACACGGCGTGCCGTGCGCGATGGGCACCGGGTGATCGCCGCAGCCCGGCGGCGGGAGCGGCTGGAGGCGTTACACGCCGAACTTGGGGATGCGCTTTTGCCCTTCCCACTCGATGTGACCAGCGCCGAAGCCGTCGCCGCCCTGCCCGGTGCGTTGCCGAGCGGCTGGCAAGAGATTGATGTATTGGTGAATAATGCCGGCTTGGCGCTTGGGCTTGACCCGGCGCAGAAGGCCAGCCTTTCGGATTGGGAAACAATGGTTGCCACCAATGTCAGCGGGGTGATGCGTCTGACGCACGCATTGTTGCCTGGCATGGTCTCTCGCGGTCGCGGGCATGTGGTAAATTTGGGGAGCACCGCCGGCAGCTACCCCTATCCCGGCGGGCATATTTACGGGGCTTCCAAGGCGTTCGTGAAACAGTTCACGTTGAATCTAAAGGCGGACCTGGTTGGCACCGGGGTTCGGGCGACAGATATTGAGCCCGGTCTGGTGGGCGGAACCGAATTCAGTAATGTGCGCTTTCACGGCGACGACGACCGCGCCGCGCAAGTCTATGCAGGCACCCAGCCTCTGACCCCCGAAGACATCGCGGAGACCGTCGCGTGGGTGATCGGCCTGCCGGCGCACGTGAATATCAATCGAATTGAGATGATGCCGACATGCCAAGGGCCAGGGCCGATGGTGATCAAGCGCGGGTGATTAAAGTCGTAAGAGCGCTTTGATTTTGGCTTGAACGGCCGCGAGAACCGGCGGGGGCACAGCGCCCTTGTAGATCGCCCCCCGCCTCTGCCAGTCCAAGCTTTTCACCTGATCGGTTAACACGGCACTCGGCGGGTTGTGCGCGACGACAACCTCGAAAACATACCCTTTGATCTTCGAGGTCATGGGGAACAAATCATCATGCCGCGTGTTCGGTTATAACACGATGGCGAAAAAACCAGCGCCAGCCGATGCCGCGCCTGTTCACGGCCTATTTGTGAGTCAAATTGGAGCCATACCACATCGCCCTGTTCGGGAACGTAACTCGGACCTACCAAACCTCGTGACCCACTGGGGGGCCAAAATCAATTTCTTCGTGAAATGTTTCTGGAGTCATCTCATCTAAGAGTTGGTCAAGGTCATAAATGGGAGCTCTGACTGGCTCGATGATAATGCGACCGCCCTCCTCTTTAATCTCAACTGTTTAGTCCAGACTGAGTGAAGCGGCAGCCATAACGGACGCCGGGATCCGCACCGAGGCGCTATTGCCCCACTTCTTCACCTGCACATGCATAATTCACCGCCATGCTTAATTAACAGCTAGATTTGCTGGGTTACGGACGACGCATCAACAATTGTTTAGACACCATCGTATTTCATTTTGGATTTTTGGTCCTGTAAGCGATACCCGCGCTTCGCCTGCGCTATCGCAATCCAACCATCCCGCTCAGTCCGTACGGAAACCTATTTCACACTCTGTTCAAGGAACGAAACTCTTCACATGGGATGAAGTGTAGCCACTCCATCCAGTCGGTTTATCGATCGACGCCAACGATATCCGTATTAATGGGAGTTGTCGCTCGGTGACAGCAAGTGGAATTTTTTCTAGACGAGCGTCCTCGTCCTTCTCTAAGTCGGTCGTTATTTTCCCATCATTCTCAAGATGAACGGTCAGGTAAGCAAAATAAGAAGCCGCCCTTTGTCCAGGCGTTTTAAATGTCCCAATATCAATATGTACGTAATAAACGGTCTCTCTCGTTAACGAGCTGGCTAAGATTTTCGCGCAGTTTAAGTTAAGATGGGTCGGATCGTTTGGCGCCGCCGCTGCAAAATATGATCCGTCACTCTCAAAGTGGTGTGTATAAACTAAATGATCCCGGTTTTGCCCACGATATGAGTAAGAAATTCCAGGAACATAGTCCCCCGTCGCCATCACGCTTTCTTTGCAGAATTTCGTAATATCTTCCCCATCTTTTGCAATGACCTTGATATTACCAAATACAATCGCGTCGCTCGCCCAGTCTTTATACTCGTGAGGAGCACACCCACAAAGACCGAAGATCGCTAAACACACGATCATGGAGGATCCGACTGCAGTGAAAGTGTGACAACGTCCCTCCACGACACCTCCACGACATAGCGTCAATTTCGCCGCAATTTATTCTGCATTCGAGAACTCAGCACCAACCCAGTCAACCTCGATGGACGAATCTACCGGCTCCCAGCAGCGCGCTCAACGCCTGCCGCTCCACCACCTTGTGCTGTTCACTCTCAGTTGTGCGGGACAAGTGGGCTTATGGGCCAAATAGCGCAAATTACACCGGTCAAAGGTAACTGGCCAGGCCTCCGGTAGGTTATACACTTGTAGGGCAGATAAGCTCTTGCGCCATCCACCAACGCAACTCTCAACCGCTACCCCGCGGCCCGGTCGGGTAACGTAGTCGGCGACCGCGATGCGGCAGGCTTGCGTTGGCGGATGGCGTAAGCGCTTATTCGCCCTACGAAGACATTTCGGTGCAAGACGTTGCCAGTTACGGTCAAAGAAAGAATTTTCAGCTAACGAGGTGATTAATCGGGCCGTGGCCGATGCCAAAACCGGGCGCGCTGGCGATCGCCGCCTGAACATAGTTGATAGATCGCTCGACCGCCTTCTCTAGCGACACCCCCTGGGCCAACCTCGTTGCAATCGCGCTCGATAAGGTGCACCCGGTTCCATGGGTATGCCGGGTCACCTGCCTCGAGTGCTCAAAGAAATAACGCTCTGACCCGACAGCCAATAAGTCTATCAGGACGTTCCCTGATAAATGACCGCCCTTCAGCAAGACCGCGGGCGCGCCGAGATCAAGTATCGCTGCGGCGGCTTCCAGCATTCCGTCCCGGTCTGTGACGAGGTGCCCTGTTAATGTCTCTGCCTCTGGCACGTTCGGGGTCAGAATTGTGCAGATTGGGATCAAGCGCCGTCGGAGTGTTTCAACCGCATCCGTCGCCAACAGCGATTGTCCGCCTTTCGCAACCATCACGGGGTCAACCACTAAGGGCAGGCCCACATCAGCGAGCAGATCACAGACAAGATTGATGACCGATGCATCACCCAGCATCCCGGTTTTGATCGCGTCTGCTCCGGGGTCCGCCAACGCGCGCGCAATTTGCTGACGAAGAAAATCGAGTGGGACAGGATGAACCGCGTAAACGGCCTGCGTATCTTGCACGGTCAAAGCAGTGATAGCGGTCAGCGCATATCCGCCGAGGGCCGTCACCGTCTTGATGTCAGCCTGGATCCCGGCGCCGCCCCCTGAGTCAGAGCCGGCGATCGATAGAACCCGGCCCTTCAGACCCGCGCCTCCGCGATCGTCTCACAAAGCCCTGCGACAACACTGGCGACCAGCGATTCGTCTTCCGCTTCAGCCATGACCCGGATCACCGGTTCTGTCCCACTCATACGAATGAGCAGCCGGCCAGAATTGCCGAGCAACGCCTCCGCCTCAGCGATCGCCGCCTTCACGTGCGGTTCGCCCAAGGGCGTCCCGCCAACAAACCGAACATTTTGCAAACGCTGCGGCAACGGTGTGAAAACCTGACAGACCTCACTCGCCGGACGGTCGGCTTCCACCAAAACTGATAAAATTTGTAGCGCTGCAAGCAGCCCATCGCCGGTGGTGGCATGATCGGCCAAAATCACGTGTCCGGATTGTTCGCCACCCAAATTCATGCCCGTCGCGCGCATCCGCTCCACCACGTAACGATCGCCCACGCGTGTGCGGAGTAAGGAAAGCCCCTGTGATAGCATAAACCGCTCAAGGCCGAGATTAGACATGACCGTGGCAACAATTCCGCCACCAGCTAACTTCCCACTGGCATGCCAGGCACGAGAAATCAGCGCCAATATCTGATCGCCGTCGACCAGTTCACCGCGCTCATCCGAAAGCAACAACCGGTCTGCATCCCCATCGAGCGCGAGACCAAGATGTGCGCCCTGTTCCACAACCTGGGCACAGAGATATTCCGGCATTGTCGAGCCGCAGCCACGATTGATATTAAACCCGTCCGGCGTAACACCAAGCGGGATCACCGTGGCGCCCAACTCCCAGAGCACCGTCGGCGCCACGCGATACGCGGCGCCATTCGCGCAATCGACAACAATTTTCAGACCATCAAGCCGCAAACCGCGTGGAAATGTCGCCTTTGCGCTTTCAATATAACGGCCGGCCGCGTCCGTAAGGCGTGCCGCACGCCCCAGCGCACGCGAGGGGGCCAAACGGGGGCTTAGATCAGAAACCATCAATTCTTCAATGGTGTCTTCCATTTCGTCGGATAGTTTAAATCCGTCCGGCCCAAACAGCTTGATCCCGTTATCTTCGAAGGGATTGTGCGACGCTGAGATCATAACGCCCAGATCGGCCCGCAAGCTACGCGTCAGCATCGCGATCGCCGGAGTAGGAAGCGGACCAACCAAAGTGACATCCATGCCGGCGCCAACAAATCCGGCTGTCAACGCAGGCTCGATCATATAGCCGGAAAGGCGCGTATCTTTGCCAATAATCACCCGATGCCGATGTGTGCCTCGGGTAAACAGCACGCCAGCCGCTTGACCCAACCGCAACGCCATTTCAGCCGTCATAGGGTCGGTATTTGCGGTGCCGCGTATTCCGTCTGTGCCAAACAGCCGACGCTCTGCCTTCATCGGTCGGCCGTCAGCGTGACAAAACATCCAAAGTCAATATTTTGGCTAAGAAACATGCAGACTCCAGCGCCAAGCATGACAAACAATCTTTGGCCTAACGCGTCAGCCCCGCAGAAGCAATCGCTTCAGCTCAAATTCCCGGGAAAGTGTCTCAATAATGTCGCAAAACCAAACTGCGGTGGCATACAAGAAAACGGCCGGAGTAAAACTCCGGCCGCTTTTCCCAATCCATAAAGACCGTTAATTTATCCCGTCATCCAGGCTGCGGAGCCGGGCCGAGCCCACCGGCGGTCGGCGGAAGCGGCCGACCAGCGGTCGGTACCGAAGCGCGGCGGCTATCCGGCGCCGGCTCATCAACAACTTTTTTGATCACTGGCTCGCCACGCAACACTGTCCGAATCTCGTCGCCAGACAATGTTTCATACTCCAGAAGGCCGCGAGCAAGGCGATGTAACTCCTCAATGTTTTCACTGAGAATATGCCGTGCCTTGACATACGCGTTATCGATGATCGCCTTTATTTCAGAATCAATTTCGCGCGCCGTACCCTCAGAAACGTTCTTATGTTGCGTGACTGAATGACCCAGGAAAACTTCCTGACCATTATCGCCATAGGAAATCATGCCAAGCTTATCGCTCATTCCCCACTCGGTCACCATACGGCGGGCCTGATCGGTGGCCATTTTGATGTCGCCGGAAGCGCCGTTCGAGACCTTGTCGGCTCCGAAAATCAGTTCTTCAGCAGCCCGTCCACCCATCGCCATGGTCAGCTCAGCAAGCAGCTTGGACTTGCTTTTCGAGTACCGATCGCCTTCCGGCAAGCTCATCACCAATCCAAGCGCCCGGCCGCGCGGAATGATTGTCGCTTTGTGCACAGGGTCACATTCTGGCTCGTTGATCGAGCAGAGCGCGTGCCCAGATTCGTGATAGGCGGTCATTCGCTTCTCGGCATCGCTCATCACGAGCGAGCGGCGTTCCGCGCCCATCATCACCTTATCTTTGGCATTCTCGAACTCGCTCATCGCCACAACACGCTTGCCGATCCGCGCGGCTAGCAAGGCGGCTTCATTGACCAGGTTCGCCAGGTCAGCGCCCGAGAAGCCGGGGGTGCCGCGGGCAATCACTTTTGGATCAACATCGCTCGCCAGCGGCACTTTGCGCATGTGAACGCGAAGGATTTTTTCACGGCCATTAACGTCAGGATTGGGCACAACAACTTGACGGTCGAACCGGCCAGGACGCAGCAGAGCCGGATCCAACACATCTGGGCGGTTGGTGGCAGCAATAAGGATAACGCCTTCATTGCTCTCAAACCCGTCCATCTCGACGAGCATCTGGTTAAGTGTCTGCTCCCGCTCGTCGTTGCCGCCGCCGAGACCGGCGCCGCGATGCCGCCCGACAGCGTCAATTTCGTCGATGAAAATGATGCAAGGGGCGTTCTTTTTGCCCTGCTCGAACATATCCCGCACGCGTGAAGCGCCCACACCGACGAACATCTCAACAAAGTCAGAACCGGAGATGGTGAAGAATGGCACGTTGGCCTCACCCGCAATGGCACGGGCCAGCAGCGTCTTACCTGTGCCAGGCGGGCCAACCAGCAGCACGCCTTTCGGGATTTTACCACCAAGCCGTTGAAATTTCTGAGGATCTTTCAGAAACTCAACAATTTCCTGCAACTCACTCTTGGCCTCATCAATACCGGCGACGTCTTCAAACGTCACCCGCCCCTGCTTTTCGGTCAGCATTCGGGCACGCGACTTGCCGAAGCCCATCGCCCGACCGCCGCCCGCCTGCATCTGCCGCATGAAAAAAACCCAGACGCCAATCAGCAACAGCATTGGGAACCAAGATAGCAGATAATGCAGCAACGGATTGACGTCACTGTCTTCTGGTTTGGCAATAACCCGCACGCTCTTGTCTGTCAGGCGCTGCACCAGCGTTGGATCATCTGGGGTGTAGGTCTGAAAGGTGCGCCCGTCGGTCAACTGACCGCTCACGGTGCGCCCTTGAATCACCACATCGCGCACACGCCCGCCCCCAACTTCGGTTATGAAGTCAGAATAGGCAATTTGCGTTGCCGCCGGATGCGAAGAGCCCGGCTGGAAAAGGTTAAAGAGCACCACCAGAAGCAGAGCGATGATGACCCAGAGGGCAAGATTGCGGCCGAAATTGCTCATTCAATCAGTCCTGTCGCCCAAAGGGCCCGTTTCACCCACGACGGCCAGTGCCGCCGCGCCTTGTTGTTCTATCACACTCGTGAACATAGGAAGCCCAACGTCACTGCGCACCCCCAGTCAAGCGAGTATTCGACCAAAGCGCACAGGCCGCCGGCCGAGCCGGACAAAAATGCAGCCGCAACGCCTCAGCAGCCATAATTCGAGTATAGCCGATATGCGGTACCGCGACCAGCATATCGTCACCCCTCCAACCTATGCGAATGCAAGGTAGGCTCCGCAGCACCGCCGAGGGAAGAGCAGTGCTGCGGCGCAACCGAGCCGCATCGCGCCCCAATTGCGCGATGAACCAAGTCTTTGGCAGGCCGGCCGTTTCGCCATAAAGGCAAAATCGGCGATCCCACATAGCGTTCGGCGTCAGTGAGATGGCTGGACCAATCGCAGCCTCCTCCCGTACCAACAACCAACCACCCCCCATTCGTCCGGCCGGACACATCATGACCCCGCCAACCGTGGCCGCAAGTGGTCGGGCTGCAAGAGGCGCGATCTGAGATGCGGCGGGTGGATAAGCCGCACCCGAAATCATTTGAATCAGGGCCGAAAGCGCGGGCACAGGAAGCGGACCCGCGGGGATCAGGGCAAAACCAAAGGGCGAAATCTCGGCATTGGCTGCGAGCCAAGCCGCGACATCGCGTTCTGTCACCGCACGCCGCTCGCCGGCCAAAAGCGCCGCGCGGGATAAAGCAGAAACACCATTTGCGGCATGCACAGCACCTCGGCGCCGTAACCGGCCACGCTGGGCCAGCACGCTGGCATTTGACGGATCCTCTACCCAGGAGACATTTCTCTCTCTGAGATATTGTCGCAATGCCTCGGGCGGCCAGCCCAGTAAGGGGCGAAGAAGCCTGACGCCGTGCAATTCCCGCAATGCAGCCATTCCGGAAAATCCGTCAATGCCGGTGCCAGAAAGCGCGCGAATTTGAAGTGTCTCCGCCTGATCAGCTGCATGATGGCCTAAGAGCAGATGCACAATGCCTTCGCGCGCGCATTCCGTCTGCAATGCCGCGTAACGCGCCTGCCGCGCGGCGTCCGCCCCGTGCCCGATGCCTTTCAGAGTCAGAATGCGCGCCGAAATACCACAGAGGGCCAATCGTTGCTGAACAAGAATGGCCTCGGCCGCTGAGCCCTGTCGCAGCCCATGATCGACGATGAAGCCAAGAACGGAGCCGCCGCGCGCGTCGACCCACTCCTTGGCCAGCAGCATGAGCGCCATACTATCGGCGCCCCCGGAGACAGCGACGGCCAAACGCGGATGTGGGCCAAACGGTCCCGCAAGCTCAAACCGCTCAAGCGCAGCCGGCGCGCTGGCGCATGACACCGACGGACTCCTTAATGTCTGCCCGGGGCTGCGGGAATTCAGCACGCAACTTGTTCAACGTGTCGCAGGCGGCGCGCTTCTCGTTAATGTTCACCAACGAATTCGCCAGACCCAGCAGCGCGTCTTGCGCATGAGCCCCCGTTCGGGCCTTGTTATATGTGTCATCATAAGCAAGGGCCGCTTGCTGAAAGTCCCGCTTGCCCATAAGCGCCTCGGCCAGCAGCAGTTGCGCGTCATAGGCGCGCGGGCCGCGCGTGGCCAAAACTTCCTTTGCGGCCGCCTCAGCGGCGACATAATCGCGGCGCGCAAGGGCAGCACTGCCCTGCTGTAAGGCCAACTCCGGAGTCCGCGGCGGCGGCGGCCCGGGGTTTGGCAGGCTGGCAGCAGGCTGGGCGGCCGCCGGGTTGCGCGGGACGGGTGTTGAGCCGGAGGAAGAAGGCGGCTGAACTGGCGGGGCACTTTGTAGGCGGAAGGTCAAATCACCAATCTGCTTATTGAGATCGTCACTTTGCCGTTGAACCGTATTCGCGAGTTCGTCCACGCGACCGCGCAACCGACGTACCTGATCCTCCAACTGCCCGACCCGATCGAGCAATCCGGCCACGATGTCGTTCGATGGCGCATTGGGTTGCGGAGGCGTATCACGATTGCGCAACACTGATGGCGCGGCAGAAGCAGCCGCGCGCTCATTCAGTTGGTCCAGGTCATGGCGCAGTTCCAAAATTTGGTTCTGCAACGCGATCGCCTCACGGCTCTGCATCTGCGCCCGCGCGCTCGGTATCACCGACAGACCAAACGCAGCAATAGTAATCACTCGCGCCAGCAGCAGAGATTTCATCACCTTCTCCTCGAATCGAGAACGGCAGCCCCGTGAAGAGCTACCGTTCTCGCAAACGATCGGCCTTGGTGGAAGATGCCGCCGTGAAAGAACAGGGGAGTAAGGCAGCCCCTTACTTCACTGAGGTGATGGCGTTGCGATTTTGCTGATAGGCTTCTTCGTTATCACCCAGCGCGGTGGGACGATCTTTACCGTAGCTGATCGTGGTGATGCGGCTAGACGAAACGCCCCTTGCGACCAGATAATCTCTGGCAGCGTTGGCGCGCCGTTGACCGAGCGCGATGTTGTATTCCTCTGTTCCGCGATCGTCGCAATTACCAGCGATCTGAACGGACACTGATGGATACTTGCCGAGCCAGGCGCTTTGACGGTCGAGCGTGCCCTTCGCATCAGACGACAAAGTCGATTCATTAAGCGCATAGAAAACCCGATCACCCACATTCGCGACCAAGTCTTCCTGGCTCCCTGGCGCGGCGCCGGACGTCGAGGCCATACCACCGTTGCCGGCGGTCGCGCCCGTCGTGGCCGGAGTGGACGAGCAGCCAACAAGTAACGAGAAAGCGGCTATCACGCCGAGTATCCTGAGGTTCATTTCGTGGTCCCTGCAATTTTGGATGCGGAAGGAAATCGTGCTTAGGGTGCAACGACAGTGGTTGCAAATAGGTTGCACCCACAAAGCCGCATCCGATGCAGGCGCCCATAACGCAACGGTTCCATAACGGTCAAGCGAGAACACACGATTTGATGAAGCGCGCGACTCGTAAGCAACAGAACGTAATGTCCGTCTCAGTTATTATGCAGCGAGGGGCGACCATGCAGGGTCTGATGCATCTGTTGGTGTCTGCACAACGCGTTCATTGAACCCGGTTATATCGATCGTCACCAAACGTGACCCATAGCCGGTACCGCGACTGTCATGCGCAGGGCTGGTGCGCCAGAACATCAAAACGCGGCCATTTGGGCAAAAAGTCGGCCCCTCAACGTCGAAACTTTCAGACAGAATACGCTCCCCGCTGCCATCGGGATGCATGACACCAATGGCAAATGACCCGCCAAAACGGGTGAACGCGATCAGATCACCGCGCGGTGACCAAACCGGTGTGCCGTATTGGCCTTTTCCGAAACTGATGCGCCGCACACCGCCGCCGCCAGCATCCATGACATACAGTTGCTGATCGCCGCCGCGATCAGAATTGAAAACAATTTGTGAACCGTCGGGCGAGTAGCACGGGCTCACATCGATGGCACCGGAACTTGTCAGTTTCCGGCCGCGCCCGCCGCCGAGCTCGACCACCACAATATCCGACCCGCCCCCATGCGTCTCTGCCAAGATGACCGAAGACCCGTTCGGGTTAAACCGCGGGGAGAGTGTCATACCCTCGAAATCACCCAAAATTTGCTGCCGCCCAGACCCAAGATCAAACAAGTAAACACGCGGGCGATTATTGGCGTAGCTCATAAAAGCAATCTGGTCGCGCGTCGGATGAAACCTTGGCGTTAAAACAAGCCAACTGCCATCAGTGAGAAACCGATTGTTATCTCCGTCTTGATCCATAATAGCGAGACGACGGGTGCGTCGGTCGCGTGGACCGGTGCCGGAAACATAGACAATGCGTGTGTCGAAATACCCTTTCTCACCCAAAAGACGTTCGTAAATCACATCCGCCATAATATGCGCGATCCGACGCCAGTTGGCTTGGGTTGTCGTATAGGCCGTGCCTTGGATTTGCGTCTGTGGCAGGACATCCCACAGCCGAAATTCAACCCGCACGCCGCCGCTGCCACCGCTGACATTTCCGGTCACGAGAGCCTGGGCGCCAATTGCCTTCCAGTTCTGAAAATTTGGAATGTCCCCGGTGTCAGTGCCGATGGCGGCGGCTTGGTCAATCGGCCGGAACAAACCGCTGCGAGCCAGATCGGCGCTGATCACGCTCGCGATCCGCCCGCCAAGCGGGTCACCACCCAAAGAGGGAATGGCGATGGGGACCGGGTCTGTTCGCGCGCGGTTCACATCGATAACCGCAGAACCAGAGCCAGCGGCGGCAGGCGACGCACTCGCCGCAGTGGGCGCTTGCGCACGCGCCGCGGCCGCCGGCGCAGCCAAAGCCGCGGCCGATATGCCGAGCAAGCCGCGGCGGCCAAGACGCGTGGCGAGTGCCTCGGCGGTGCGATCGTCTAGGAACGGTGTCATACCCATTTGGGCGAATCCATCTTCTTGGTCAGGGGCTAAAACGAAAATCGAGCACGCGTCGTTGCCCCAACATCGACGCGGGCATTAATTTTTCGAGATTAGCGCAATGCGGGTCGAGCACAGCGCGACGCGCGCGCTCCGCGAAGGCCCGAAACCGCGGATCGCTCATCCGCCCAGCATCTTCCGCGGCGATGTCAGCAATGCGCGCCGTGCCGGCCTCATCGGTGGTCACGCGCATGCGCACCACGAACTTATCGGCGCCGAGCGCACCCGAATCATAGCTCCAGCATTCGCGAACATGCGCCCCAATGGCCCCCACCTGAGCCGCGCTGAGCAGCGAGGTATCGCTCCCCGCTGGACTTCCACCGCCATTCGGCGCCCCGCCCGCAGTGGGGTTGGCACGTGCCTTTGGCGGCTGGGTTTGCTTTTGCTGCGCCCGCAATTTTTCCAACGTGTTCAACAAGGCGTCGCTCTCCGGGGCCGGATTTTTGGTCGCGTTCGGCTGGCTGGCCACACTGGGCGGCGCGGGCGGATGCGCTTCGGTGGCGGTCGAAGGCGCCGGGGGCGTGGGCGTTGCGGGCCGTGGCGGTGCCGGGCGCGGTGGAGTGGGCGGCGCGGGCGGCGGTGGCGGCAACGGCGGGGCGAGCGTCGGGGTCGGCGGCGGTGGGGGCGGCGCGGGCGGGG
>Ga0116231_10012846_pt1 | contig 12069 bp, 10 predicted proteins | sample S1TSphgellanicum_2_FD_89695 | JGI IMG/M metagenome (GOLD analysis project Ga0116231, IMG submission 89695) | Host-associated microbial communities from peat moss isolated from Minnesota, USA - S1T2_Fd - Sphagnum magellanicum MG | ecosystem: Host-associated > Plants > Peat moss > Unclassified... | reverse complement strand
TTGGTGGCCAATGGAAGGATCCAAAGCTTGGTGGCCAATGGAAGGATCCAAAGCTTGGTGGCCAATGGAAGGATCCAAAGCTTGGTGGCCAATGGAAGGATCCAAGCTTGGTGGCCATTGGAATGTTCCAAGCTTGGTTGCCATTGGAATGTGAAGGATAAACACCTTTTCACCTCTTCCATTTTCCCTCAACAACTTTACTTACACCCTCAATTTTTCCCTTTGACCTCACGATTTTACTTTACCATGGTCCTAAGCCGTTATTCCCGCCTTTCTTTCCTCTTCTTCGAACTATAAATTACGATTGCGCACCTCAACGTAACAAGTCTTTCCCACCTCCATTATCAAATTGATTTCGATTGAAGATCTAACCTTTTTCTTCCTTTGTTTGAAATTATGTCGTCGCGCATGGTCTCATCTTACGGGCCGCAAGCCGCACAAGCGAATGAAGAACCGCCTCCGGAATCATCCCTAGATCTTACCCTAACCCAGCATCCTCGCGATGAAGAACCCGAACTTCAAGAAGTGCGTGCTCGTCTTGAAGTCGAACCTCCTCGAGCCTAGTACTATCGCATTTCTCCAAACTCTCGCACCCTGGTGATCTTGTTGCAAGTTGACCCCGCTTTTGGTGACGAACCCGAGACTGTTTGTGAAAGTTGTTACGAAACTGAAGATACTTCTATCTTTGCCTGGTCTTCAGTTCCTGGTGCTGGTCACTATCGTTGGTTGCGCGGTCCGATTCGTCGACTGCTTCCCAATAGCAAGGCGGACTACCTAGTTCGCACCATCCGGCACATCTTAGATTTCCTGCAATTGTGAACTATCACTAAGGCATAACTCAGGATTCTACATGTACTTGTAGCTCCTTCCTGAGCTTATGCCTATTATAAATAAATGTTTCAATTATCATCAGACTCCTATTGCCATTAGCACACCATCATACTATCTATTTAATTGTTGAGTTGCCTTGAATTAACCTTATGTTCAACGGCTTGAAGATTATTCTACCTCTATTAAATCTTTCATCAACATCCCTTGAACTGCTTTAAGAATTTTCACCATCCTTGCTACTTCCTAAATACCATAACAAGACTAATGCTACATTGAACACTGTAAATTTTGGTGTCTACTTCTACCCCCAACCCTTTAAAGATTTCTCGCCCCTAATTATGCAACAAAGTTTCTAAAACTACGGTTATTAGCCTTTGCTGAAGAAAGGAACTAATCCAACTCCTTAATCACCAGTAATGCATTTCGGAAAAGAAAATAACCCCCTTCGCACCATGCAGACTCATCACCCTATGAAGTCGCTAAAAGCCCTTAATAACCTCACCCCATTCAAATAACCCTAATGTAACTGTTAAAAACTGAGACTACCGCACATGGTTGTGTCGGTATGGCTCACAGGCAGCTACAACCCAAACTTGAGGGCTCAGTACATGTCCTTATAAGGCCATAAACTATTGTCATCCATAGCAACATGCAATTATGTTTTTAAATTCCAATGTCTCCTAGAATAAAATCACTTTTGAAGCAAATATTGTCTTTAATGGAGTTTCAAACTTGTGTGGACATATGCCCATATCCAAACACATTTTTTGCCTCTTGACACCTTTTTCCATTTTTTTGGGTCTAAGTGATGGTTTTTTCATTACAACAAAAGGTGTTCATGTGCGCCAAATGATTTCACTAGATTTTGAGTGAATTCATTGGTTATAGTGAATGGGGACCAGTGAAGAAGCAGTGAATTCATTGCTCTAATGAACGAGGATTAATGAACTACACCCACATTTTGTAATAGTGTTTGCAAAATATATTAACATTTTTTTATGGAGATTAATGTTAGTCCAGTAAACATTTTAATGTTATATGTTGCATACTAGTAGCATTTAGACATTACATGCCCCTAATAGCTCCCTATAAATGGTGTTGTCAACCCTAATACCTTGTAAAAAAACAATAAAAATTAAAGTAGTGGTCATAGTACTTAGATTGTTGCCTTCATCCTTTACATATGCAAGGATCTTAACATTAAATCCATATGTTGTTAACACTTCATTCACTTGTATGGCCATGGCAATCCCAAAGGTTTTTGTAATTTCAGACAAGCCAATTATTACATGACCAAACTCCCAATTGTGGTCCAAAAGATGAATAATCAAAACAAAAGTGTCCAATCCTCTTAACATCCATGAATCAAAACTCACCATGCAAATGTCACAAGTTTCAAGAACTTCATAAATGAATTTCTTTTTAGTCTTTTTAATTAACCTCAACAATTTTTCATTCATTAATTGAAGCCTTGATGGAAAATAAACACAAGAATTATGCTTCAAAATTAACCTTCTAAAGAATGGTGAGTCAATAAAAGACAAAGGCACCAATTCCTTGGCAATGAACAGAACTAGATCCTCTTCAAATTGAATTTAATGGGGATCATTCTTCTATAAGGAATAATACTTCCAAAGAAAGATGCAATGCTAGATGGGGTGGGACTAGACATTTTTTTTGTTAATATTTTATATCCAACCAAATAGCCTTCTCCCATTTAATCTAGTTAGTCCAAATTTTTTGGTGATGTTTCTAAATGTTTTCAAAATGCTAAAATTTTGTTACCCTTTTTAAGTCCTACATGTGCAACAACAACAGGGTAACACAAAACACATTTCAACTGCTCAAGTTCAGGATGGCTTGAATTTACCTATGAAGGAGTGATTAAATTTTTTTTTATTGCATAAAAAGCCTATGTTTGGCATTACAACTTTTTGGCTTCCAAAAGTCTTTTTATTTTGCTAATAATGACCATAATACCTCATTTGTTACAATTGTGGTAAATACATTTGCATTTATAATAGTAATAGGATAACCAACACAATCAACAAAAGCTACTACAATAGCAGAACCACAAAAATTTGGGTCATTTGAATAATCTATGATGCTACCAAACTATTGCTCAACAAAAATGTCAACCATAACATGAACTTGGGGGATTATTTCATTCTGCAAATCTCCCATTTCCTACAAACCTAATAAAAAACCAAGAACCCACAACATTAAAAGAATGCACAAACAAAGACTAATAAGCAAAAACAAAAAAATAAACAAAAGTTTGGCAAGAATACATACCTAATTGTAGCACGGTGATGGAACATGAACAATAGAGTGTTTCAACAAAACGCAAAGTGCAAAAAACAAATCACAAAGACAAAACGAAAAGTTCAAAAAACAAATCATCAAAACCAAAACGCGAAGTTCAAATAATAGATCGTGAAGACCAAAATGCGAAGCTCGAAGAACAAATCGCAAAAAACAAAGCGTGGAACGTGAAAAGTAGAATGTGAAATGCAAATAGTAGAGCATAAAGCACGAGTTCAAAGTATGAAGTGCTTCAGTAGAGTGTTAGCGCAAAACACAAACATCAAAGTAGGAAACGAACAACAAAGTGGGAAGCTCGAATAACAAACGAATAGTAAACAAACAACAAAATGCGAAACTTGAACAACAAAATGTTAAGCTCAAACAACAGAGTGCAAAACTTAAACAACAAAGTTGGAAGCATAAAGCATGAACAACAAAGTGCAAAGTTTGAACAACAAAGTGGGAAGTTCGAACAACCTGCAAAACATGAATCAAACAATAAAACACAAACAACAAAGTGCAAACACCAAAGTGAAACCACATATAGCTAAAAGCAAACAAAATAATGTGAACAACAAATTTATAAATAATTTTTACTAGAGTGCAATGCAGATGAACACCTAAACACAAATGCAAGCAATGGAGATGAAGACCAAAGCATAAGGCGTTAGAGATGAATTATAATTAGCATGAACATTAGAACATCAGGAGACCTTGATGGAGATGACACAAAAAGAAACAAAAACAAAAATCCTAAGGCCTAATTCCTTGATTTGATAAAGATCATAACGTAAGCAAAGAAGATGACCAAAAAAACACAACTTGCAGTAGAGATGAAAAATAAAAAATAAAGACCAAAGTGCAAGGTACTGGCAATGAAGACAAAATGCAAGGAGGCAAAAAGGTTCATGGAGACAATGACACAACTAAAAAGCGAAACAAGTGCAGAAAGCTTGATGGAGACAACAACACAAAAAACACAGAAAAAAAAACCCTAAATCCCTAAATCCTAAACTGGAACTAGAACCAGACTTTTGAAAAATGTCAATTCCAATTCCAATTCTAAACCTTAACCTTAATTGACCCAACTGGGTCTAGTTATCACCTTTTGAAAAAATCCAAAATTATGTTAGGTAGGTTCCCATCCAACCTAGAATAAAGGGTAGGTACTTATGTCAATTCCCACACCTTGCAGGTCCTTGATTTCGGTTATTTTTAGGTTTCAACACTTTGAGTTGGTTATAATTTGAGTATTAGGAACTAGAACCGAAACTAGAACCAACAGTTCTAACCTACCAAAGTGGTTAATCACCCAACAATAATATATATGCCCATTTATTCACTAGTTTTCAAAAATTCAAAGAGTTTGTTTTTATATATAACCATGGTTTTCAAAAAATATGAAAAAGTCAATGAAATGGCTAAGGAACCATCGGTTCTTTGCCAGTTCTTTCATGAATGCTACTTGTTATTTAAGGTTTTTGAAGTAATTAGAACTAGTGGTTCTTTGATTTTGAAATATTTAGAGAACCAGTGTAACCCATAAGTATGTCCTCCTATTTTTTAGGTTTATGGTGTGAATGTAGACTTACTTATCATTCTCTAAGCACCAAAAACTACTTGTAAATGATAAAAGACAAAATGACAAGTAGTTAAATCACAACACATTCTTGTGAATGATAAAAGACAAAATAATTTTAATGTGTTGTGATTTTGTAGGTGCTTCTTTAATGATGGCATTGGTTTTATGGAATGATAATTTTGGGAGTATTATGGTGTTTTTTTGTTTTTTTTTTAATGTGTGGATGTGGATACTGCCATCAATGGAGCAAAATTGGAAAATACTAGGAATAAAAAGCGATGTTTGGTAGAAGCTAAAGACTATATTTTATTTTTGCTTTATGTGTTCCAGAAAATGGAGGTTATTTTGTGTTGTTGTTTCATTAATGGAAGAATGCCCAAATTTGTGTCTTTGTAATTATGTGTATCTTTTTCCAAGATTTACATTGTGAAGGAGAATTGATGAACATGAGACTAGATGTAATGAAGTTAGTAAATGTGTTTGATGGAATTGATGAAAGGTTTTAAGGGACTAATACAGTTGATTTGTTTGTGGCTTCACTTTGTTCAAGTTCAATATACCTAATTCTTGTTGGGAATTGTTGTATATGGGAAGGTCAAGTACCTATCATATGGGAGTTTCGAACAAAAACTTTGTTTGTTGGGAAGTGACCATGTAGTTTTGAAGCTTAATACATAATCTTCATGGGAATGTAAGGTGTTTTGTTTCTTCGTACCATCTCCAAGTTATGTTAGAATGTTATATGTTATCATGATTTTGTTGGGGCATGATGGGATGTCTTATGAAATGTGTGGGTTTGTTTATCCAAATGGTAACATCAGAAGATCATGATAGCCTAAAGAAAGGAGATCTAGAGTGATATGAATCCATTGTATGGCTATAGTTTTAATAAAGGTATTTTAGTCAAATACGAACACAATGTAATGAGTAGCAAGGATGTATGGTATTTTTGTAATTGTATGCCTATTATATGTCTTAATCCACAAGCATTATGTTCTTGATGAATAAAATATCTAGCATCTTTTGTATGCCCTCCTTTTTGGTATCAAAGTGAATTTTAACTTATGTCATTGTGTAAATTTAAAATTTAGTTAATTAATGGTAATGTGTTTCTTGGTTATAACATGACATATTCTAGTGAGGAAGATACATTTATCAAATAAAATCTTCAAGTGTTACATGAACAATAGTTGACACAATTGTTTGGCATCAATACTGGAGTGTTTGCATTGGAACTTGGGATCCATTATTCTTCACATTACGATTTTTTAACTCATCAACATTGTTGGATTGGACCCATTAGAGGCGAAAATAGGGGATACAACAATAAGAATATCCCACAATGGTTTTGAAAGTCGAATCTAGGTTTGGATGAAGATGCACAATGGAAATGGAACCTGACAAAATGTTGCTCAATTTCAAGGAAGAACTTACTTCTTTCACTTCTTTTATTTCGTTCATGATTCCCATATTTGAAGGTAGGATTTAGTTCCTCGTAATGGAGACATTTGGATTCCTAATGCAACAAGATCAAAAATTCACATAGTACACTTCTTTGTTCCATAGATAGAGGAACACATTTGCATTTGGGTCAAATAAACCTATTTGCATGGTGGAACATATTGGCTATTGGAGAGTTAAACATGATCAATATGGAAAAACTTTGATGGAATTTTGGAATCCTTGAAATTGTTGACTTTGTTATAACCCTTATAGATTTTGCTATATCATCAATTGGAAAAGAAAATTAATTGTTGTTGTTATGAATAAATGATTTGTGAGTATTATCGACATGATGTTATAGTGTGTGAAAAATGTCGTGAAGGAGTTGTAGTATAATGAAGAAGTATTATGAAAACACGGGAAATATTTCAATACCATATAAACTTTTCAACACCTCTTGTTTTGATTTTGTTTTTTGAAATGTTGAAAAGAAGAAACCCCTACCTTATGTAAGAGACATTTTGATACCAACTTTTCCAATAGAAGGAAATAAATATGTTATATTCTTCATAGTTACCATGGAGAAGTTGCTTAAGAAAGGAAGTATAATGGTTAGAGTAAAACATTTTGGAGTTACTTCCAAATTGTTAAGTTGGTTGTTAAACCAAGGACTTATGGAAGAAACATATATGGATAAACAAAAGAGAAGGTCATGTTGAAATCTACATTGGATAGACAATAGGAAATTTATTATTCTAGTTAAGAAGATAACAAATAAAAATGATAAGCCTTAAAGGCATGGATGAATTGTTTTGGGGTATAAAATTGGATAATGTCCATGATTGGGTTGAAAGGCTAGAAATGGCAACAAAAGTAAGAGGGATTGATGAACAAAATTTATTCAAGATTGGTAGATTGCATTTGAAAGGAAAATCAAATGAATGGTTTAAGAAGATGGATACTACTCCTCCTAACTAGCAAACCATGAAAGTAACCATGATATTGAACCATGGAATTATGGATAATGAGCAAACTAGAGAGAAACTAGATGTGATCAAACAAAAACCCAAACGACAAGTTTAAGCATATTATGACAAAACAGAAAAGTTATTTACAAGAGGCAAGCTTCAAGATGCAAAACAAAGAAAAAGGTTTTTTTCTCAACTTCATCCTAAAATCAAAAAGTTTTGTGTGATGTGAGATTATGCAAAGATGGATGTTATGCTTGTTGGGACTTTAGAAGTGGATCAAATATTAATTGAGCTAGGAGAGACTCCATTTAAACTATTGAAGGAGGAGCAAGAAGATGGAGTTGTGGCTTATGCAGTTGGGGAAAAATAGGGTAGTGCCCTAATCACTAAAGTTGGCTTATTTGATTGGAATGTTATGCCTTTTGGCATGGAGAATGCAACCAACCTTTTTTCAAGAACAATGATTAAGGTGTTTGAATAATACATGGGCAAGTTCTTGAAGGTTTTCATTGATGACTTTAATATTGACAACATAACTTGGGAAGATCACCGTGAACATCTAGTTTGATTTGTGTTGTTGAAATTAAGGGAAGTTAATTTGAAGTTCAATCCTAGCAAATGTGAATTTGCTATAAATAGCATTGGTTTTTGGGTCATATTGTGAACAAAGAAGGCACAAAACTAGATTAGTGAAAAGTTAAGGAAATAACAGAGTTTCTAGTGCCTACTTTTGTTACTAATGTCAAAGCATTTTTGGGTCTCACAAGTTATTACAAGAATTATTTGGAAGGGTATTCTTGCATAATTATGCCATTCTTTGAACTAAAAAAAAGGATACAATGTTTTTGTGGATTCCCCAATGTCAAAATGCATTGGTTAGGACACCCATTTTTATTATGCTAGATTTCACTAAGCCCTTTCATTTTGGATGCAAATTGGTCAACTTGAGGGGTTGGAGCCATTTTCTCACAACGAGAGGGAAGGAAATGAAAGGGTTATGGCATATGTAAAAAAATTGTTATCTCCAGTCCAAAAGAAGTTCCACCCAATGTAAGGTGAATATTATGCATTGATTTGGGGTATTGTGCATTTTTGGCAATATGTATATTAGAATAATTTTACCCTATGTACTGACCACAAACATTTGGAGTGCTTGGCTACTATGTCATATGCATATAAAAGAAGAGGAAGATGGATCAATATGGTACATGACTTCAACTTTAAGATTATGCACCATGCAAGGTTCAAATGTACAAATGTTAATGCCTCGAGCAAAAACCTAGTGGGATATGTTAATGAAGATGAAAACTTTCAAAAATAAATACAAGATTATGAATGGATGCAACATGTTCACAAGGAGGAAGAAACATGTTGGGTAGGCATAAGGAGTTAAAAAATGGGATTGATCTTACAACATATGGATAATAAGAAGGTGTTCAACCTATTGTTTACGGTTGAAACAAAATAATTGGAAGTGATGGTAGGAGATACAATTACAAATTATGCGTCTATGTGAAGTCAAGTGTGCGGACATGAAAGCAAACAACATGAGTAAACCTTGAAGAAGAAATGGAAAGACTTGTGGGATACTCAGATGCATTTGTAGTTAATTATGAAGCATAAACAATGGTTCATGAAGAAGAAGTGGATGGGTGTTGTTTTGATGGAGAGAAAAATTGTGAGCTAAACACATGGATATCTAAAATGATGGATAAACCATGATGGTTATGAATGGAAGATGAATTCATGTGGATTGCAGTGCAAATGAAAGTGTTAGGACAAAGAAAAATATTCTTTATTATCATTGGAATTATGGTAGATTGATGTTCAAGGGACTAATAGTCCCAAAATCGGAAATAACAAAAATAGATTGTTTGGATTTGTATTTTGAATTGGACATTTTGTTGAGGGATGTATGCTTGTTGAAATGAACAAACTTTACTTCTAGCACAACAAAGTTGATGATGTGAAAACTATAGTTTGTGTTCACAAACATTGTTAATTGGCAAAGAAAATTAATAGTATTAAGTCTGATGCAAAAGATTTCAAAAACATACTTGTATGGGAATGATTCTACATGGCGGCTTTTGATTAAAGAGGTCCTTTACTAGAAACTAATGATGGGAACTAATGCATGATGGTTGTTATCGATCACTATTCCAAATGGGTTGAAGTAAGAATTGTTGTAGATCATGAAGTTAAAATTGATATGATATTTATTAATGGTAGAAAGTTGTCTTGTGTTGGTAGACAATAATATTATCACTAGATGGTAGTTATTGTTAGATGGCAAAACAATCTCAATTTTTAAAAAAAATGAAAGTGATTTCTCGCAATAGTACCATAAATATAATGAACTACCTTCATGGAACATTATAATTAGAAGTTAATTATAGGAATAATTATGATAGAAGAAATATTAATTACTATAAATAATATCCTAATCTAGTTTATTTAGAAGAACATCTTAGTAATTATTTAATTCTTAGTGGTAAATCTTTTACTTACCGTTTTCTATTTACTATGAGGTGAAGCCATCTAGGTTAATTAATCCAAATGGATAAAGGATGGATGGATTCCCTTTAACTAGGATGTGTGGAAGAGATTAAAATAAGGGGATTTGGAAGGATAAAGAAATCTAGGAGGATAAGAATTCAACCTTTGTGTGGTCAACATCATTTTTGGGTTCCTTGTTTTTTTTTGGGAGGAATGAAGGATTTCATTAGACCATTAGATGATTAGAAGATGAGAATATTGGATCATTAGCATTAGGAAGTTGTGTGTGACATTCTTGTGTGAGAAAGAAGGAGAAAAACATGAAAGAAAGCTATATTTGTCCTTATGTAATGGAAAATGGTTGACGGTTGTATGGATTTAGCATTTATTCTCAATGTGTGTTCTACTTAGAGTGTGATAAAGGAAGGGAAAGTAGCTTATATCAATTTTATATAAAATTTTGTAACTTTTATGTATTAATTTTTCATTTTCTTCTATAAGATCTATGTGTCATCCACTATTTGTTTTAATTTTTAGAATAGGAAATATGTGAAGGACACCAAGAATTATAAGAACAAAGGCTAAAGGAAAGGTTTAAGTCTAATTTTCAAACAAAGAACAAAACAAGATTATGTGATTCAAAAACAAAACATTAAAACTATGAACAAAAACATAAGATGTGCAAAACAAACATGAAAACAAATGTTTATTATGTAAACATATGCAAACATGAACATGAAAAGAACATGACAAGGTTATGGTGCAAAATTGTCCCTAAGACTAGTGTTGAACGGACTAAAAAAAAAGAGGGATCTTATTTTTATTTATACCCCTTTGGGGACCTAGCTCAAGGAAGCTTCCAAAAAGGCTTCTATTTGTACATCGAATAAAAAAGCTTCTTGAGAACCTTTCTAATTAAAAGTCAACTATGAATTAATTAAAACTTAACTTAAAGTTAACTAGGACTTAACTAAGAATTAACCGGGATTTAATTCAAAGTTGATTGGGAGTTGATTGGGAGTTAACTCATACTTAATTATAATTTGATTAAAAGTTAATTAAGACTTAACTAGAAGTTAATTAAGAGTGAATTTGTACTAAAAATAAGAATTAAGTACAAGTTTAATACAAATCATAGATGAACATTCAAAAGAATGAACCCTATGGCATTGACATTTGTGACAAAATTCCTTTGTGTCATAAGATGGTAGCTGCCAGTGGAGCGTAGCAACAAAGAGGTGGACTTAATAATTGAGGCCTAAAGGGAGTGGAAAGTTTATGTAGACAGTAGGCATGAATGACATAGGTTCTAAAGGTGTTGCAAATGGTAGGCAATAGCCATAGAAGGTTTACATGTGTTGTAGATGGTAAACAACAACATAATGAAGTTTGTGGATTGTTGTGGGTCTTTTTTCACACTACAAAGGAAGATAATTGATGTAGGATAATAGCTACATCATGACGGTAAGCAAATAGAAGACAAGTCCTATTTTCATGTCTTTTTAATTTTTTTAACATTTAAAAAAAATCCAATAACCCTTTCCATGTCGGTAATTAGGTTACCAAATTCCATGGTTTAACAATATTCTTTGAAGATGATATTATTGGCCACTTTATAATGTCGAAAGTAGGTTTTGACTAATAATGGAAGTGAATGGGTGGTAGAGTTTAACTAATTGTGCAAAAACTATGAGATTTTGCATCAATACATTATTCTTCAGTGCCCTAAATGCAATGGTATGGTCAAAAGGTTGGTTCAGAACTTAAAACATGGTTTGATTGTTCTATTTACTATTTTTGAGCATGTTCAGAATTAGGATGAACATTGGCCAATAATTCTATTTGGTTATTGTTGTGGTATCCAAATAAACACAAGATTTCACCACACACAATTTTGACCAACCGTACTTCAAGGTTAAAGGTAGACAACTTCCTAAGCCCTTTGTTTAAAACCTATGATGAAGATGATGATCTTATAATACTGGATGGGGTCCAAATTCTTTAAGGTGTACCAAAATCTTGTCACAACATCACCATTTTTAGTCTTTTTTAAGATGTAAAGACATATTTATGGATGATTATGATGGAATTTAAAATTGTAATGGTTTAAAATATAGTCCTTTTGAAAATTTTAATAACATTTGACTCATTATTTTTTGTGGGATCAAAATATAGGGTAAAAAAGGATTGTAGTAACAATTAGGCCCTTTTTGTCTTACACCTTAAAGGATTTTTGCCCGATGAACAAATGATTGAAAAGATGTAGATAATTGTAAGGATGCATGGACAAAAAATACACAACGTGGGCCAAACATACATAAAACAAAAAAAAAAAGCCTTGAAAAAGGGGAAATAAAAATTTATGAGATACAAAAAAGGACTAAACTACATAAAGATGAAAAAACCAAGAAAGAAAAAATTGTTGACTTACGGTTGGGA
>Ga0116231_10012845_pt1 | contig 12069 bp, 6 predicted proteins | sample S1TSphgellanicum_2_FD_89695 | JGI IMG/M metagenome (GOLD analysis project Ga0116231, IMG submission 89695) | Host-associated microbial communities from peat moss isolated from Minnesota, USA - S1T2_Fd - Sphagnum magellanicum MG | ecosystem: Host-associated > Plants > Peat moss > Unclassified... | reverse complement strand
CCGGGGCTCCCAACTCGACCCTCTACCCCTTTCTAGAGTTGGAAGCCGGGAGCGTGCTACCAAGTTCAACTTTCCGCAACTTGATTTTGTGAAACCCTCAAGTGGGTTTCACCCCGTGACTTGAGAGCGCGTCAAACTGCCAGTTTGACTCCCGGCCCTTCTTTTGCCCATAACTTGAGCTACAGATTTCCAAATGGGCAATGCGAGGCCATTTTGGACATCTACTCTTCAAGACCTTTTCAATGACATAAAGAACGTGACAAGACGAGGAGATTTGACCCCTCAAATTGTCTTCTGAATTTTCGGGAGTCTCGGAGGACTCCAAGTCCTTCCTTTTTGGGAGTGGAAGTTGCATTCTCCCACTTTGCCCAAAGTGGGGTTGCGACAAGTTTGCTAATGCCCGGGAGGACTCACTAAACATGCAATACCCCACTTAAGGTATCCCATAAATACGTTGGGCTCCATAACATATCTTTTGACACGTGGAGGGGTATTGCCTAATCTTACCAAAACCAACAAGGAAACCAATACCTTCATTAAGGTATTCTACAATTAAACACCATGGGTCTTTGCTATTTGAGGGGTATTGTTCATGGCCAAAACTATTCAATACATATACAATACCCTTCATAAGCTATCCCAAAAATACATTGGGCTTAATAACATATATTTTGAAACTTGAAAGGGTATTACATAGCCTTACCAAAACTTAAAAACCAAGCAATACCCTACTTGGGGCATTCAGTATACACCATGGGCTAAATTATTTTGGTCTAAATTATCAAAAGGTATTATTTATGGCAAGTAATATTCAATGCATTTGCAATACCCCTTATAATGTATCCCGTGAATCCTTTGGATTTTATAACATATCTTTTGAAACTTGGAGGGGTATTGTCGCAACCCCATTTTGGCCAAGTGTGGGGGTGAAGCCCAACACTTGGAAAAGTTGGAGGTTTTGAGTCCTCCGGGACTCCCGAATGTTTAGAGCTCGACAGCAAGGCCCAAAACACCTCGCATTGGGGTGTTCTTGGTGTCATTGGAAAGGTCTTGAAACGTAGATATCCAAAATGGCCTCGCATTGGTAGTTCGGACATCTGCAGCCCAAGTTATGGGCAAAAGAAAGGTCGGGAGTCAAACTGACAATTTGACTCCAGACCACTAAAAGTCGGGAATCGACCTCTTTTCAACGTCTCCTTGAAGAGTGTGACACGGCGTTGGAAAGCTCTCGACGAGAGCTACAACTTTGGTTTAGGACTCGTCTCGATCCGAGTTCGGGGCGAGGAGCTATGGCCGTCCAAAGTCCCGGGACTCCAACCCGGGACAATTTAGGGACTCCATTTCGGGAGTCCCAACAAAATGTGCCATTCGGATGTAGCCTCCACGGTGAGACGCAGAGAATACTATATGGGGGAAGGTGGTGGCTTCCCCCGAGTCTGAGCCGTGGTGAGTCTTGTGTGTCCAAGTGCCCGTGGCAAGTCCCAACACCCAAGGGTGTCCCGAATGCTAAACTAACCCTTTTTGGTTGGTTTTTGGATGCAGATTCACATCAGCTAAGCTAGTCCCTCTTCCTAGTCTAATCTCTGGGCTCCCAACTTGACCCTCTACCCCTTTTTAGAGTTGGAAGCTGGGAGCGCACCGCTAAGTCACAATTTCCGCAACTTGACTTTGGGAAAACTGACGCGCTCCCAAGTCACGGGGTGAGGGTTTCATAAAGTCAAGTTGCGAAAAGTTGAAACTTAGTAGCACACTCCCGGCTTCCAACTCTAAAAAGGGGTAGAGGGTCGAGTTGGGAGCCCCGGGATTAGACTAGGAAGAGGGACTAGCTTAGCTCGTGTGAATCCACATCCAAAAACTAACCAAATCAGGTTAGTTTAGCATTCAGGACACCCTTTGGTGTTGGGACTTGCCACGGGCATTTGGACACACAAGACTCACCACGGCCCGGACTCAAGGGAAGCCACCACCTTCCCCCATATAGTATTCTCTGCGGCTGGTCGTGGAGGCTACATCCGAATGGCACAAATTCTCGAGACTCCCGAAATGGAGTCTCGAAATTGTCCCGACGGGACTCCCGGAACTTTGAACCGCCATAACTCCCGACTGTAGAGCTGGATCGCGACGAGGTCTCAACCAAAGTTGTAGCCCTTGTCAAGATCTTTCCAACGCCATGTCGCACACTCAAATCGGAAGTCGGGAAGAGGTCGATTCCCGACTTTTAGTGGTCAAGAGTCAAGCTGCCAGTTTGACTCCCGGCCCTTCTTTTGCCCATAACTTGGGCTGTAGATGTCCGAATTGCCAATGCGAGGGCATTTTGGATATCTACGTTTCAAGACCTTTCCAATGACACCAAGAACACCCCAATGCGAGGTGTTTTTCTCCTTTCTGTTGAGCTCTGAACATTCGGGAGTCCCGGGGAACTCCAAATCCCTAACTTTTCCAAGTGTTGGGCTTCACCCCCACACTTGGCCAAAGTAAGGGTGCGACAAAAACCCTCAAGTGGGTTTCACCCCGTGACTTGGGAGCGCGTTAGGTATTGCATAACCACACCAAAACCTACAAGGAAAAAATACCCTCATTAAGGTATTTTATAATTAAACACCATGGGTCTATGCATGGGTCTACACTATTGGAAGGGTATTGCTCATGGCCAAAACTATTCAATACACCTACAATACCCCTCTTAGGCTATCCTATAAATACATTGGGCTCCATAACATATTTTTTGAAACTTGGAAGGTATTTCATAGCCCTACCAAAACATACAAGCAAAATAATACCTTATTTGGGGTATTCAATAAACACCATGGGCTAAATTATTTTGGTTTAGGCTATCAAAAGGGTATTGCTAATGGCTAGAAATACTCAATGCACATGCAATACCCCTCGTAGGTTATCTTAAAAATCCTTTGGGTTCTATATAACATATCTTTTGAAACTTGGAGGTGTATTGCATTACCATACTAAAACATAGAAGGAAAACAATACTTGCATCATATTGCAATAATATCCTAAACCATGAAACAAAAGGACATTTTTTAAAAAAATTATTCCATGGTCAATATATCATGCCCCACATATTGATTCAAGTAAATGAAGGTATTGCAAAGTTGGTCACATTGATGATAGAAGGTCACTTGAACAAATTTATGGAATTTAAATGCAATACCCATGTTGTATTATGATAATCCATTAACCATGAAACATAATAATATTTTTAAAATACTTTATTCCCCACCAATACATCATGAAATTCATGTTTTAAAAATTATTTGTTCACCTTTCAAAATGATTTAACATATATAAAAATGAACATAAAATGAAATTGGTCACATTGATGGTACAAAGGATTAGGGTTTAATGTAAAATTTAGTACTTAATGTTATAAATTCATAGTTTGTTGAAATTTTTAATTTTAAATATCATGCTTAACATTTCTTCAATGATGTGCATTTAAAAAAAATTCCCTCTTAAAGCTGTAAACTCTTTTTTTTATTTTAAACACAAAGTATATAATTTAATAAGATTTTAATATCTTTAAAAAAATTTAAAGTGCATTATTTTTTTAATTTTTCAATGGGTCAAATAATAATAACATGATGTTTCCCATATATTAATCCTATGTATGATTGAAATTTTATTTAAAACTTTTTTGACATATAATAAATAATTTTTCGGCTAAAAGAATTATATAGTAGGTTAGTAATATTTTATATTTCATAAATATATAATATAAGTCCTTATGTAAAAAAAAATTTATGACATATAATATTGGCTTAAATCTTGGTTTAAATATATTGTTATTTGTAACATATCGAGTAACACATTGTATATAATTAATTATATTATGGAATTATATTGTTGATTCATTTTAATACATATAATATTTTCATGTTTATTTTAAATAAGATAATAATTTATTTAAAATGTATATATTAAATTTAAATTATATATAAACCCATGGTTATGTATAGTGCAATTTTGTTTTATGAATTTTATTGTCGATGACAATTCAAAATTCCAAAAGATAAGTTATTAACATTGTTAACTTGATGGGTAGAGAGGTTCTAGTAGACTCAAGAGTAGGCAATCCTTCTTCCAACATCTAATATTTCCTAATAGGATTTATAATTTATGTGTTGCACCCACTAATCTAACTTGTCGTGAAACTTCTTTCTCAAATTATTTACTAGAGGATACCCATTTCTTTTTGCTCAAGAGACTTCTTCTCAAGTTTTTTGCAAATGGGTTCCCATTTTCTTTTTTGGTTCAAGAATTTTTCTTCTCAAGTTCTCTATAAATTGGTACCCATGTCTTTTTTTTCTCAACATCTTTGTGAAACTACAAGTTGCAAATCCAACTCATGAACAATTCAAATATGTTCAAAGCTCCATAAAGTCAACCCAAGTTTGAACCTCCATCAATAACTTTTTTTTTCTAAACAAATCCATTACCAACCAACCCAACTGATTCAAATCAATTAGATTGTATTTTTGTGTCTTGTTCATTCTACTTATGGTGGATTGCTTGCAAGGTATGATGAGAATGGGAATAGTAATAATGTGAAGGTGATGAATCGTGTTGGTATGTTATTTATGGGTTGTGGATCATCCACCACCCACAAAGATGTATGTGATATTGACCTTGCAAGATGGTGCATTCAAGGATGTGATACATTAGCTACATGCTTGGAGGTATGACATCTTAATGGTTGACATTTTTTATACATATTTATTCCTTAATATGTTTCTAGAACAATCACAATAGCAACAACAATAACTCAAATGTTTTGTAACAATAATAATGGCTACAAAAATAAATAATGTGATGCCTAATATTCAAGCATCAAATTTTATTTTATTTTTCCTACTACACCTTCTTTGAAGAATGTAACAACATCATTGTCAAATGAAAAAGAAGAAAAATAGTACAAGGAGCTTAACAAAAAAAAACCAACTAACTTCCATAGTGTTCCAAAGTTGATAATTGACAACAAAAAGTTAGTGTTTGAATTATTATATGTTCACAGAAGAGAATTTGTTTTTAAAAGCCTCTGAGAAACCTTATCTAATTTACTAAAATGTTGACACTAACTAAACTAGACAACCCAGCCTAACATAAGTAATAGGCTAGTAGGTTAACCCTATACATATATATATACCCATTATTATGTATAATGTAATTTGGTTATGATGTTTTCAATCTTCAAAAAAAAGAAAATTTTCCCAAATATGTAAATTGTGTTTGTACACGTGTTTCATTTAATTTTTGTTCGAATATTTTGCTTCAATAATGACCCAATTTTCTCCTTTTTTAGAACAAAAAAAAGTTATTCATGAAGAACCCTGAATTTTTTCAATTAATGTCGCAATAGTAACCTTGGGTGGGTTCACGACCAATGTAAGGGCATGGAAAGGTGCGAACTAAGAGTGTAACTTGAGCGTCACATTCACATTTCCAGGGATGTGAGAAAGTGTGAAGGAATGAGCCCACACACTCCCAAGTGGACTCTCACTTTGGGAGTTGGAGTCCCTATGGATTCTTGAATATTCAAAGAACGATTTGAGAAGTCAAAACTTATTGAATTGATAAGTTCAATATACCATTGCAAAGCTTTAAAGACGTAGATATCTAAAATGGGCTTATATGATCCATTTGAATACTTATAACACAAGTTATGGCCGAAAGAAGGGTCGAGAATCAAAGTGTCAATTTGATTCCCAACCACTAAAAGTCAGAAATCGCACTAAATTATGTGCGTGTAGTTGGCGTTCCACATATCCTTGGAAAGATTTTGACAAGGGCTATAACTTTGTTTTAGACCTCATTTCAATCAAAGGTCTGCACAAGAAATTATCAACCTCTAAAGTGCCGGGAGTCCCAATTTTGAGAATTTCAAGATTCCTAACTTGGGAGTCCCAAGAAAAATGACATTTGGGTGCAGCCCCTGTGGCTAATAATAAAGAATAATATAAGGGGGAAGGTGATGTTTCCCCCAAGTCCGGGTTGTGGTGAGTTTTGTGAATCTATTTATGCTTGTGGTTTGTTCGTGCACCAAAAATGTTCCAATTATGCACTAACAAACTTGTTGTTTGATTTGTGTAGGTCCATATCAATAATTGACCCACTTCTCACTCATCCTAGTCCCCATCCCGAAACTTCAACACACCCTTCTTACCCCCGAAATGCTACAAGCTAAGGAGCTTACCCCAACTCCTTCTTCTTTTATTGTTTTCACTTTCAAACTCACATTTGAGTCTTTCAAAAAGTTCGGGGGTGCGTCAATTAGGGTTTAGGGTAAATACCTAATATTATGTATGTTTGGTCAATGTATTTTTTAAAATTATATGTAAAGTTTAATTTACAATATATGAAATAATGATATATTTAATTAATTAACGTGTGGGTTATTAAATTTCTTGCATTTAAAAATATATAATATTTTAATAAAAAATTATGTTATAAATTTTAAGTAAACATTAAAAATATAGTTGAAAGATATTTTCAGACTCATAAATGATAAAAATTGTTTAATGGACCAATGCAAAATTGTTGGTATATACATGAGGGTATTACAATATTGGCCACATTGACGGTAATTGCAATACCCTCATTTTAATGCATTTTAATGATAGTTTCATTACCTTTTACCATCAATGTGACTAATTTGACAATACCTTCATTTGTACCATGGTTTAGGATATTGTCACAATATGGTGCAAATATTATATTGCTTCTAAGTTTTGGTTATGCTATGCAATACCCATCCAAGTTTTAAAATGAATGTAAATATCCCAAGATGATGCAAGTATTGCATTTAAACCCCATAACTTTGTTCAAGAGGACCCAACAATAATGTGAAAAACTTTATAATACCCTCATTTCCTTGAATCAATATGTCTGGCATCATATAGTGAGCATGGAATAAATATTTTTAAAAACATTCTTTTGTTTCATGGTTTACAATATTATCACAAAATGATGCAAATATTTCTTGCCTTTTAAGTTTTGTTAGGGCTATGCAATACCCTTCACAATTCCAAAAGATATGTTATGGAACCCAAAGGTTTTATGGGATACCTTAAAAAGGGTAGTTGGTAGAAGTGGATTCCTACGTAACTACTCCACATTACTATAACAACAAATTTGCACTATAATGTGCATACATTCACAATTTTTGCTTTGATTTTAAACACACGTGACTCTACAATTCATTAAAACACCAAATTCATGGTTATTTCATACAATTAAAATCTGCACTTCAAAATACAATGTAGAAAAATCCAAAAACAAGTTTCCAACTCATTTCATTACATTTTTTATATTACAAAAAAATCACACAATAATATGAATATGAAAATCACTGCAAAAGTATGCATTTTTTTATTTTACTAAAATCTTCAATAAATAAAAAAGTAAAATCCATGTTCTATTGAAATGAAATCAAAACAACAAGATAAAATTTATGGTATATGAATAATGAATATTTTTTAATCAAAAATTTAATAACCCTTGGTTTGATTTAAAACACATTTTTTCACTACCATGTTTAAGGTTTCAATCACAACTTAGGCAATTTTTCATGTTGAACCTAATGGCACCCATGGTTGCAACTTGAAACTTTGCTGATTATAACATAAATTGATGATTGAAGTGTATTTCAATCTTATTTTTTGAAACACAACCTTTGAAGCAAATTTTGTTTTCACTATGATTTGAATTTTTGACGCTCAACCCAACCTCCTTAAAAGCCAGGTCCCATTCTTGCCTACCCTTTATAAATTTTGTTATCCATGTGATCATTTTTAGTAAAACATTTTGAGTTTTAATCAAATTTACTTCTTTAAAACCAATCCCCAATTTAGTTTCATTAATAGCATATTGACAAGCTTTAAACATAATATGCCCAAAACAAGTTTTAATATAGGGTGAAAAAAACTGCAATGGAATACAAAAGACAATGGATGTCAATATAGTAGCAAGAGAGTTCAAATTTGCATCATTGTCTTGTACATAGGCAATGATTTTGTTTATAAATTAGTATTTAGCCAAAAAAAAATTTCATTTATTATGTCAAGGCTCTTCACTAGAAGAAATTTTGTCCTTTGCAACCAAGAAATAAATGATTAAATATTCTAAATGACTAGTAATTGATTGTAATAATAGGATATTTCTTTAAATCCTACATGTAAAAAGTTGTAGTCATATATTAATGGTGCATTTGACTAGTAGACGATGACGTGGTAACATGAAGGTTGATGTCGTTTTTTCATTACAAGTTTTCATCCATATGGCATCCATGATTGATGACAAAATGACGTCAATGTTCAAAATATCATATGAAAATGTAATTAAGATAAAATCATTTCAAATATAACTAAAGAATGACTATGCAAATGACAAAGACAAAATGATATGTCATTACATACATAATGTGATCATAAAATTATTTTACAATGATTCAAAATGATTATCAATATAAGTTCACACTTGAGGAATTATGACATGTAAGGAACTAATTTCAAATAATATTATACATATAAGTAATATAAAAAGTTTATTTATTTATTTTGAATATACTTGATATATGATCCATTTTCAAATATTTTATACGAATAAATTAATTATCATACATTGAAATAATTTTTATATAATAATTTAAAAATCAAATAGAAATGTAAGATGTGGTGTATATATATATATATAACATTAAAATTTTATCATCAAATTATATAAAAAATTTAATACTATATGTATATAAATAAATATTACACAATTATATTAAAATATATCTGTAAATTTGAATGAAATTTATAATTTCATAAAATTATTCAATATTCAATATTAATTATTATTTTACATTATATTTAAAATATTTAAATTTAAATTATAAATAAACTTAATATGACTAACATAAAAACATTTATTATGTAAATAAATTTGGATATTATGGTTGATTTATGATCCATTTACAAATATTTTATGTGCATAAATTTTATGGACTCATATGTCTAAATTAAAAGTCATTAATAAAATTATGATATATTGGAAGAAAGTTTGTATAATATAAATTCATAAATCAAATGAAAGTTTAAGATATGAAATATATATTTTATTTATTCTTGTATTACCCACAAAGGTTTTTCCATTTACAAATCACGTGTTTGAAATTTTTTTTCCAAATAATGGTCTTTGAAATATTATTCAATAACAAAATTCAAATGTTTTATTTTGAAATGAATTCATATTTTTACATATAATAATAATAATAATAACAATTTGTGTAAATTTTTGAAGGAAATTTATGAATAAGTTTTTCATTTTTTCATTTGAAAAAATTATCAATAAGATATGAATCATCAAATTTGAGGTTGTATGCAATTTTTAAATGAAGTATGGTCCAAATAAAATAAACACTAAATTGTTTACACAACAAGTGGGGTGGCTTGGTGGTAAAAGAGTTCAATTCCATCCTTGGGGTCCAAGAATCAAACTTCACAATTGACATTATTGTGGTCAATGATGGAATATTGATCGAATATTCCATACCTAATTAGACTACTTAAGTTAAATGCCTACCTAGGTAAATTGGTGGTCTATTTTGCCTTTAAACTAGTTTTAAACCTAGTTTAGGTGGTGACATGTGTCAACAATTGATAGGATGAAATCAACGAAATTAAAAACAATGGAAATAAAAATATTTCTTATTATTTACATAATAATAATAATAGTTATTATAATTTGTAATAATAATATAAAATTACACAGTGACTAAACTATGACTAATGAATGAAATGTGCCACATCATGTCTTAAACGACTATTGTCCTCAATGATTTGTCCATAATCACTTTAGGGCTATTAGTCATTTTTGTCCTTTATGATTGGAATACTAGTCATAAACTCAATCATATATTTGAAGATGTTTTTTACTGATTCTAAACATGTCAAAACTTCAACATCTTTGTTATAACATGACAAAAGAACCTACTCCAAGTTAAAACATTTGATAACTCATGCAAAGGTATCAAAACTAATTATACAAATCCATAAATCAAATGTGGCAATGGGTATTGCACATTGTGCAATGGAGGGTAGCACATACTACTCTATTGTTTTGGCCAATATGGTTGGGATATCCTTTTGAACCAATTACATACATGATGGAGATCTAATTTTATTACATTATCGCATTATCATGCATTACAACCATGGATTTTCCACAAGTGACAATGGTTTTACCCTTTGGAAATGAGCAAAACCAAATCCTTTATGAATTGTTGTTAACCAAGGTCAAAGCATTTATAAGGTTTTAAGCAAGAAAAGAAATAGTAGGTGCAAATTGCTTTCCCTTTTTAACCTTTCTACTAGACCCACCCATGGCATCAACAATATTCAACCTCTTTTCTTTGTTTTGAACTAGAGTAATAGAATGTTCGTTAAAAAAAAAATCTTCATGCTTGTACATAATTGTTAAGGGTTTTTCCTATTATTTTTAAATTTAACATTTATCGTCTATAAGCTTCCCAATTTTGGTTTAAATGTTCTCAACAAGTTATTTCAAATCAATAATTAGAAAAATATAGATATAATTATTTTTTCCCAAATACAAATGCAAAACCAAATTAAATTTTACATAACAAATTGAAAGAAATACATATATCAAAGGTTTAAATGAACCTTTTCATAAACCAAAAGTACAAATAATAAGTGATTTCCAAAAATTAAAAGAAGAAAGAAATTCCAATAGTTGAAAAGTTTCCAAGAAGTTCCAAAAAGATCTTTTATCTTTCTATTTATACTAAATGTAGCATTGTTTTAAATTAAACAATCATTAGCTAGGAAAACTTAAATTTAAACTACATCAACTATTGGTCATAGGTTTTAATTAACCTATTACTATCAACAACTGGTTACAATGTAAGCTAGTTATCGGTTAACTTAACCCACCTGACACACTCCCAACTCCTTAGAGGACTCAAATGTGAACTCAAGTAGAAAGCAGCAGAAAGAGGAGGAGTCGGAGCACGCTCCCTAGTTCATAACACTTTGAGGGGTAGAGGGGCGTGTTGGAGCTTCGGGATGGGACTAGGAAGAGTTGACAAGCTTCACTCACTCACACAGGCTTGCACACAACCCACACAGAGTGGTTAGTGCATAGTTGAAGCACCCTTGGTGCTAGGACGAGCCACGGGCAACACGGACACACAAGACTCACCACAGCCCGGACTTGGGGGAAGCCACCACCTTCCCCTTTATAGTATACTCCGCAGCTCTCCACGGAGGCTACATCCAAATGGCTATTTTTCCCGGGACTCCCGAGTGGGAGTCCCAAAATTGCATCCCATAACTTTTCAAAAAGAACTCGGATTGCAATGCGGTCTCAAGCAAAGTTGTAGCTCTCGTCGAGAGCTTTCCAACGATATGTGGCATGCCCCCTACAACTAAGTAAATCGGGTCGATTCCTGACTTTTTGTGGTCGGGAGTCAAACTGGCAATTCAACTCCCGGCCCTTCTTTTGGCCATAACTTGTGTTTCAAATGTCCAAATGAACAATGCGAGCCCATTTTAGATATCTAAGCTCCAAGAGCTTTCCAATGATATAAAGAACGCCATAGGACATTGAGGTTTGACCCCTGCATTTGCTCTCTGAAGTTTTGGGAGTCCACCGGGACTCCATCTCCCAAAGTGGGAGTTGCCTTGGGAGTGTGAGGGTTCTATGGGTGGTGGTGCATGATTGGTGGATGATTTGTCTGGTTAATTCCATCAGCCTGCTAACTAGTCACGCGAAGGGTTCCCTTTGGCGGCCGACTTCTTAGAGGGACTATTGGCGTCTAGCCAATGGAAGTTTGAGGCAATAACAGGTCTGTGATGCCCTTAGATGTTCTGGGCCCAGGTACACTGATGAATTCAACGAGTTTATAACCTGGGCCGACAGGTTTAGGCATCGAAAAAAGGAGGCACCCGACGGAGCTCTCCACGCCGGGAGAACGCTCCGCCGGGCGCACCCAACATGCATCCCATCGCATACTGAGCCAGCGCCGCACCGGGACTCCACCACTCGGGGCGG
>Ga0116231_10012844_pt1 | contig 12069 bp, 6 predicted proteins | sample S1TSphgellanicum_2_FD_89695 | JGI IMG/M metagenome (GOLD analysis project Ga0116231, IMG submission 89695) | Host-associated microbial communities from peat moss isolated from Minnesota, USA - S1T2_Fd - Sphagnum magellanicum MG | ecosystem: Host-associated > Plants > Peat moss > Unclassified... | reverse complement strand
TGAAATTTTTCTAAATTAAAAAACAAAAAAAAAAAAAAAGTTTTTTTATTGTTTTTTCCTTTCCCCCCCCCCCCCCCCCCAAATTTTTTTTTATGTAGCTAGATTGGCAATCATCCATAAGACAATTTAGCCAAATGTAGCTACAATAAAATATGAAAGTTAAAAAATATTTAAGCATCCTTCTATATTTCCAGCTACCTACTTATAATCTTACAATTTTTTAAATTTTAAGTTTCCTTTGAAATTTTGGCGATTAAAAAACTTTTTAAAAAATAATCGCAATTTGGAAACTAAATTTCATCATTTGGCAAAATTTTATTTTTAAAAGGAAAATAAAACAAGCAAACAAACACTCACTCACTCATCACTAGGTAGTATGGTTTAAACAACAGTTTAATTATGGCAAATCTTTATTATGGGTTCATTTTGTTGGTTTTATTAAAAGACATTAAGGGAACATGAGTGAATGGGCATAAGACTTGGAGAAAAGAGTTTAATGGACAACATTTTGATTAAGTTATCTAACCTATCATAAACATGCAAGGAAAAGAAAAACAAAAGAAAGATTATAACTAGTTTAAAGAAAGATTAATGCCTAATTAATCATTTTTTTTTCTTCATATAAGGTGCATTGTTGAAAGGTGAAGGGAGATTAGGTGAAAAGGCTTTTATTAATACTTACTATTTTTTTCTTTCTTTTAATTGGAAAGGCAAGGGAGATAAAGCAAAGGGCTTCCATCAATCACACTACTCACCTATTTTTTTTTTTTTTCATTTTTCAAGTTGGAAGGTTTATTTTTATTCATTTTTCAAATTGGAAGGGTGATGGAGGTGAGATGGGGGGACTTCTATCAATCACATATTTCACTTATCCTTTTTTAATTTTTCAAGCTGAAGAGTGATGGGTGTGATTGGAGTAATAAATCAATTTGATGAGAAAAAAAAGAGAATCATTGATGATACAACGGGTGTTTTTTATATAAATAAAATGGAATCTTAAATTTTTTGAACTTTCATTTTTATTTTTTGATTTCTTGTCACATTTTGTTGCTATTGACATTGGTATTTGAAAAGTCTCTCATTTTGTGAATTTGAAGATTTTAACCTTTACATTTACCATAACCTTAGATTTTAGGAATGGATTTTTTTTTAAATCAGCATCTTTTGGATTTTTTTTGCTTATAATTTTTTCTTTGACAAATTTTGAAGTTTGAAGTTTTTTTTCTAATCTTCATCCAATTCAAACTTTTAGGGACTTGATGATTAGCCAAAATGATGAACATTTGTAAGAAGATGGAAAATTTCATCAAAATGAAAAAATGGAAAATAAAACACCTAAAATTGACCACAATGTGTTAGCACAATGGAAGGATGTTTAAGGTTTTTTATTTTCATATTTATAGTCTAGCTACATTTTGCTACTATTTTTTATGGATGATGACCATTTGAGGAAAAATGAAAATTTAAATAGATAAGTTGGAAATAACTAGAAGTTGAAAAAAGGGGGAAAATCATCAAACATTTAAGTTAATTATATCTGAATTTTATATTTGGCTAAATCTTTTCAATTTTCATTGCCAATATTTTTTTGTTTTCCTATGAATGATTGTCATTGTGGCTAAATCCTCAAATCCTTCGAATTTTGAATTATAAAAATGTTTTTTAAAAAAATTTAATTTCAAGATTCATAACAAAAAAAATTATAAGCAAGAAATAATGCCAAAAGATGTCAAAGATTTTTGAAACCCATTCCTAAAATCCAAGATTATAATAAATGTAGAGGCCCAATTCTTCACCTTCAAAAAATGATATGTGAAAAAAAATTGGATTTGTGAAGTAATTCCCATGGTGTTATTTGTTGACATGAATTTTTTTAAAAAAATAGTTAGGTCTCATGGATGTCCATAAAATAATGTTGATATTTAAACAAACTTAAAGGATGAAAGTCTTGACTTGGGGTAATAGAATATACAAGATTTTCATATTAATTAATTTTGGAAGCATTTAAGTTATGTGCCATGGAATTTATTGGTGTATAATCTATGTGCTTTTCATTTTTTGAATCAAAATTATTACATGATGATATATATTTGTCTCTATTTGAATGGACAAAGCTATATGCATAACAAATAAATTAGTCCATTGAAGGTGTATGGTAACATTTAAATTTGTATACAATGATGTCTAAATTAAATCTTTTAATGTCAATATGACTAAAATAGGATGAACATTTCCAAACATGTAAGATGATTTGTATTCAAGTTATTTTTAAAAGTACACCTATTGTTATTTCATCATATGGCAAACATGGTAATATTAATTGTGTTTGATTCATATTTTTTAGGACATTATAATATTACCTTTCCTTTTATATTTACCATAACCATGAAGTTTATGTGTGGGCAAAAACTAGTTGTGGAAAAAAAACACATTTAGAAAAATGTGTTAACTTTGGTATAAATGATATCATTTTATTTTTTGATATGTTATTTAAACCTTAATATAGAGGTCTTTTGCCCTTTTTGATGTTATTTAAACAAATTAGACATAGATATGTCTTTTAAAAAATTTATCCTTTCAATTTTTAAATGTGTAAATTTTGTTCACAAATGTATTTGTCAACATAATCTTTCACAACAAAAAATGGTGTTATTGGAACATCTTGAATTGTTTCATTATATACATATTATCTTGTTTTGATTCATATATGTCTTCATTTGATTTAATATTATCTTTAGTATCATTTATTTATGTGATATTTTAAAAAATTCATTCACTATGTGTTGATTTTTTAAAAATAGGAATACAAACTTGTGGATTTTTTAGATTTGAATATTTTATAGGAATTTTTAAATTTTTGTATTCTTTGATGTGTGAATTTTTTTCCAATAAAATCATGGTTTTCATAGTAAATCAGGTTGAAATGGATTTGTATTATGTTCAAAATAATGTCATCATAATGTGTCCAATTGAAAAAATATATATAGATATTTTTGCAATAATTTTTGTGATTTGAAATTAATTATTTCTTCGATTATTTGAAAATTTTCAAGTATTGGTATTGTTTTAGCCATTATAACATTTCAAGGTATTGATATATTTCTTTGACCATCGAAACATTTTCAGGTATTGGCATTTATTCAACCATTGAATTTTTTCAACTATTGGTAATTCTTCAATTATTGAAAGATTTTTTCCAACTATTTGAAGTTTTCGAAGATATTGGGATGTTATTTATCATTGGATTTGTAATTTTTTAATTTGAAAAACTAACACAATTTTATTTATTTTGTTTTCCCCCCCCCCCCTCCCCCCAATATTAAATAGGATTATGCACTTGATTTTTAGTAACATTGGTATTACATGATCAATTAAATAATCGAACAACGTATCATAGAGGTGCATTTAAATATGTTTCCAAAAGGTTTATCAAAATAAAATTTGGGTCATCATTCCAATGAAAATGTAAATTTTTGGCAAATGTCTACATTTCTTGCTTCATTGTTTTTGAGGAAATTGAATAATAATGTAATATATAATTGATATCATTTTTAAATTTATAGTTTGAATTAATTTTCCCCTAACATCACATGTATATTCAATTGGTTCAAAATGTTGATTATTATAATCAATATGTAAAAGGTTTGCTTAGTAACCTATTCCACACCTAAACATAATTCTATTTGAATTTTATTCCAAGCATAAATTAGTTATTGTAACTATTCTGATATTAGAAGACTTATTGTAAAATTCCCCCATAGTCATCACAATTTATAAGCTTCATAGTTTCGTTTCAAATTTGTGCGAAATCTATTATTTCATGGGTTTGTATTGTTTAAACACAAATGCCATGCATTATTCAAACACAAAAATCGTGCACATGACTTTCATGTGTAAACAACACAAATAGACATACAACATCCATGTTTAAATAATACGAACATGCATATGACATTTGTGCATAAACAATACAGATGACATCAATGTTCGAACAATACAAGTAGATGAATGACATCCGTGTCTATTTCATACAAACCTATGAAAATCTAATTTTGCATGACTATTATTGTCAAATTGTGACCCATGAAATTTGTGATAAGCCTTGTATTGTAGCACTTTAAGATTTTTTTCAATGTATTGGTACTCATTGGAAATTTGACCATGATATAAATCATATAAGAAACTTGAGTTCAATTTTTAAAAATGAAATTCTTGTGTGTTTTTTGTGTATGTAATGTCAAACATTCTTTTAAATGTTGTACATTATTTTGTTTTATTTGGAGGGATGCCAACAAATACTTTAATAAATAAGAAATGGAACCAAATAAATAATCATCAACCTCATAATTATATGCAACTAAACAAACGTTGCACAAATACAAAACATTATTAAATGATGCAAAAGTATTATATTGCATATCAACCATTTTTATATTACATATTGACATATTTAAGGTTTATAGTTCTGGTTTAAGGTTAAAGGTTGTAAATTAAGGTGTAAGGTTTAAAGTTAACGATATGCCAAAACATGATTTTCATGATTACATTGAGACAACTACATATTTGAATAAAACCTATTGTTTATGTCATTTTGACATAAACATTTATAAAAATGACATAAACAACACGTTTGATTCAAATACAATCATATTTTTGTAATGATGAAAATCACATTTTGGTATAATGAAAATGTTTAAACTTTAATGTTTAAAGTTAAGGTTAGGGTTAAGGTTTAAGATTAAGAGAAAAAATAAAGGTAAAGTAAAAAATTTAAATCAAGGTTTAAAGTTAAGGGTTAAAAATTTAATATTGAAGGTGTAAAATTAAGATTAGGTTTAGGTTTTTAAATAATTTTTTTGAAGAAATCATATTGAAAGATTTTATAAATGTTGCGATTTTGCAAAATTGCAACAAAATATTGTAGATATTTCATTTTTAACATAAGTTTTTAAAATATATTGTGAATTCAAAATGTACATGTATCACTTTTGCTTAAGAAAATGCAAAGCAAAAAAAACAAAGATTGCTTTGTTATAAATAAAACAAACTAGGCTAAAGAAGTACATTCATGCAAAATCCATGATTGGGTGGACTTCAAGTTTGTTGATTGAAGACTTGAAAAACTTTACAACACTTTTGAATAATTAAAACTTAATGAATTTCAAAAAATTCAACACTTAATTATATAAATTCCAAAAAAAGGTTATTCAAATTATCCAAATAACATTGTTTCAATATGTTCTTCAAAACCTACAAGTTGAGAAATCAATTGAAATTTACCTTGTAATCTGGTCTTGATCAAGAATAGGTCTTGAATCTATTTTAGATGTGGTCGAACAAGGAAATTAACTTTTGACATACTCATCATGGCTTCCAACCATTTTCCCTCAATGGGAGGAATAATGAAAATTTCAATTGTTGTAATTGAAGTTCATAAATCGGCACCTTCTTGATGGTTATTTTCACACAACACACATTACAATCCACATTGTCATTTGTAGCCACAATAACAATATTTTATAAATGACATCTAGCACATAAGTTTTTAAAAAGAAAGGTTGTTGGATTGAATATAAATAATACTCCAACAACCTAAAAAAAAATTCAAATTTATCAACCAATTAAATTATACAACCAAATATACAATCTATAAAATGGATCAAAATAATAATAATAAGATTAATACTTTTTTAATGGGAGGTTGGTTATTTGTCAATTTGGTGTGTAATGTAGTACTTGAATGGTTTCGGCAACAAACCGCCAAATAATTAATAAATTCTAAATTTTAACTTTGGCATTTGGTTTTCTAATTTTGAAATTTTCAATAGGTAATGGTTATAAAAAATAATAAACTTATTTTCTTCAAGGTTGTGGAATAGTACAGTGTGTTTAGACTATTTTAGTCTTAAGTCTTTGTTCTTGAAGGTTTGGGGTTTAAACCTGACAGCTGAACTTTTGATTGTATTCAAATGTTAGCACAAATAATAAATATTTTTTCAAAAATTCAAAAAAACACAAAATAATTTAATTTATGTTGAAATCATTTAGGTACTACAATAATTGAAATAATTGTGTTTTTAAGCCTTCATCAACTACTTTGGAAATTATAGTGTATGGTTGTGTTTGGAGAAATTAATCACCTTTTGTTATTGTTATAACATTTTTCATTAACACCATAACACATTGATTGGCATTTTTGACTTCTAACAAGAAGTTGTATTTGATCACTAAAAACAAAAACATCTTAATTGAATTTGTCTTCACCATTAACGATCATGAGCTGTTTTTCATAATTGTTTTCTCCACCTTTTGTTATTATTATAACAATAACAACAATGGTAGCATCATAAATTTTGGATTGTAGTCACCTAAATTTGAATTCCTTGAAAAAATTAGAATGAAAAAATAAGAATCAAGACACATTGAAATGTTGGAATGGAATACACAATGGTGGTAAATTCTACTGTAGGAATAATTGACATGTCCCCTTTTAAAAACCCTTTATGTGACTTAGCCTCAATTCTAAAATTTTAATTTTGACATACAACCATTTTTGGAACAACTGGTCATTCATATGAATGTGTGGGGATTTAATCCACAAAATGATCATAATCAAACCTATTTGATTGAGGATTTCACAATAAAAGCAAGCATAATTTGGTTCATTTATGATTTTACGTATTATTTGGTCAAAGTTGTCATATCAGTTGAAGATCTTACCTTCAAAAACCAAATCATGGACACCATGATCCAAATTGTTAACATTAACAATTTTATTGGTTTTTTGGACAATAACAATAAATGACATTATAAAAGACCAAAATAAAAAAAACTTATTTCAAAATTTGTAAGTAGTAGAAAAACACTTGAATATCAAGGGCAATTCACTCATTGGGACAATTAAGGTGGAAAACAACAAGAAAAAAATAAGTAAAAAATAAATAATTGTAAATTGAATGCACTAAACTTTGTGTGACAACTAAGGCATAAAATAAGTGAGATGAAAGAAAGAAAATAAAATAAAAGTCAAATACAATGGTTGGAATGGTTATGCACACCTTGATTACATGAAACCAAGGGTTTTAATGTGCATTAATGAAAGATGACTATAATAAAAGTTTTTTTAAAAAAAAAATCAACCTTGTGTGACTCATAGGTGGCCACAAGGGGGAGGCCACAAAAAGGGATTCCACAAGGATAAAAGGAAAAATGAAAAAAATGTAGGGGCCTTTTCAATTCCATTACACCTCTTACCAAATAGTGTTTCAACTTGCTACCTACCACTCTCCCTAAACTTTTTGACCTACCATTCTCCTTATTTTGTTTTCATTGTTTTTATTTAACATCCTTTTTCATTTTATGCAATTTTTTGCAATTAGTGAGAAGATAAAAAGGGGGTGTGGGTGCAAATTAACTTTATGAGAGAACAAAGGGAAGCACCAATGATACAATGGGTGTTTTTGAAAAATAAAATGAAATCCTAACCTTTTTTACCTAGATTTTCATCTATTGATTTTTTTTTATTAATTTAATTTTTTTTTCACTATTTTTGTCTAACTTTTTTTTCATTTTTTTTTTTGCTTTTGGTGCAAATTTTTGCAACTAATGAGAAGAAAAAGGGAGGGGGATGGGTAATATGGTTACCATATTATGGAACAATGGGTGTTTTTGAAAAAATAAAATGGAATTCCAACTTTTTGGACTTTTATTTTTATCTCTTGATTTATTGTCACATTTTGCTACACCTACTTCACGTATTTGCCAACCATTTATTTAAATTGATAAGCTTCTATCTAAAAAATTACATGTTCTAAATGGGTAGGTATATGCAAAGGAAAACTAAATGGTAGATTATTAAACACTTTTGAAGGATGAAATAAACCAAATTTAAATAAGATTTTCAAATCATATTAAGGGTATGGCGATTTAGAAGGCATGTGTATTTCACTAGATTATTTTTAAAATTTAGAAAATAATACAACTTATCCTTTGAACATTCTTTGTAATTGTAAAACAATTATGTGATCCTTTCAAAAAAATCTTATACACCTTACATGCTAAAACTTTAAACCTTTTAGACAAAATAAAACACCTTCAATTTGTTCATATAGCATAATTGATGCGCATTATTCCTCTAACATGGGCAAGATATTATGAACATAAAACATTTTGTTTCCACAAATTATTCAAAAAATACCCATTTGTTTTCTGACAAAATTACTACTTTTTTTTGTCATATAATTTCAAATCATGGTATGAGCATGAGCATGACATGTTATGGATTAAAATGCACCCATAAATAACATTAATACAAATGAAAAAATTGAAATTTTTGTTAGTAAGTACATTTCATGTGATGTTTCATTATTACCAATTACATTACAAAATGCACAACCTCAACACATTTAAACATGTAAGGAAAAAATCATGTTGTTTATAAATTCCACTATTAATTACATCTATTTGAATCAAAATAATATTTATCTTTTAGCAAAAAATACTTGTAACAACAAGCAACAATTTTTTTGAATATTTAAAAAAATTCAAAACAAATGAAAGCATTACATTTAAATTTTTTTGAAACTCTTAGATTTTGACCAAGATAAGTACATACATATTAAGCTTAAGGAGTAAATTTATGAAGTAATGAACACCATTGAATATCAAAATTTATGCATTTAGCATACGTGTTGCTCCTTTATGGTTTACAAATAAAGATATCTAATTTATTTTAGATCCATATGCAACTGCATCATATTGCACATCATACATGACTAAAATTGACAAATCTATAACATCATAATTGCATACTATAATACAAAAATGTATTTTAGATAAATTTGATTTAACATTAAGATTTTTAAAAAAACAATGTTTTCTCAATCATGAACAAATGTTTGCCCAACTAATTATTTATTTAGTTTTTTCAAAAAACTTATATCATTCATCATGAATATTTAAATTTGTCAATATTTTTCTATATTAAGGACATCCTTTTGTATTAAAATCATAAAATTCAGTAAATGCCATAAATTTTTGACATAATGTGTTCATCAATTATTTAAAAAATTTAATTGAAAAAGATATTATGAATTTTTATGATTGATAATTTTTTTTCCTATTACAACATCAAAAATAAAAATTATCAAAATGACACAAATTAAATATCATCAAATATGTGAATTACAATAAGAAAAAAATATTGAAAATTGATCAAGAAAACAACTTCTTTTATATTCATCATTCAACTCTTTTGAAGATTCACAATTAAATACAAATGTTACATGACATGATGCATATTGTCAAAAAATAGGGGAAAAATCCAAAATTAGATCCAAATTCAATTATAAAATGTAACACATATATACAAATGAAGAGGATGATGTTAAAAATCAAAATCTTCACATTCACAAAACATATGGAATTATGATAATGATAATGACATTGTTGACACATGTCTTTTAATTCCCATCACAAACGCATAAAATGTTGAAAAATATGATTTGAAAAGAAAATTCTTCATTTAATCACATAATATATTAGATCAAAAAACAATTTTTTTGGAAAATTTGATGGTTTCAAAATATCATCAAATTTTATGATAATGAATGAATTTGAATATCGATTTTTTTATTATAAAATTAAATTAAAAAATAAGATTAATATTTTAAGATGTCAGGTAGAAAAAAAAAAAGTATCCTAATATTCCAATACATCTATTTTTGATAGGAGGTGTTGGAATTGGTAAAATTTATACTTAAAAATAAATAGTTCAAAGATTATTATGATTATATAATAAAGACCTATCATTAGACTGAACAAAAATAAAAGTATTATTCATGGCATCTACAAGTAAAGTTACATTCAATATTGATGATTAAACAATATGTTCAACTTTGAACACTTATTTAACAAACATTAACAAACATATTGAATCTTCTATCATATTTTTAAAGTAAATTCACATGTTGATATGAAAAATTACAACTAAATATTATAGATGAATTATTTTTTGTAAGTGTTTAAATGTTTAATATTATAAATCATTGATTAAGAGCGATAAAAAGATTCAAAACCAAATTTTTGGTGGTTTAAATGTCATCATGTCAAGTGAATTTCATTAAACACTTCTTGTAGAAGATTGTTGGATTTTTAAATCCCTTAATGGTAGTATTAATGCATTAACACCAAAATTTTGGAAAAACAATGTTAAATGTTATGAATGGACTATAGTTATGTGACAAATTGATACACAATTTATACAAAAAATTAAAAAAATTGTACATGCATGTAAGCTTTAAAAGACATTCAATATCTTAATTCAAATTGTTGTCAACAAATACCAAATGCACTAACTATACCACACTTATTTTATACACGTATCTTAGTGCAAAAACATAATAAAATTATATTTAACAAAACAATTAGCCCAACATTCAATTTTGAGGTTACATATATTCACTACCATTCATACCCAACATCATATAAACTTTGAATTGACCCAAACAAAACTACAAGTTTGCATATTACAATTCATATCAAACAAAATATGTGCTGGAAATTATGTAACATTTTATGGCCTTGTTAGTGAAGCTAATGGTATATTCAAAACATCAACATCATATCATAATAAAACCATAATTTGGATATCTTTCCCAAATCCAAAAATAGGAATGCTAACTAAAGAAAAATCAATTCACCTTTATACAAACAATATTCAACTAAATGAGACACCAATTAAACTAATTATCAAAGACATGAGAATTGGAAAAAATAAATCCTATATTCTAATAATAATTTTAATTTCCAACTCAATTAACAACAACAACAAGAACCATTCATCCATCACACAAATTATCATCAAACAAATTAGCTTTTGATCCTACTATGTTTAAAAAATGGACGATATACACAACTTTTTTTCACGTTCAAACAAAAAAAACATTGTATTTATTAATTCCACTCCAACATCACAATTTTCACATTGATCAATGCATGGTTGAAGAGATTAAAAGATTAAAAACATGTGTAAATTGGACACCTTTTGTTCATCGATTGAAGGTCTTTTTTATCATTCACATGTTATTATGAAAGCCCTCAATACAAATTATTTATGACAACATTATCAAGATAATAATGACCATAACCTACAAGTATCACACATTCCATGTATTTTGGAAACAAAAATACAATCATCAAATGTCATACAAAAATTCATAAATACAACAAAGTCTTCTTATATCTCAATTTATGGTGGCCATGGTTTGATAATGATGTACAACATGCAAATCTCTTAAATTCTTATATCACAACATGTAATGGATATGAATATATAGTAGTTATATTCAACATAAAAACTTGAAAAACAATTCATACCGTATGTGTTTATAAAGGTCATTTTTGTTTAGTTTCTATATTCCTCAACGCTATAGAAGCCTTGGTTAAAAAATCTCCAAATGATTCCCCACTTGTTATTTTAGAAGATTTCAATATTGACATATCATTTTGTTTGCATATTGTTTGGGTTGTAGATGAAACACAAATATCTATTTGATTTGTTTTGTTTAACTTTGTATGTGTATCATTCTTTCATATGAGATGTATGCTCCTAATAGGATAATGAAATAATATGTCCTTATCATCATACATTTTGAGTAATTAAAGATCATGGATGGTTAATCCCATCCCCTTGCTCCTTTTTCACTTAACCTTACTGAACATTTATCATTCATCATTAATATGTCATTTTGAAACATATCAAAATATGCTTTCACTACTAGAAATTTTGTCATATGCAACCATCATGTTTGCAACTAGGATGCAACTGCTGGTCGCATGCAACTATCTTTGGTTTTTTATGCAACTAAAATGGATTTTTGCCCCCTTTTTGAGTGTGTATGCAACTATGGTGCAACTATGATCACCTTCATCCCAACCTTTGGATGGTTTTTGTGATATATCATCGTATATATTTGATATGCATATACTCATAGTTGCATGTGCAACCAAAATAGGCCAACTATGGTCTTTTGGTAAGCTAGGTACACATTTTTTGTAGGCATGTCTAGG
>Ga0116231_10012843_pt1 | contig 12070 bp, 8 predicted proteins | sample S1TSphgellanicum_2_FD_89695 | JGI IMG/M metagenome (GOLD analysis project Ga0116231, IMG submission 89695) | Host-associated microbial communities from peat moss isolated from Minnesota, USA - S1T2_Fd - Sphagnum magellanicum MG | ecosystem: Host-associated > Plants > Peat moss > Unclassified... | reverse complement strand
GTCTTTCGTGAGCCAAAGAAACCAATCGGTTGATTTTAAGACAAAAAAAAAAAAAAATCGGCTTGTTATTGTCCTTTTTTTCCAAAAAAAATCCTTAATTTTTTTTTTTTCGCCCCCCCCCCCCCCAACCCCCCTTTTTTCTTTTCCTTTTTCACAAAATGGTGATTTAATTCATCCCCAAACAAAAAATGCACGTGGACCAAGCTGAGATAATAAAATAACATGACATTACATGACAAAGAATTTTAAGAACTTGAATATGCTTCAAAAACCCACTTGCAATTGTCTGACCATCTTCTTGAAACGAAATTAACATATCTTGCTTGGACAAAGCATCAGACCTATTCAATTATTTCCTGACCATATAAGAGATGCAAAATAATAGATCATATCTGTCCATCTACCCCTCCCAGTCGGCTTAATCCTTAGTTTCCACATATTAATATGCAGTGTTAATCATTACCACAGTAGTACCTAGGCTCATTTCGCAGCAAGGTGCCTAATAAAATTTCTTTTTGGTCCGTTATGTTTGGCAATAAAAATTATAATAATCTAGAAGTTGGCATTATACTAAATAATTCAATTCTATACATTGTGCTCAAGAGCTTTATTCAGATTTCTGACATGGTAGTCACCTTCTTTTTTTTTAAATGCCAATTTCAAAAAGTAATTATTTAGTGCCTAACAAGGCTAGAGGTCAATGTTTTTCCTGATGTTGCTCAAGTGACAATAGTCCAGAAGTATGTTTAATCAATTTTGGCAATATAAAAAATATATGAAAGCATAAAATTTGAAACATTCTTTCATATTGTAGGCAATTGTGAAGATGTATGTTTTTCATTTTTTAACATTTTTTCTCAAAAAAACAATGAATTTGCAAAAGATTACTCTTTTTTGAAAATAGTTTTTGCAAAATGGAGAAAACTTGCCCCCAAAAAAATCACTGGCCTAGGTACTATAGCAGTTATATTATTATATGTACAGGGGGAAGAGATTCTGCTCCATACTAGGGCCTCCCTCGTTTAAGGGTCATAGCCTGGAGGGAAGTAGGCCAAGGTCTTGGGCCTGAAAAATAGGGAAGGCGCTCAGGAGCAGGCCCCTTCCCAGCCTAATATATGAAGGTTGTTTGTTTGAATGGTGGAAGGTTTAATTGATGAAAACAAGGTCCATGCAAAGAGGTGCTTTCAAATATGGAGAAAATTTAAACCTGGAGGGGTGCTTTATGGCTAAAAGAAGGGTCAATGTTAAGACACTAACCACTGCATTTTAAAATGTTGTATCATAATATGATCATGGTTTGTAATAGTGGTATCCATCAAAATGTACACTTTGAAAGAAAAACTTTCTAGGTCACTGAATTCATGTGCTTTCTTTGCCATAATTTGATAGATCAACCGTAAGTATAAGTTTTAAAGACTTCAGTAATAAGGACACTTATTTCTGGAGGAGTTACTACTATGATTAGTATGCACTTGGTACAATTGGTGATATAATTCCTTGGATGGGTCCTTGCACAAACAAACGCAATCATGTCCTTAGCACTTTAGGGCTTGTGCCATGAACCCAACATTAGGTCACCAATAATGCAAAAGGTTTGGTCTAATGATTTAGTCCAGCCTAAGGTAAATTGTACCCTTTTGGAGGTTGCCATTTTAATTAGGTGTCCTTAAGTTGCACTGAGCTAATCTAGTTTGGGAGATCAGACTTGCCTGGTGCTCTAAAGTTGTTCCCTGGAAGTTGAGGAACCAACAAAGTTATTAAACTCCAAATAAAACTAGGAATGTCCATGGCCAAAAGCTTCAAAGTTGTACCCTTGACTTAAAGAACCACACAAACTAATTAAACTCCAAAATTAAATTTTAAATGCCCATGTTTACAAAAGAGTTTGATTTCAACATAGAAACTATGCAAAAAACTATTTGGAGTTAAACTCAAAATGAAATAAAAAATGGTTCATGGCCAAATGTTTACACTGTAAGAGTCTGATTTCAACATAGAAACTATGCAAAAAATATTGTCAAAACTACTTGGAGTTATATTCAAAGTGAGATATAAAACGGTTCATGGCCAAATGTTTACACTGTAAGAGTTTGATTTCAACATAGAGACGATGCAAAAAACTTGACAAAACTTTATTTGGAGTTAAAAAATGGTTCATGACCAAATTTTTACTCTGTAAAAGTTTGATTTCAACATAGAAACTATGCAAAAAAAAATCTCAAACTGTGTGTGGAGTTAAACTTGAAATGAAATTTAAAATGCCCATGACCGAATGTTTACACAAGAGTTTGATTTCAACATAGAAACTAGCATACAACAAAATTGTCAAAAATAGGTGGAGTTAAACTCAAAATGAGATTTTAAACTCCCATGGCCAAATGTTTACACAAGAGTTTGATTTCAACAGAGAAATCATGCAAAAATGTTATCAAAACTGCACAAGGTGGACCTAATTCAACCACACCTAACCCTTGCCCTTAGCCAAAACATAGAAAGAGGTAATAACCTCAGATAGACCCTAATCAGAAGAAATTAAAGAGAAAAAAGAGAAGAAAACATGTATTCCATAATTTCCTCTCTAAAATGTAAAGTAACGAAGAGTTTGAAACGTAGGAAATTTTCTTCAACTTCGTAACAGCGCGACACCCTTAGACTTGATCTTTCACCAGTACATGCTCTGATCCAGTTTGTGATTTCATACGTTGGGGGGATACAGCGACTCACAATTGTGAGTCGAGCTCACGCCAGTGTAAACCTGGACGGTGGCATCCGTGGCTACCTGTACTGCTCTGGTATAAACGCATTGAGGAGCGCGGACATTAGTACGCGGTTGCACACGTCGTCGATTTCTCGGCGGGTAAGGTGATTCACTTACAGACGACGAGTCATAGTCACTCCCCACACTTCCTCCAGCACCTGTTGCAAGGGCCGGTCCGGCCAGTGGAACGGCTCTTGCACGGTGGCGCTGGGCAGCAGCAGCTCCTCGATGGGTTCCGCGTTGCCTTCTGCGTGGCCTCGGGAATCGATCCAGTAGAGAAAGGCATCTGCCGCACTGGTCATTCAATGCTGGCGTAGAAAGAAAAAAATCCTGGCGTTCCACGATCTGATGGACATAGTCCCGGCGAATGTTGGAGCCGGTAATCCTATCGTGCTTCTTTAGGATTTTTTCGAAAGCTGCAAAATTACAATGAGAAAACTCATTAGCTTCCAATGTCTTTATAAATAAAGCGGGTCACTGCGCACTGAGTTTTTTCTTTTTCAAGGAAAAACTCTAGAACTGAGTTGTAGCTGACTAGGAGCTTAGATCTGTCAGCATCAACTTTACCTGCGTGGTTTAGAAAACTGTAAATGTCCAGCAGGGTCATCTTCTCAGATAGTGTGACCATGCGGCGCCTGATATTCATCAGTTTCTTTAGGCTCCAGAAACTGCGTCCACCTGGATGAAGTATGTTCTGTCGTGATTCCTCCTCGCGGCGCATGAGGTCCAAGTCCTGTGCGTATTAAGCGAACAAAAAAGCTGTTGAGGTATGTGATTTGAACAGCTACTACAACAGTTACCATGCTAAAGTTTCGAAAAAGAAACTAAAGATTCGAAACGAAGAAGAAGAGCAGATTAAGGTGACAGAAATGACTCACATGCATTGTATCAACGTAGTATTGCATGGAACTCATGAAGAAACGATTGATTTTAAATAGCTCACATTTAAGTAACTTCTTAAATGCGAAACACTGGTATTCGAGGTCGAGAATTGCCGCCGTATCATCGTCACCATCATATACAGTGGATTGGAACTCATCGTCACGTTCAATGGAATACACAGGTCGACTACACAAGTGGCAAGGCTGTCCTAGCAATGCCGGGTGTCGAACTACCTCACTGAGTCCTTGTATTTGCCTCTTGACTGAACACTGGCAAGCACTTCTTTGGTTGAGAAAGATGTGCTTCTTCAGAAGCTTATAGTTTAGAAACATTGGCCGGTACTCAGCAGGCATTGCCTGAACTACTCCTGCTAGGAGTTTACCAAATTTCATTGTGTTGGCTGAGATTGTTATGTCCAGAGCCTTGAAGGACAGACCAGCCAGCTAGAAAGCCTCCTTCCCCTGACAAAGAACACAACCATATAGGTATTAGCCTCTTTCAACATCCCTGAAGCAACTTCACATCATTGTATGCATTGTCTGAAAACTATGCTTACCCATGTCAATAAAAAAAGACTAGAGAGGTACAAGACTAATTTTCTTCGCCTACAATGAGCACCACAATATTCCTTCGACAGCACTAGAAAGAAAGTTCACATCACCATCTACAATCTCTGACAACCATGCTTATTCGCTCTAAGAGAAGGAAAACATAACTAAGCTAAGCCAACCCAATCGATGTCAGAGGAAAAAAGCTCGAGACTACGCATACAGAAACCATAAGGCAAGGACGGACGACACTACCAGATACGAACACAAAAGAGCGAAACACATCAATTGCGTGACATACTCTGAGAAAACCAGAAAGGAGTCTGCAGGAGAAAAGAAGAGCTCACCTGAAGATTCAGCAACTGATGCAGTAAGAGCCTGTAGGAAAGGAAATCTCCGCGGATAGCAAGAGGCTGATCACATAAGGACAACCAGAAAAGAAATTTCAGGAGATCTCAAAGGCTGAACAGAGGCGAACGAGAAGGGAAATCTCCGCAGATCTCACAGGCTGAGCAGAGGAGAACCATAGAGGAGAACGAGGCGAAGAAGACTTGAGAAGAGATAGGAAAACTATGTAATCTGCTCGCCTCTATGTAGCCGGTGAGTATGCAAGGGACAAGCCCCAGCCTCGAAGAACAGGAAAGATAGATTTACTAAAGCCAGCTCCCTGACTAGGTACCTACCACTAGACGAAAACCTAGTTCCTTAACTACCTACCGTGTGACAGTGCCGTCTTACCAACCAAGTGTATTTTCCGGGCCTTTTTACCAACAAGGTGTATTTTCCAGTGAGCTTAAGATTACTAGTCCTCTTGAGATAGTTTTGTGAAGTTCCAGATGGGTCATTACAATGGCAGAGAAAGCATTTGCAGTCCTTCTGAAGCTACAAACTAATTTGGCAGGTTTTTTATCACTTTGGACTAATTTTGCATTTTGTAGTTCAATTTTTAAGTGAATTATATTGTTTTACTGTTTTGAAAAATTATTAAGTTTTGTTTTTTTGTTATTTTAAAAATCCAGCAAAACAAATTGTGTCCATGGGGGTTGGGAGCAGGGGTTTTCTTTTCAAATTTGTGGTTTGAAAGTTTTGCAAAATTATCCAAAAATTTTGCATTTGGTTCAAATTTACACTTTTCTTTAAAAATGTCCAAGTTTCTTTCCCCCACAGTGCAAAACTTCACCCAATTTTTTTGAACATCTGGTTGGGAGTAAGTCCAGGAGATTGAAGATAATATACCTTAGTACCTTCAGTGCTTTGGAACAAATTATATTTGATATTCTTATATGTCAAAAAAATTCAAAAATATTTTTCTCATAGAGAATTTTTTTGTGAAGGAAAATGAAGAATCATGTAATATTCTGCATTTTAAATGGGATCTTCAAAATAAATTATCATTCAGCAGACATGTGTACCAAAGCCGACAAGGTACTCTGGTATTCACATAGCGGGGAGGGGAGCTTTCAAATTCCATATACTTTCAGTTAATGGCAACTCACTTCAAGTGGGAGAATGAAGAAATTTGTGGAGGGTTTTAGTCACAAGTGCGAAAGTAGATTGGGGGGACGATGATGTACAGAATAATGTTTGTACCCTAGCCCTTTAATGGACTCCAATTCGCTATTCCTTTCAAGCCAGCCAGCAAAGTCTCTAGCATGTGTAGGGAGAAATGGCTCTTTGCATATGGGTGTATGAAAGATTGGTTCAAAGCTAATGGCTCATGCCAAGGAAAACATTGTAAAGAGGTATTGTAAACATGTCATGTTCTATTAGGCAATTTCACAAAAGCTTGAGTCATTCTAATTCCAGTGAGTCCTGACTGGATTTTCTGGGGAGGTAGTCCACAAGCTATTTCTACCAATTTGCAGATGGATTGGGATACCTTTTGGACTTGGTGACCTGATGGTTTTCTTTCCCAATTTTTTTATTTTTTTTAAGTGGAAAATTTTCCATGGAAATTTTCACTTCACTTTACACTAACAAAACAAAATTTTCCACATATTTCTCAAAAACAATTTCACAAAATAGCATGAAAATCCAATTTTTAAAGAAGTGATTGCCTAAGTCTAGTCCTCTATGGACTTGAATATTTTTTTAGTATTGAATGTAATGAATATTTTCCATGAACCTGTGTTTTTGTTGTAAGGTTTTCCATCCAGTTCCACCAGATGATAGTTATACTTTTTTTCCAATTTAAACTTTCAAAAGATATTCCAAATGTTGATTATTGACCTGATGAGTCACATGTAGTTCACCTTGAATATTCATTCAACATATGGGAAAGTTTCAAGGAGAGTCACCAGCTTATTGAGCAACAATGTCCATCTAGGTGGCCATGTAGGCTTGAACTATGCTAGGCTATTTGCTTGAGCATGCTGGGCAGCCTTTCTTTTACTAGGGGATACATCGCCAGAAAGAAAAATAAAAAATAAAAAATCACCAGATTCATATATGTGCTGTCCATTGTGTAACCAAAAAAGCAAAGGATGATTAAAGATTTATACTTTATTTCTTGTCTATGGCCAGATTTGGCTAAACTTTCTTGGGATGATCACCAATTTTTCTACATTTTCAAATGAGATCTTGCCATTTTAGCTACAACCAGAAATTTCTGAAAAAACACTGTTGCTGAGAGATGGGAAACGGCAGACCTGCCACCCATACTCTAACAACCATTAACTGTCTTGTCCAGACTCCAAAGCCACATGCCAATGAGTATCAGCTCTAGGATAAATTGATCTGCTTCTACTTTGGGTGCAGATTAATCGATGGATCCAAAAGAGTCACACAAGGTCTGCAGGGCCACCAACATAAAACCTTTTTTTAATTGCCTTTCAAACTTTTAAAGTGCTGAGTCAAAGCTGGCTCTCTGCTTTTTCTTCTTGAAGCCAGTGTTTTTTTAATGGCGGAATATTGTTAGATTTTGACCACGAATCTACCTCTATGTGTAAAATCATGTGGAAAAATTAGGGCAGAATTACCTAAAGGCTGCACACCTGGAATGTTTTTCACATATGGTTTCTCTTGAACAATAATGCATATCGTTGCACATGGTGAGCTTGAAACTTATCCAACTATCAAATGGCACCAATTACACCATCGAATGTCATTCATACATGCTTGTTGTCATCCTTCATCAAAACAAGAATGATGTTACAATGTACAACTAGTCGCTTGTTGCACACAAAGTGGTCACTCTCATGATCACCAACTATGCAATTGCAATCACCATCACTAATTTGTGTTATTGTTAAAACTTAGGATGCATTCATTATGCATTGTGTAAGGGATTGTTCAAGGAGCAAGTTGTAGGCAGATTTCAATTCTCCAATTGTTGAAGACAAATTCATTTACAGAATATTAAGCTCTTATAATCCCTTATCATTTTTGCATTGCATTTAATCAAGTCAAGTATCCTTACTTTTTGTTGAATGTATCTTATTTAGTTCAACATCAAGTTTAAAGTTTAGAGTTTAATGGTCATTTGCTCTTGTTGTCCTTTGTTTTTATTGTTCAATACTCACTACTCAATAGTTTAGTTCATTTCATTGAACAAGGTTCTAAATGAAAGTTTGAGGAAAGGTAGAATATCAATAACAAAGAGATTGTAATAATCCTTTATTATTATTAAAGTGTTTATAAGTCTTTCCCTAATAAGGCAAACCAACAGTCTTAAGTCCAACCGTCATGACCCTGTAAAGTAAACCATTAGATAACTACATACAAAATGGATCTCCTAATTGTAAGGTAGCCTATCATAGCCTAACACCCCCCTTTAACTTATTTTCAATAAGTTGTAATTACAAGTCTATCAAGATTGATTTCCCTAAGTTAGGCTCCCCTCTTCAATTGAGATTGATGGTAAAAGTCCAAGTCCGTGGTGCCAATACTCAAACTTGGGGCAAGGAATAGGCTTGGTAAACATGTTCGCTCTCATTGAGTCAATTGAAGTGTACACCGAAGTCAACTCTATGGAATCCACCTTTTCATGTAGATAATGATACCAAATAACAATATGTTTTGATTGATCATGAAACTTGGGATCCTTGGACAACAAAATGGAAGATTGGTTGTCACCAAAAATAGCGAGAGGGGAAGGTTGATGGTAGCCTAAATGTGTAAGGAACTGATGTAACCAAGTACATTCCTTAGCAATTGAAGTGCCAACAATGTCCTCAGCTTTAGTGGAAGAAAAAAGAATAATTTTTTTTTGGTTTTAGGACTACTAAGAAATAATAACACCCCAAAAATAAAAGCAAAGTCGGTGATGGACCAATCAGTCTGGATGTCACCAACCCCATCGTCATCTCCCCAACCTTCAAATTGAATGCAAGCATTAGCACCATTGTATGATAAGCCAGGATGTGCCTTGAAGATAATGAAAAATATGTTTGAATAGGCCTTAAATGAACCATGAATTGGGTTGTGTAATTCACAGCAAATGCAATATCAAGTCTAGTTGAAGTAATGGCATGAATGAGGCTCCCCATAGCATTAACATATGAAATTGTGGACATGGTAGCAATTTCTTGTGGAGTTTGGGGAAATATGGCCTATGTTAATTTTGTGCCAAAAGTCATAGGAGTGGATATGGGTTTACAATGAAGCATCCCATAGAAGGTAAACTTCTCTAACACATATTAATTTTCATTAATGTGTATCAAATGCTATTGTGGTTCTGAAGGACTTGTATGCCAAGACAATAATGCAATTCACCATTGTTAGTCATTTCAAAAGCTTGTGAAAATTCAATTTTAACAATTTGGAAAAATCAAGATTATTAAATACTTAAATAGAGTCATCGACATCTAGAGCCCACAGAAAAAAAAAGATTTGTGGTTGCGCTTGATGTAAATATTTTGATCAACCTTACCTTTAATAAAACCAACTCGGAAAAGATATGTGGTGAATCTTTCATACCATTTGCATGGAGCTTGTTTGAGCCCATAAGGGGTTTGCAAAAGGTGACACACTTTGTGCTCTTCACCAGATTTCTCATATCCAAGCGGTTGAATCATATAGATTTTTTTAGTGAAAATGCCATTGAGGATGGTGGTTTTAACATCCATTTGATGGATTTCGAAGTCATATGTGGCAACAAGAGCTATTAGGAGGCATAATGAAGTAATTTTCATGACAGGGTGAAAAAAAAAATCATGGTCAATGTCGTAACGTTGAGAAAAATCCATGAGCCACTAGTCTAGTTTTGTGATAAGCAAAAGTCCCATTCACATTCTATTTGTTATGGAATATCCATTTGTAAGAGATAGGAGTTTTACCTTATGGTAAATCTATGAGTTGCCAAATGTTATTCTTCAAAAGAGATGAATATTCTACATTTAAAGCTTCTTACCACTTGTGAAACTTTGGTTTGGCCAAGGCTTCGGCCAAAGATGGAATGTCATTGAATTGGGCAACCAAAACTTGAGCAAAAAGATTGTGAAACAAGGCTAAGGGTTGGCCTTTATTTGTTCTTTAAGACACCTTGGAAGGGTGTTTGGTTGATTTTGACATTTATGAGATCTATCATGGGCAGTTGTGATAGGGGGAATCAATGCCACACTTGATAAGGTTTGAGTAGGTGGGACAATGAGGGAAGGAAATTTTTCAATTCGCACAAGAGATGTGGGCGCCAAAGGTGGAATTCGGGTGTGTGTCAGTGAGTTGGGCACCTAGGGTGGGAGAGCAAGAATTGGTGGAAGGGAAAGTATTGAAGGAATTTGCTCCTCCACATAAACCTTTATGGTGGGGTCAGCAAAAGAATCTTCATCAAAGACCAAAGTATTATTACTGGAGTCTAAAATAACTTTGAGTTAGGAACCTTTATCAAAGGTAAAATTATGTCCAAATAGTGCCTTTCGAAATTGATGAACATATAACTTATGCCCTTTAACTATTTGTTCTCTATACCCAATGAAAATACATTTAATTGCTTTAAAGTCCCACTTCTTTCATTTTTTGTTTGGAATGTGGGCATAACATGTGCAACCAAATATTCTTAAATGATCAATTTTGGGTTTATGTTGTGTCCAGAATTCATATGGAGTTTTGGGTTTTGTTGAAATTGAAACTCAATTTTGGATATAACATGCGATGGAAATGGCCTTAGCCCAAAATGTTTTAAACAACTTAATAATATGTAACATACTATAAGCAACTTCAACAACATTGCAATTTTTTCATTTTACAACTCCATTTTGCTTAGGGGTGTAAGCATGGTTAAATAGACCAAAAAAGTAGTCTACCTCAAGGCAATTTTAAGGTGTTTCATGAAATCAATGTTAAAGTCGGTAGATAATATCACATACATGGTAATAATGTAACACATACTACAATTTTAGATCATTTGATTGAAAGTTAATTAGGGTTTAAAGATATAATATTTTGTTTTACAAACTATTCCCCAAAAAAAAAATGCAGTTTACATTAGGCCTATGGTTTATTGTCTAGCCATAACCTAAAGTGTAGGGGTTAATTATGAATTTGCATTTTACATTAGATATCTAAGGGGTAGGGGAGCTAGACAACCCTTAAAGTCAACTTTAATTCATGATGACTATATCATTTATATATTAGGTCTAGGATTCATGGGAGCCACTCTTAAGATTAGGGTTTAAGACAACCCTAATTAGGGTTTAAGGATGTAATACTTTCTTTTGCCTTGTAGTCACTATTTTTGTTTGTTTGCCTTGGAGTTGCTACTTGAAATCAATGCAATGCAAACTAGTCAGTAGGATTCATGGACAATTTCTCAAATTTGTGTGCACTAGTTTGAACATGAATGCGTTGTTTCTAAGGTTTGAATCCACAAATTGAAGCACATAGATTCAACTTTCGTGTTCATTACTACCCAATGATGGAACATTCATGCCGAGGTCACCAAGGAAGTGCAAACGCACGCCATATTTGTAGAGTCTCTAATGTTGTCTAGGAAACTTTGAAACACACTACTATTGTTTATGAGTACCTAGAATTGCACTTGTCGGATTTTGATTTGGAGTATGAAGTATTTTTCACACCATTGGAAAGTCCTTCTCGCTTGGTTTCTTATCCACAACAAGACCTAAATGTTCCCAACGAATAAGAGAATGTAACCATCTAATGCAAATCACAAACAATCTTGGAGCTGCATGAGAATATTACTCATGAGTCAATTAATCCTATACCTTTTTGGACACATATAAATCTGCGTGATGTAGCAACATTTAAGGATGCATAATCAAGTTGTGATGGACCTCCATCTGTGACTATGAGAGCACAACCTAACGAACCCAAAGTTGTAAAAGTAATTTTTTCACATCTTTTTGTTGTTGTTGATGTAATCGATTCTTAAGATGTGATGCATTCTCCAAAGGTTCATGTAGTAGATTGGTCAATGGTCAATAACATCTTAATGTTGTTAAGTTTCTGATGTCATTATATTTGTCGGTATTAAAGTTGCGAGGGTTTTCAAAATGAATGCTACCGCGAGATTTGCCGAAGGGAAACAAGTTTTAAGGCTTCAAGCAAATAAAACGAGATTGTTAGAGGAGGGAGAAAAGGAGGGAAGGGAGGAAGAAAACAATCCTCTTGAGAGATGGTACTTGGAGAAGAATAGACACAATAACAAAGATCACAACCATAGATACAAACAATGAAAAGTTACTAAAAGCATGGTTCCAAGCTGTATGGCAATTAATTCTGTCGCAACCCTAGCCTTGGCTCGCGACCAAGGCAAGGGGGTTGCAAGGTTGCGAGCCTATAAGTAGACCCGGGAGTCGTATCACATGCTCTCGGGAGTGCAAAGAGTGTGAGGGAGTGAACCCTCACACTCCCAAGTGAACTCCCATGTTGGGAGTTGGTGAGAGTTGGAGTCCCAAAAGGACTCCCGAAACTTCAAAGAGCG
>Ga0116231_10012840_pt1 | contig 12074 bp, 10 predicted proteins | sample S1TSphgellanicum_2_FD_89695 | JGI IMG/M metagenome (GOLD analysis project Ga0116231, IMG submission 89695) | Host-associated microbial communities from peat moss isolated from Minnesota, USA - S1T2_Fd - Sphagnum magellanicum MG | ecosystem: Host-associated > Plants > Peat moss > Unclassified... | reverse complement strand
CGACCGACGGCGCGGTCATCGGGCCGATGAACTCTTCGCCCGCGGGCGTGCGATAGACGCCGAAGTGCGTGTGAAAGGCCGCTTCGAGATCGCTCTGCGAACCCGCGACCTGCAAGAGCATCCGCTGGCGCCAACCCGATACGCGCAATCCGTGCGCTTTGAAATACGCGGTCGCCTTGTCGCGATCGGACGTGCTAGCACCGTAGCGGCTCGCGATCTGATCGGGCGTCAAAAAATTGCGGTAGTTGGAACTTGCCGCGTTCGATACTTGCGCCGCGTACGCGACGAGGCCCGCGGGGTCGCGCATCGGCAGTGCGACGTCGAACGTGAACGCCGGGAACGACGCGGGATGGACGAGCGTGCTCTTTGCAAGCGTCGTCGCGTCGTAGGTGAAGCCGCTATATGCGGCGCCCGATTGCGCCGCGGCAGACGTGCTCGTCGCGATCGGTGCGGGGGTAAGCGTCGAGCGACCGCCGCTGCAGGCGACGACCGCGAGCGAGACCGCGAGCAGCGCTCCGGTCGCGGATCTCCTGACGTTCTTCTGCATTAGCGGACTCCTGGGATGGTGCGGGCCGATGCACGTAACGTGCGCAGCGCGCGTGCGTGGCGCTCGATGCGGCGCGTTTCGAGCAAGGCGTTGAATCGCGCGCGGCTCGCCGCGATCGCGCGCACGCGTGCGATGCTCGAGAGACCGATCACGTTCTCACTCGTGAGCCCGAGCGTCTGCGTCGTCGTCGTCGTCTGAACCGGCGTGCTGCGCGTGACGACGTACTGGCCCGTCTGTAACGAGAAGTCGTAGTATTGGTTCAGCACGTCGCCAAACTCGACGCACGTTACGCCGTATCCCGGTGCCGTATACGTCGTCATCGAACGCGCGTCGAGTTCGCCGAACACCGGATCGACGGTCGTCGCGGTCGCCATGATCGCATGACCGGAGGCCGCAGCATAGGCCGAGGCGACCCCACACGTCGCGGGCGGCGGACCCGTCCCCGCGTCGTCGAGCGTCGCGCTCGCGAGCACGATCGGAATCCCATACCACGGCGTGACGCTACGCGTAATGACGGTCGGCGTCGGCGACGCGCCCGGCGTAACGACCAGGCCCGCGGGATACGTGATGGTGATCGCAATCGCGGGCGACCCGGTGCCGCCCGCCGCGCCGACGGCGAAGGTCGCGTTCGTCGGCTCGCCGACCGGAAACGCGTACGTGCCGGAGCCGTCGGCGTTCGCGACGGCGTTCGCGCTCGTGCCGTCGACGAACGTATCGTTCTCCGTATACGTGCCGTCGGAGGCGGTCGTACGCAGCGACGTCGATCCGTCGGCATCGGTCTCCATGCGGACCGCCTGCGCGTCGTTTGCGGGCGCGATCGTCCCGAGAGTCTCCGGCAAGACGTCGACCAGTCCGTTGTTCGGGCCGAGCGTCGTCGAGATCGACGTGCCGGTCGACGTCGTTTCCGTGCCGCCGAGATCGCGGATCAGCGTGGAACTGCCACTGGGCGCAAAGCTGTAGTATTCCGTGGAATTCGACGTCGTCGTCGTGAGGCCGCCGGCGAGCGTATCGGTTTCGAGCGTGTCGAACGCGATCGCGCCCGCAATGCCCTTGAAAAGTTCGTTCGTCGCGACCGATTGCGACTGCGTCGTCGCGTCACTCAGGGTCTGCGTGTTTTCGGGGTTGGGCGATGGGATCGCGCCGTTGATCTGCGGCGGGCGCACGAAGACGGTCGTCGTCGTGCCCGCGTAGGCGAACGTATCGCCGGACTCCGCGGGCCGCTCGTCGGTATTGGTGGGGGCCGGCGCCATCCCACCGCCGCCGCCTCCGCCGCCACCGCCGCCGCACGCGGCAAACGCCGCGAGGCCGAGCGTAGCAAAAATCAAACGAGCGCGCATGAAGACCCCGCAGAGATGAGCGAGCCCGACCATACCGTATACGAAGCGAATCTCCCTTGCATCGTGAATGGAGCAGGCGTGAAACAACTCCGCGCGCGTACGATCGTCCGCGCGATTTCCGACGCGGCCGAGCGATGGCGCAACGCAGACTTTCCCGCGCGCGTCCGCGCGACGCGCGCGATCGAGACGCGCATGTCGTACACCGAACCCGTCATCGATTATGCACTCGATGCGCTGTTCTGTTCGATCGACGCGCCCGCGATCGAAGCCGTGATCGTGAACGAGCTCGGGAGCATCGGCGCGCTCGACGATTTCATGGCCCGCGCCGGCCGGCCCGACGGCACCTACGTCGCGCGCGACCCGAGCGCGATCGTCGCGAGCGATACGACGATCGGCGTCGCGATGCCGGCGCTGGTCTTCGCGCTCTGCGCGAAGGCGACGATCCGCGTGAAAGACCGCGACGACGGGCTCACGCGCGCGTTCGTCGAGACCCTTGGCGAAGAGTTGCCGGACGTGCGCGATGCGGTCGCGATCGACGTGTGGAGCGGCGCGGACGACGCGACCGCACAGCGCTTCTTCCACGACGTGGGCGCGGCCGTCGCCTTCGGACGCGACGACGCGCTCCGCGCGATTCGCGCGCGTCTGCCGGTCGAGGCGGCATTCGTCGGTTTCGGACACCGTACGAGCATCGCGTACGTCGCGCGCGAATCGCTCGCGGACGAGCAGCATGCGCGAGCGGCCGCGCGCGCGATCGCGCGCGACGTGATGCTCTACGACGGCGACGGCTGCCTCTCGCCGCACGCCATCTTTTGCGAGCGCGGCGGGGCGGTCGATCCGCGCGCATTTGCACGGACCCTGGGCGACGCGTGCGATGAAGCGGCGATCGAATTCCCCGCATCCGAGAGCGCGTTCGATCCGGACGCCGCGCGCTACCGCGATGCCGCGCGTTTTCGCGCGGCGCAGGGCGAGGGCGCCGTGTTTGGCGGAACGATCGCGCCGCACTTGATCGTGCTCGATCCGCCGCGCGGAGCGTTGCCGCCGCTCCTGCCGCGAACCGCAGCCGTCTACGCGATCGAGGGCCCAAGCGACGTGATGCGATTCATCGCATCGCACGCGCTCCCGCTCGAGGGCGTCGCCGTTTCCCAGCCGCGCGCCGACCTCGACGCGTTCGTGCGCGCGTCGGGGGCATCGCGGATGTGCGCGCTCGGCACCTTGCAGCGCCCTCCGCTCGGGGGCGACCACGGCGGTGCCGGCCGGATCTTACCGCTCGTACGGGCGATCTATCGCGCCTGAGCGGCGAACGGCGACGGCGGGAACGCTACGGAAACGCTTCACTTGGTAGCATGCGCGCATGAAACATCTCACGCTCATCGCGCTCCTTGCCGGGCTGACCGTTTCCGCCGCATCGGGGCAGTCGCTCTCGATCAACTCGCCCGCACCGCTCCAACCGGGCGTCAACGAAGGCCAGACCGATAATCTCACCGGGACGCACTACTGGTATTTTTACGGCGGCCCGGGCAAAGTCACGGTGCACTGCGTGTTTAAAGGCGGCGGGTTCCTGGGCGCGTCGATGAACGCTCCGCTCACGTTCACGCTCTCCGACGCCGCGGGGACCTGGCATACCAGCGGAAAGCTCGTCTCGGGCTCGAGCGCCGACGAACGTGAAGTGACCTTTCCCGGAACGCTTAAGAAGCGTACGAAGATCATCGTCAGCGTCGTACCGATCGCCGGAGGCCTCGTTCGTACGGGCGGCACCTACGATATCGCGGTCTCGGGCGCCGTCGCGTACGGCGCGAAAAAGAGCGGCGATCCGATCGTCGGGACGATGATGCAGATGAGCGGGATGACGTCGAACTACGGCGCGACGAAATTCAAAGCCGACGGCACGGTCGTCGCCTCGACCGGCGCGACCGGGACGTGGAAGCTCTTCGATCCGGACACGCACACGTATACGGTCGTGCTCGACGGCCAGACGCTGTCGCTCATCTTGATGCCGGGCCGCGGCCTCGTCGAAGCGAACAATCCGAATATCGTCGACTTCAAAGCGTTGAAGTGACCGCGGACTGATCGCTTCCCGGGCGGAACTTGCCGCTCGTGCGCGCTATCTATCGCGCATGACCGACGACCTTGAAAAGATCGTCACGGCGATTCCCGGCCCGCGTTCTTTGGAGCTCGGCGAGGCGCTGCGATCGCACGAATCCCGCAACGTCACCTACATCGCTCGGGATTTCCCGGTCTTTTGGGAATCGGCCGAGGGCGCGCTCGTCATCGATGCCGACGGCAATCGTTTCATCGATTGCACGGGCGCCTTCGGCGTCGCGACGACGGGCCACGCGAATCCCGCCGTCGCCAAAGCGATCGCCGATCAAGCGGCGCTGCTGCCGCACGGCATGGGCGACGTACATCCGAGCGCCATCAAAGCCGAGCTGCTCGAAGCGCTCGCGGCGCTGCTTCCGATCGGCAATCCGAAAACCTATCTCTGCACCACGGGCGCCGAGGCCGTCGAGTGGGCGCTCAAAACGGCGTTCCTCGCGACGGGCGAACCGTACGCGCTTTCGTTCGGCGGCGCGTATCACGGCCTCACGCTCGCGACGCTCGAAGTCGGCGGTATTCCGAAATTTCGTATGCCGTTTCGCAAATTGCTGCGGGAGAAAACGAGCTTCACGCTCTTCCCCGATCCGCGCGATCCCAAGGCGCTGGAAAAATCGCTCGATGCGATCGGGAAGACGTTGCGTCGCGATAGTGCCATCGGCGCGGTGATCGTGGAGCCGATTCAAGGGCGCGCAGGCGTCATGGTTCCGCCCGACGGCTTCTTGCGCGGCCTCAGCGGCCTGTGCAAGGAAAACGACGTCGTGCTGATCGTCGATGAGATCTATACGGGGCTCGGCCGCACGGGTTCGATGTTCGCGTTCGAACGCGAAGAGATCGTCCCCGATATCGTCTGCATCGGCAAGGCGCTCGGCGGCGGCTTTCCGATCTCCGCGGCGATCGCGCGCGGCGAGATCGCGCAGGCATGGCCGCTCTCCGACGGTGAAGCGCTGCACACGTCGACGTTCCTGGGCAACCCGATGGGCTGCGCGGCGGCACTAGCAAATCTTGGTGAGATCGAACGACTCGGGATCGCGCGCATCGCGGCCGAACGCGAACCGCTGTTAAAGGATCGCTTCGAAACGATCGCGCGGTTCAATCCGGCCGTCGAGCACGTGCGCGGTCGCGGCATGTTGTGGGCGATCGAGTTCAAGAGCGCGACGATCGCCAATACCGTGGTCTTGCGCGCGTTGCAACGCGGGCTCTTGCTCTTGCAATCCGGGATCGCGGGCGAGTGCGTGACCTTCGCGCCGCCGCCGATCATCAGTGCGGGGCAACTCCGTCGCGCCTTCGATATCGTCGTTTCGATCGTGCGCGATATGGAGGCCGCGGTTTGAGGCCCCTACGCGTCGGTATCGTAGGCGCGAGTTTCGGCGGCAGCGTGCACGCGCCGGCCTTTGCCGCGCAGGGTCGCTTCGAAGTCGTCGCGATCGCGTCACCCAATCGCGCGCAAGAAGTCGCCGCGGCACGCAAGATTCCCAACGCCTTCGCATCGACCGATGAGATGCTCGCGACGTGCGAACTGGACGTGCTTTCGATCGCCTCGCCACCGTTCGATCACAAGCCGGCCGTGCTCGCGGGACTTGCGGCGAAGCTGCACGTCCTCTGTGAAAAGCCGTTTACGCTGAACGTGGCGGAGGCCGAGGAACTCGTCGCGGCGGCAAGAGCGGCCGGGACCGTGTGCGCGATCGCGCATGAGTTTCGGTATACGCCCGCGCGTATCGCGCTTCGCGAACTCGTCGCGAACGGGCATTTGAGTCCACTGCGCGCCGTGCATCTGGAGTTCGCCAACGGGTCGCTACGCGCGCAGAGTCAACGGCCCAATTCGTGGTGGTTCGAGCGTCGTCGCGGCGGCGGATTCGTCGGCGCGATCCTTTCGCACATGATCGACCAAACGACGCACGTGATCGGCCGCGCACCGATCCGTTCGACGGGCTACGAACGCACGGCCGTACCCAATCGCACGGGGCCCGATGGCGTCGCGTTCACGAGCGACGTCGCGGACGGCGGCTTCGTGACGATCGATTACGGCGACGGGCTGATCGCCGAAGTCTCCGTGGACGGCACGCGCGCCGTCGATTCGTACGTCCTCGCCGTTCACGGCGAAACGCGCACGGCGATCGCTTCGGGCGAGAGCATGCTCGAAGTCGCGACGTTCGTCATCGACGACGAAGAACAATCGGAACTCGAACTCAAACCGCAAGCCCACGCGAACCTGCGCACGGCGCACGCGAATCTCCCGGCGTTCGTTACGCTCCTGGACGCATTCGCCGACGCGATCGACGGAAAACCCGCGGAACTCCCGACGTTCGAAGAGGGACTCGCGACGCAGCGCGTGCTCGCGAGCATCGGGTACTCGGCGTAAGGAGCGGCCGCGTATAGGCAGCAAAGATCAGCGTCGAGCTAGCCGGTGAGCACGCGATCGAGCGTGCGCCACAGCAGGTTGAGCGCGACGACCGTCGTCCGAGCGCGGACGTCGTCTCGATTGCCGGGAATAGTAAAGCGCCGTACCGTCGTCTCGCCGTCTCGCATCGCGATCGCGACGTAGACGAGGCCGACGGGTTTGTCGGGCGTTGCGCCCGTGGGGCCGGCGATACCCGTCGTTGCGATTGCGACGTCCGCGCCGATGCGCGCGAGCGCGCCTTGCGCCATCGCCGTGGCGGTCTCTTCGCTCACCGCGCCGTGAGCGGCGAGCGTCGATTCGGGGACGTCGAGGAGCGACGTCTTGACCGCGTTGTCGTAGGCGACGATCGCGCCGCGGAACACGTCGGAGGCACCGGGCACGCGCACGAGCGCGTCCGCGATGCTCCCACCGGTGAGCGATTCCGCGGTCGCGAGGGTGAGCCCGCGCTCGCGCAAACGCTGCAAGACCGCGCTTTCGAGCGTATCGGCGTCGACGCCGAAGATGCCCGTGCCGATGCGTTCGCGCACGTCCGCTTCGATCGGCGCGATCAAGGCGTCGGCCTCTGCGCGGGTTTCGGCTTTGGCCATCAGCTTGATATCGACTTTGAAGCCGTGCGCGAGGACCGCGATCTTGGGATTCTCGAGGGAGCGAAACAGCGGCTCGATGCGCGCATCGACATCCGATTCCGGAATGCCGACGGTATGCAACGTCCGCGTGTAGATCGCACCGTGCAATTTATACTGCGCGACGAGCCATGGGATGAGCGTGTCGGTAAGCATCGGCTTCATCTCGCGCGGCACGCCCGGCATGCACGCGACGAACTTGCCGTCAGCGCGCAGTGCGATGAAGCCGGGCGCGGTGCCGTTGGGGTTCTCCATCACGACGCAGCCCTTGGGTAGGATTGCCTGACGCCGATTGTTTTCCGAAAGCGGACCCGTACGGCCGAGCGACGCGAAGCGCTCCTGGATCGCGAGCACCGAGGGCTCGTGCAACTCGAGCGTCGTGCCGACGGCGGCCGCGACCGCGTCCTTCGTAAGATCGTCGACCGTCGGCCCAAGGCCGCCCGTCGTCACCACGCCGTCGGCGCGCTCGAGCGCGCCGCGCAACATCGCTTCCAGTCGTCGCGCGTTATCGCCGACGGAGTGTTTTGCGAACACGTCGACGCCGGAGTCCGCGAGTTCTTTTGCGATGTGGGCGGAGTTCGTGTCGATCATGTGACCGAGCAAGATCTCCGTGCCGATCGTCACGATCTCGACGCTCGCCATCTTATAATACCTTCGGTTCGAAGCCCGCAAGTTCGTCACGGAACCACTGCGGATACGTGATTTTCACATCGATTTCGAGGCCTTCGGATTTCGCAATCATCGCGGCGCGGCGCTCGGCAGAAGTCGTAACGCGCAATTTATTGCGCTCTTTTTGCGCGTTATGGCAATCGATGAAGCGTACGAACGTCGCGTCCATCGCCGCTTGCAGCGCCGCACGTAATTTGCCGCCCACCCGTGGCGCGATCCCGCCCGTCGAGATCGCGACGCGGCACGGGCCGGCCTTGACCGTCGCCTGCATCGCGACGAAGCCGTGCTTCGGCTGGTCGATCGCGCAGAGCAAGAATTTGTACTTGTCCGCGAGCGCGCGAACGCAAATCGCGGGCGGTTCGACTTGCGGCGTGAAGATCACGAAGAACGCGTCCGCAACCTCTTCATCTCGGTAGTTCTCCCAATCCGTGATCCACACGACGTCCGCGCCGACTTCGCGCAGCGCTTCGTCCTTTTCGATCGCCTCTTTATCGTCCGCCGCGCCGATCACGACGCACTTGCGGCCCTGCAGATTCAAGCCGACCGGATAAAAGATGAACGGGTATTTGGTGACGTCGAGGGGTTGCGAAACGGTCATAGCGTTAGTAGTCCACGGGGCGCAAGTAAAATTCGTTGATCGCGGTGTTCGAGAGCATCGCGGTCGTCGGGAGATGGCGCTTCCAATGCGTGCTCTCGACGCGTTTGCGTACGAGCGCGACGTCGCTCGGCGCGAAGCCGCGCGCGACGATCTTCTCCGGCGAAAAGCCGGCGAGCATCAGCGCGAGGATGCGATCGGCCATATGGTAGGTGATGCCGAGATCGGACTCGTCGGTTTGATTGGCTTCCAAATCCGCGCTCGGCGCTTTGGCGACGATCCGTTCGGGGACCCCGACGTACCGTGCGAGCTCCCAGACCTGCGACTTGAAGAGATCGCCGATCGGATTGACGGGCGGCGTGTCGTCGGCGTGCCAGGTGAAGTAGCCCATCAGACGTTCCGTTTTGTTGCCCGTGCCGATCGGCAGCGCGCCGAGTTTGGCCGATTGGTCGAAAAGCACCAGCATACGCGTGCGCGCCATGACGTTTCCGCGACGGCGCGCGTCGGCGTCGGGTTCGAAAGCGAGATACCCGTCGACGGCGCCCGTAATCTCGATCGTACGCACGTTGCAGCCGAGCGCGTCGACAACCGCCTGTGCGTCGAGCAAACTATCGGGACTCGACGAGCGATACGGCATCCGGATGCAATGCACGTTCTCGGGCCCGAGCGCCCGCGCCGCGAGAAACGCGACGACCGCGGAATCGACGCCGCCGGAGAGGCCGATGACGGCCTTGCCGATGCCGCGCCGTTCGACGAGTTCGTCGTGCAAAAACGCTTCGAGCCACGCTTGTGCCAATGCCGCGTCGATCGCGAGCGACGGCTCGCGCACCACGGCATCGGTGACGGGTAGTAGCGCGCTCATGCCAGCAGATCCGGCTGCACCGCCGCGAGATCGCCGAGTAGCGGCAGGCTCGCCCGCGCGACTTCGACATCGGAGAGATCGATCGTCGCCCGCAACACGTGCGCCCCGAGTGCGGGCAACGTCGCGAGCGTCGCGCCGAACGGATCGACGACCATCGACGACCCGCTCATCCCCTTGCCGCCTTCGAACCCGACGAGCCCCGCATATAAAACGAACACACCATGTTCGACCGCGTACGACGCGAGAAGGCTCCGCCAGTGCCCGACGTTTTCGAGTTCGCCGTCCTTGGCCGCAAGGCCGCGGCCCGGCGATGCGCTTGGGATAATGAGCACCTGCGCGCCGCGGATCGCCGCGAGCGTCGGCACGATCGCGTGCCACGCATCCTCACAAATCAAGATCGCCATGCGCCCGAGGCGCGTATCGAACGCTTCGAGCCGACGGCCCCGCGAGAGAAACCGCTCCTCATCGAACACGCCGTAGGTCGGCAAGAACATCTTCCGGTGGACGTGCACGATCTGCGGCCCAGCCGCCGTGAGCGCGACGTACATCGCCGCGTTATAGTACGTGCCCGCCGCGTTTTCGAAAAAGCCGATCACGACGTCGAGCGGTTTTCCACCCGCGGCCGCCCACGCATCGTAGATCTTCGCCGCGAGATCGTTCGCTTCGAAGGCGAGCTCGTACACGGCTCCTTCGAGAAAATACCCCGTGAGCGCGGCTTCGGGAAACACGACGAGATCGTAGGCGTCTACCTCGGCCGCGAGTTGTGCGAAGATCGCGCGCAACTCGGCGAGGTTCCCCGCAACGTCGCCTTTGCGCGGCTTGGTCTGGACGATTGCGAGTTTCACGCGTCAGGCGGTCGCTGCGACGGATGCGGGCGCAGCTGCAGCCGCGCGCATCGCCGCGATCTCCTCGGCGGGATAGGTCCAAATCTCCGCAAGGGTCGGATGCAGATGCGGGATGCGCATGAAATCTTCGACCGTCGCGTTGTAGTGCATCGCGACGATCACTTCGTGGATGAGCTCGGAGGCGTGCGGCCCGATGACGGCGGCACCGAGAATGAGACCGTTCGCGGGCGAGGCCAACATCTTCACGAAACCCTTGGTCTTGTTCACCGCGATCGCCTTGCCGTGATCGGCGAACGGATAGCTCGCGACGAAATACGGCGTATGCGAAGCGATGAGATCTTTTTCGGTCTCGCCCGTGACGGCGACTTGCGGATCGCAAAAAATGGTATGGGTCTTTTGTAATCGATAGTCCGCGAGGTCTTGGGTATCGCGCACGGCGTTGCGCGCGGCGATCTCGCCTTGATAGATCGCGACGTGAACGAGCGGATAGGCGCCGTTGACGTCGCCGACCGCGAAGATGTTGGGGTTGCTCGTACGTAGATCCAATCCGACGCCGATGCCGGAGATCGGATGATACGTGACGCCCGCGTTTTCGAGTTGCAAGCCCGCGACGTTGGGCACGCGACCCAGGGCGTAGAAGATCTCGCTCGCCGATACGCTACCGCGCTCGCCGCCGCGCGTGAAGTGGACGGTCTTGCGGCCGTTATGGACGTCGACGTGCGAAAGCACGGCTTCCGTGACGACGTCGATGCCCTCTTCACGAAAGTATCCCGTGAGCGCTTCGCCGACGTCACGATCTTCGATCGTGAGCAGTTGTTTCGAGCGGATGAGAAACGTCGTTTTGACGCCCGCGCGGGCAAAGAATTGCCCGAGCTCGGCACCGACGTATCCGCCGCCGAGCACGATCAGCGAATCCGGCAAGCGTTCGCTATCGAGCACCTCGTCGCTATCGATATAGCCGGCTTCTTCGAGTCCCGTAACGGCAGGCGGCGCGACGACGCTTCCGGTCGCGATCACGAAGCGCTTCGCGTCGAGCGCGACGTCCGTCCCGACGAGCAATCGCGTCGGACTATCGAAGCGCGCGAAGCCCTCGAAGATCGGAAAGGTGTGCAACCCCTCGCGCCGGTACGCGGCGAAATCTTCGATCACGCGTCGTTTGCGCTCGATCACGTAGTGCATGTCGAGCTTGGGTTCGGGGGCCGAAACGCCGAGTTCCCCGCCCGCGCGAATGTCGTCCAAGAGGTCGCTCGTCGCCAGCAAAGTTTTGCTGGGCATGCAGCCGCGCAAAATGCAGAGCCCGCCGAGCGGACCGTGATCGACGATCGCGACGCTCGCACCGAGTTCGCGAGCCGTGCGCGCCGCCGCGTAGCCGCCGCTTCCGCCGCCGATGACGACGATGTCGAATCGAGAGATGTTCACAGGTTTTGCGACTTCCGTCCGCGGGTGTCGCACCCTCCGTACCCGAACGGTCCCATCCGCATGTCAGCTCAGGCAACGTACGTCCGGGCCGGATCCCGTCGTGGTTTTGCCGCTTTCGAGACCATCGCGAACTGCGGCGTGTTCCCGGTCGCCTTCGTCGCGATCGGCGGGATCGGGATCGGCTTGTTCCTCTGGTATACCGCGATCGGGTACATCGGAACGACGCCGCTGCGCAGCAATCTGACGCTGACGGCGGGTCTGGTCCTGGGCTTGGCGCTCGCATTCGGGGGATGGCTGCTGTACGGCAACTATTTTGCGCGCCGTGCCGGCATCGACGTGCGCCGCGCCATGCGCTGGGATTCGGCGTCGTGGCTCACGCTCGGGCTCTTTCCGCTGGCCCTGCTCCTGCCGCTGCCGGGTTTACCGCCGGCGCACGCCGCGGGCCTGAGCGCGTTTCTCTTTTCGTTTTGGAAGTTGTTCGTCGCCGCGCGCTTCGTGCACACCGTGCGCGACGTGCTCGTGACGTTTTCGGTTACGCGCATTCCGATCATCGTCATTGCCGAACTCGCCTCGATCACGATCGCGCAGCGTCCGGGCGCGCACGTCACGGAATCGGCCAACCCGTTGCTCGCGGTGTGGGGCCACTGGGACGCCGTGCACTACCTCGATATCGCCGAGCGCGGCT
>Ga0116231_10012839_pt1 | contig 12074 bp, 4 predicted proteins | sample S1TSphgellanicum_2_FD_89695 | JGI IMG/M metagenome (GOLD analysis project Ga0116231, IMG submission 89695) | Host-associated microbial communities from peat moss isolated from Minnesota, USA - S1T2_Fd - Sphagnum magellanicum MG | ecosystem: Host-associated > Plants > Peat moss > Unclassified... | reverse complement strand
TGGAAGCTGAAGCCAAACAAGGAATACAAACTTGACATGTTAGTAGAAAAAACACCTACAAAGAGACACCCATCTCACCATAAATACCAAAGGTTATGACAGTTTAACATAAGGTGAAAACAAACTATGAAGGGGCCACTTTGGGCACTTTAAGGACATGTATGTAAAGTATATTTTTGTAAAACATATTACATTTAATTTTGGGTTTCATTTTTGGTGTTTGGGTTTGATATTTTGATTTTCACAGAGTCAATAATATTTAATATTATTTAAAAAAATAAATTAGAGCTTGAATTCAAGGAATATTGAATATATTTATGGTATATATAATATAATAGAACTTTTTTTAATTTTTGGACTATGCTAGGTTTGGGTTTGAATTAGTCAACCAAAAAATGTTTGAAATGAAATTTAAAAAAATACCCACCTCACATATCTTGTCATCTTCCATTTGAAAATGATAATTTGTCAAAATGTTAATTTACCACATACTTATGGTCATAAGCCCCAAAAACACATGGCTCACAAACTTATTCCAATCATATGGAATCATAATGTTTAATAGATACTACAAATTTCATAAAGGCTAAAAATCATTTTTTGAGTATATTTGCATTTTTTAATACATGGTGATATATATTTTTTTGCCACAAATATACTTGGGAACCTCACAATGTAAGTTGGAAAAAAAAAAAATTATTTGCAATTAAATTCTTTGTGTTATAATCTACCATATTAAGCAAAAATTTTGGAAAAATATGTTTTGATATTATCATGGTTGAAGTTCAAACACAAACACCCCTGGAAAATAGTACAATGTGACAACATTTTTGGCCCCCCTGTAATATGCTTTCACCCATAGAGATATCAACAAGAAAAAAAAAACCTAAACCTTGTTTCATAACAAAAGTTGATAATCAAGGAAAGTCAATAACTTTTGTTAATCTTGAAAACAAATATGAAGTTGGGAAGCAAGTTTTATGGTAGTGAACCAAATTACTTCGTGTATGTCCTTTTTCTTCTTGGACATGAAGTGGCATCGATCATTAACCTTTCACCTCTTTCACCTTTCAAATGTAAAAACATTTTTTTAAACCACCAACATTTGAATTGAAGGTGAAGGCATGTGAAAATGAAGCAAAAAAACATAAATTTTAAAAGATTGACGAAACCTTGCAAAACCTTGACATATGTTCAGGTTCAAGCAACAAAGTTCAAGCTACCAAGTTCATTTCAACTTTAAAGGCCTAAACCCTAATAGCTCCCCTCGTCTAAACCCTTAGAATTCTCTTTCAAATAGTTCTCCCCCTATTTAAAGCCTAAAAGTTCCTTCTCAAATGACTTCATGTAGTCGTGTGGCTTTTCACTAAAGACTAGAGGATTACCAATCCCACCAAAATACATATATTTATCCATCCCTAACATTTTTTTCTATCTTTGATTTGTGCATTGTAGAGGTTATTGATTTATATAAATCTACAAAATTTGAACTCAAAACACTTTTGTTTTTAAAAGTTATGGACTTTTAACAATATGGTGGGTTTTTCCAATGATCAAAAAGTTCATAGTGTGATACCTTCAATTCATTTGATGCAAAAACCAAATTAAAGTCCATTAGCTTAATTGTAGTTGGCATTACACCCCTGTTTCTGAATTTCAAAAGTCCATAGCTCTTAGGATTTTATGATTTTTGCATGACAAAAAATTGCACCATATATATATTAAAGTATATTATTTGAAAATGAGTCACTACTAACCAAGCCCAACATATGTAATATGATATAACATTTGCAATCACACCCATTGCAAAAAAAGTACCCTTGTGATGCCAAAATTGGTCCACCCTACCATGCCAAGACCCAAAAAAATCTATAATTGAAGGAAAATAATGATTATTTGATTGATGCATTTTAGGAGGAAATAAAATACATAATATCCTCAAAAACATTTAATAATTTTAAGAAGATCTACCAAATGCAATTGAAGGCACCTTCTATGCAAAAAAAAACCTTGTTACATTTTGGAAGGTAACAACCTTCAATTAAAGGAGGCCTTAATCTAGAAAAGATTAACTCATAATCAAAAGGAAGCCACGTATCCATAAATGATTATCCAAGACAGTTTTAAGAGCCATGTAAAAGTTAAAAGGAAGCTTGTATTTATAAAACATTGGTTACACATTAGGAGTCCAAATAAACTACATTGGAAGGAAAATTGTATGGACTGAAAGTCTAATTGAAATTTTTTACTTGTTGAATCCTTATTGAAAAAAAATTAAACAAAGAAAGTGATTGACTCCATACACTATGAAAAAATATAAGGTTTTACAACTGGGCTTGCAATTGGGGTTTCCAATTGCAATAGACACTTACAATTCATGGTATTTATATAGTCTTGAATGTCGTCGAACAAGTTGCAACAATTGTACTGAACACCCAATGTCATATACAATATTGTAAATATGGTGCAACTATATGCAACTTCTTTGTAACTAATCTCCACATCAAATTCCCACACATATTCCAATGTGGTGAATGAAATGCTAATGTGGCATTTCATCCATTTGTCGATGAATGATGTATGTTAATACCTTTTGCAACTTATTTACAATTATTTTACAACTAGTTTGATGAATATAATCTTTATTATTTCATTCATCTATTTGATGAATGAATTTTATTCTTATATTTTATAACTTATCTACAATTATTTTACAACTAGCTTGACAAATACATTCCTTTGTTATTTCATTCATCCACTTGAACAATGAATTTTGCTCCTATCCTTTGCAACTAATTTACAATTAAAGATGAAATGAAAATAAAAGATTTAGTGACTAATTTTCAAATAAGTGTTTAAATTTGGGTTTCAAAGCAATTGTAGTAATTGATTTTAGTAGTACTAAACAATTAAATTACAAGTTATAATGCAATTATCTAGACCTCACATAACCATTATCACGTTGAATTGCATTGGACATCATTATTTATAAACATGAAATGGATTTCAAACTTTAAATACATTTAATTCCATGTTGAAAAATACATTACAAAAAAATTAGAAAATGTTTTTATCAAAATACAATTTAACTATGTATCAAAATATAATGCCCAAAGTATATATAATAAACATTTCTCGCTATCTAAACAAAAGGTCATATCAAAAAAATGATGACCCATGGTAATCATTTAAAACATTATGTTTCATAAATGAATGTTTTTTTCTATTTTTGTTGAAATGGAATTTGAGCCGTGCAATTTCTTCAATGCACTTTATCTCCTTGAATACTACCATGCTATGATATTTAATTCCATATGTGAAATGAAATCAATAGCATATCATAACATTGTAATGTCAAAAATATGTAAGTGATCCCTTTAGCTTGTATAAAACTAGTTTACAACTATATTGCCGTTAACATGCAACTTATTTGTCATTAAAATGCAACATATAGAACATTGATACAAATTAAATTATAATTTGTACACTTGCAAATATAATAAAATATTGTGTTTAAAATTAGGTAAATTGAATTACAATATTAGATACTTTTGAAAAAATCTTACCTTATATATGTAATTTTGATGTTGATGGATTGAAACATAATGAAAGTTCAGCCTTATAACATAAAAAAACACAAAAGTAAGAACTTTCAATATCTAATAGTAAGAGCAAAAACTTTCAACATCTATAACTAAAAATAAGAATTTTGAACATCCAAGAGTAAGAGCAAGAACTTTCAACATCCAAAAGTATGAGCAAGAACCTTCGACATTCAAAAGAAATAACAAAAACCTTGAACATTCAAAAGCAAGAACAAAAACCTTCAACCTCCGAAAGCAAAAACAAAAGCCTTCAACCTCTTTAAGAACAAAAACAAAAACCTTCAACCTTCAAGAGGAAAAAAAAACTTTCGACCTTTTCAAGAGCAAGAATAAAACCTTCAACTTCCAAGAGCAAAAACAAAAGTTTTCAACCTTTCTAAGAGTAAAAATAAGAACCTTCAACCTTTAAGAGAAAAAACAAAAGTTGTCAACCTCTTAAAAAGTGAAAACAAGAACCTTTAACCTCCAAACTAAAAAACAAAAACATTCAATCTCTAAGTTATTTAAATAAATAATAAAACTTATAACAACTTTTTAGCTTTAATTATAAACTAAACAAACAAAAATAATCTTAATTATAACGCATGATATGGAAATTGCACTATATCATATCTTTAAATTTCAAATTTTAAGTTGAAATATATTTGCATATTAGATGCAAACAAGTTGAAATGTCATATATATTGATCGATGGAAATGTATACACATGGCATGCTCGTATGTGTTATTCAAGGCCATACATTTATTATAAAATAGTCGTTGATTACTAACTAAATTTATCCTAATTGTGATGTTGTTACATGCGATTAAAATGCAACTTGTCAATAAAGTCAAACATGGTTTACTACAACTATATATATATAATGCGTACATTGTATTGTATCAATATACCTCTTGCAACTAATTTGCAATTGTAATACAATTCCTTGATTTTCTGACTTGACATTTTATTTATTAATTTGTCATATTTCCATGGAACAGTTGCAATGTAGTTGTATATTAGTTATATTTGGAGCTTTAGTTGTAAGGTAGTGTAGTTGCCGCAAACACAATTTTTCATAATGTTGTGGAAACAAAAACCAAGTAATTAAACTACTTGACTCATTGAACACACAAAACCAAGTGGTCAAACTACTTAATTCCTTACATAAAAATAAATCAAGTAGTTAAACTGTTTGGTCATCCTTGCACAAAAATAAACCAAGCAGTCAAATTGTTTGACTCTTGGTTGAAAACATGGTAAAGTATAAAGAAAAAGTTGCTTAAAAAATATCAAATTAAAAAAGAGGCAATTTTTCACGAAAATAGAAGAAAGTAGATTCTAACTTTAATTACATTTCATTTTGAAACTATTGAGCCCTCAATTGGGTTTATTGTAAATCAACTCCAAAATTTCAAAAACTTTGGAATAATAAAAATAGGGAATAAGTAGGTTTGAAATTGATTGGTCAATATGGTGTTCAAACCTACTTTTTCATTAGAAAATTTAATGAAATATACATGTATAAAATTATAGCATAAAGTCATTGTATAGTCAAAGGCCTCATCAAAAAACAAATCTACTTTCTTTTTGGTAGATTATACTTGACACATACTTGAATCAAATGTTACACTATAGAAAGTAGGTTTTAAAAGCTACTTGCATTTAGAAAAATCTACTTGAAACCTACTTTTACAATGAAAAATTTAAAAAATTAATGCATAATAAGGAAAAAATATTTTGTTATTTATTATTCAACTAAAACTATTGAATGTATAACAATTTTGTGATGGCTTTTGGTTCTACTTTTTGTTCACTTGACAAGTAAACTAACAAGTACTTTTAATTGTACATTTTACTGTGTTTTCACCCTCCTTACACAAAATAAACAAAACAATCAAACTACTTGACTCCTTGAACAAACAAAACCAAGCACTAAAACTACTTGACTCCTTGTACAAAAATAAATTAGAAGTAGTCAAACTGTTTAACTCCTTGCACAACAAAACTAACCATAGAAATTACTTGACTCCTTGCACAAACAAAACCAAGCACTCAAAGTATTTAGCTCCTTGCATAAACAAAACCAAGCATTCAAATGTTTAATTGACTCCTTGTGGAGACAAAACTAAGCACTCAAATTGGTTGAGTCTTTATAAAAACTTCATTAAGCAATCAAGGCAAATTTAATCCTTGTAAAACTCCGACCAAACTGTTTGTAAAAACTCCATCATGCCAAGTGGTCAAAACTAGTATTTTTTAGAAACAAAACTAAAAGCATTCAAGATTCAAATGCAATTGTAAGGTTCATAGAATCTTTACAATCTACTATAAAATTCTACAACTAGAAATAAACAATCATACATTCATAGCTTGTGCCAATAGAATAAAAAAAAATGATGCATGTAAACCTACCTCCATAGGCTATGAGTATTGATCAAATAAGTTTCAACAATTGAACATAAATTTAAAAAGACACCATTTGAAATTGAAAAGATAACAAATGTCATGACTATTATGATGAAGAGAAGCAATTCTACCTCCAACATGGAAATCTAAACATTGTACTCTAGAACTTGACTTAACTTATAACCCAAATTTAAATGGGCAAACCTATTAATGTATATAAGATTCAACAAAATGTACATACAAAAAATGGTGCATACGTGTAAATTAAGAGAGATGTTCATATAAGCAAAAGAATTGAACAATTATTCAAAACTATAGGTTTTGACCTATGATGTTTAAAGATAATGCTTAGGATGGATTTCAAAATTTTTGACCCAGACCTTCTTCTATATGACATCCTTCTGATTGGGTGATATGGAGGTTTCCTGAACCCACCAATAAATCATTAATTTCTTCACTACTTTTGATAGAATATCAAATCTTTTAGCTCTCTTGTAACTTAGCTAGAAAGTATCATTCATAATCTCAGGTTGGGCACACCTTAACATTGCTTGTGATATGTTTCGTTTGTTAATTCCAAGCACTTTAACTACAACTCTTTTGCTAATAATGGATTGTGATGATGTTAATGTGCAGACAATGTCTTTAACCATGACTAGCTTGGATTTTTTGACTTGCCAAGTGTGTAATAATGCTTTCTTTCATGTTTTGCAACACATCATAATTATGTTTTACAACCCCTAAATCAATAAGGTAAGGAGGACCCATATCTTTGAATAGGGAATGACTTAGAAACTTTCCAATAACTTCATGTTGAATTTCAAGAGGAACATCTGTCAACTGGTTGATAGTGAACAAAGCCATTTCTCTTGCAACATTTGCAAAAAGCTTTTTATGCTTCTTTATTATTAACACTAGAAGAAATTTGGAAATAAACGATTATAATTTTAGTTGCAAAAGACAACCAGTCACAAAAAACTCCATGTGGCATGTATAGTCACCCATGTAGTTGCATATCACTTACAATTGCAAGGATTTTTCATTTATTGGCTAGTCGTAGGACTATGCAACTACATATATGATTACATAAAATATTAAGCAACATTTTCAAAATAATAATTTTTAAAAATTTTTAATACATTTTTAAATCACATTTATTAAATGAATTATATATATAATGTAATATAATAATTCATATTATTGGTAATTTCATAAATTTTTAGCTTATGAATTGTTAACACGTGTCACTACCTAAGTTAGGCTAACAACCTAATTTAGGTAGCTAGGTTGGCCATTTAGTCTAGGTATTTAGGCAAGCCTAAGTGGCACCTAGGTTAAATAGCCGAACTATGTAGGGTACATACGATCAACATACCATTGTTGATCACAACTATGTCACTTATGAAGTTTGATCCGTAGACCCCATGGATGGATATCAACTCCTTTGCCATCAAACCACCCCACTTGATGTGAAAATGTAATGGAATGCATTGTATTTAGCCCATACTTGATTTTAAACATTGCACAAACATCAATTTCAATATTTCATATTTTATTGATATTTGTCCAAATGGAAAATATTTAAGTTGATTTTTAAAGTACTTTCAATGACATACACAATTAAATGTATTTTTCTTCCACAAATATACATTAATTTGAATAATTTTTTTCTGAATTGTGTTAAATTGAATTACATTTCGATGATGATTCGTTGGAATTTTTTTTCAAGCACATGATTTATAAATGAAAAATATTTTACAACTAATATTTAATAAATAAATAATTTATCTCCCACATATTAACCTTTCATTTCATTATATATATATATATACAATGTGATCATAAATTTATATCTATCACATTTGGTAATGTTAGATAATTAATGAATTTGATGGAATTTTCAATTCTATATTTTTACAAATGTAATATATAAATTTTATTCAAAATTATGGTACAAGTTTTATTCTCAAATAAATGATATAGTTTTTAGACATCTTAAACCTCTATTTGATATTAAAAAATATCATATTTGATTATGATAATAATATGTTATAATTTTACGAATAAAATTTAATTTACATGTATAATATATAATTAAATAATCATCATATATAATATTTATGAATAGATCATAACTCAAATATATTTAATAAAAATATAATAATTTGTATTGTCAATGTTAATACAAACTACAAAATACTAATAAACAATTAGACACAAGTTGATCATCAAACACATATTGTAATTCCAAAGATGCCACATATGTTTTAATCATCAAAATATTATAAATGAAAAAATTGTTGGTTTTAGTTGCCAAAACAATTATGACCAGTTGTAAAAACAATTAGGTTTTCATCCATCCAAGGATCCATTCACAATATTGGATGAAAAATGTGCACTTTCATTTTATTTTTCCATCCAAACATGTAATAATCACAAATCATAGTTGCATTTGCGATTTCATTTGATTATATCAACATTTTAATTGCATTGGTGACTACAATAGTTGCATATATGATTACACACATTTATGACTAAAATCACATAGGACTAAACAAGTTGTAGTTGTAAAAGTAGTTGATTTGGACACTAGTCACATCTATAGTTGTAACCATATGGTTGGAATGGACAAGATTTCTTCTAATGTAAACTCCAAGTACTGTGTGGGTGGATTTGACCTAACATGACAATCCAATTCTAACCTTACAAAATTCGACTCTTCACACTCATAACTAGCAACTTCCTCCTTTTATGTTGTTATTGCTACTCTACAAGTCTTACACCTCTTCATCCATTCCCTAATAGTAGTTCTTCATTTTTCTTGGATAGATTCCCATTGAATAGCTATTCCTTTTGATGTCAAAATCTTTTTGATGGACATCACATTTCTTTGTTCATGGCATAATTAGGTCATGATCCTTAGTGCAAATACACCTTAAGATGATGCACATAATTTTTGAGCATATTGGACAACAAAGGTTAGAAAAATCATCACCAAATTTTTGAAAATATTGGTCAATTAGTTCAACAAACATTATGGCTTGAAAACGATGCTTGATTTTTAGGTAGCATTGTCTTTCCTAGCACCTTAGGTCTCGTAGGCATTGTAGACTTTAAAAGCTTCCATCTTGAACCTACAAGAACACGAACTGAATAGGGTTAAGAAGTAAGATTACATTGTCGAGCAGGATGACCAAGAAGTTAAGGATCAAGCAATTCCTCAACAATCTTTTCATGCAAGTTTAAGAACCTTCTAGATCTTGATGATGTGTAGTGGCGATGCAATGTTGAAGGGGTTGGCTCAATAATTGTGGGTTTCAAATCTGTTAAACTATTTGGTGGTGTGAAAAAGACTTACAACACAACCTCAACATCGCCAACTTCAACAATTTGAAAATAATTAAAAGAGAACATAAAATCTTCAAAATCCCATTGCATTTAATTAAGCCATTGTTGTTCACCTACAAAGCTTTTGACATGTTCGACAGAAAATTTCAAAATGAACTTGTAGCTCAAAGAAATCAAAGAGCAAGTGTTTCAATGACAATTTGCATTATGTGACTTGTTTCATGATGGGTGGCACCATTTTGACCAAATGGTATAACATGAAACATTTTCACATACCTAATCAATGGTTTAAATGTATTACTTTTTTCAAAGGCACACATTAACGGTTTAAATTAACTACTTTTCAAGATATGTGAAACTAACGGTCTGGATGCAATACTACCTTTATGAAATTTAGGTTAAAGACTTTGGTTTCAATTTTTAAAATATATTTTACATGTTTAAATATTTATTAAATTCATTTGTACAAGTGTTTAATCTATATATATATATATAGTACATACACATGTCCCATATATTCATATATTGATTATGTATTATTTAATGAAAGAATCCATGCATTTAGTTATTTAAAAATTAATTTATTGCTTTAATTATAAATTAATAAATATCAAAGTAGAGTCAAATTCAAAAATCTTTGTAAACATGCAAGTTGATGGTTTTCAACATAAATTACATCAAAAATACATATAATACAACAAAAGTTGATTTAAATTGGATGATTTCTTCATTATAATGGTCAATTAAACACTTACTTAAAACAAAAAAAAACGTTATAAACACATTTTAATGCTGTTGCATCCTCTAATTTTACCATCATCATCTTACATTTTGGGGTTTAACAACCTAATATGTAACAATCATGGAAATGCAAACAAAATGTAATATTTTTTTATTACATAAATTTTGAAGTTATAATAGTTACAAACCTTAGTAATCGTTATGCAAAAAGTGGGTGGCTCTTTAAAGAGAAAATGCACCCTGTGAATCCTTGACCAATTTACGTTCAATTGTCCACATTACATTTCTTTATAAATGAATGCAAAAGGAATGCATAAAATGATGCAATCAATTTCACAATTTTTATACAAAAAAATGATGCTTCCTTTTATATTCCATATGCAACTATTGTTGATAAGTCATTAGTATTTGGGTGAAAGCATGGTAAAGTGTACACTTCAATTACCTTGGAAGTCTACTTATCAAGCTAATAAGAAATAGGACCAAAACCCATCATAAAATTATTATACATTTAATATTTTTACTTAATTGATTAAAAAACGATATTTTTTCATCATTATGAATTATTTTAAAATTTTACATTATAAAAGTAGGTTTGTAGACTTTACTAAATGTAAGTAACTTTTGAAGCCTACTTTTTATAGTGTAACATTTGTTTCAAATATGTGTCAAATTTATTCTATCAAAGAAAAAGTTAAGTTTATTTATTTCTTTTCCTTCCTTTGAATATATAATGATCTTTATGTTATCACTTCACAAAATCTATTTCATCAAATTTTTTAATGAAAAAGTATTTTTGAACACCATATTGATTAGTCAAATTCAAAAGTATTTGTTCTTTACTTTTAATATTTCAAAGTTTTTCAAATTTTGTATTCAACTTAATATAAACCTAATGAAAAGCACCATGGTTTCAAAATGAAATTTAAATAAAATTTGAATATATTTTCTTGTGTTTTTGTAAAAAAAAATCATGTTTTATTCCATTATAAATCAAGGAAATTTAATTATATATTTTACAATGTTTTCACCCATTCAATTGGACCTTGCATATATTGTTGGTCAATATGCCCAATTCATGGTCAATCTTAATCCCTTGTATTGGGCTATTATCAAATGAATTTTTCAATATTTGAAACAAATGTTTTAATACTTGGGGCACTTCTTATCCTACAAGTGGGTAAAAACATGGTTAGGTGGCTCACAATTGACATTTTGAAGAGTCCACATCTTACACTAGCTACAATTCTTGTATTTGAAATAATTATTAAACTATAAATCCTATAATTATCCCCTATGGTTTTGGTCACAACTATTAATAGACCACCCTACAAATATCCCTAAACATGTGATTGGTCAAGAAATAGAAAAAAATTCAAAAATCTAAATGTGAAATGGAATAACAATTGTAAAAAATGATGAAAATCACGAGTTAAATTTTAAATATGAAAAAAAATTATATTGGAAAATTTTCAATGCATGTTACAATTAAATTTTTCATTTTATGCTAGCCTATTTTTTTATTTTAATTTTGATATTACTATGACATTTTTTTTGAATTCACAATTTTCATTTTCTATGTGTGACAAATATAATGTCATCAATTCAAAAGTCCACAATGAGTCCATTCTTTTTTATGTTTAATAAGATTCTCACTAAAATCTATTGCAACATGGATAATGAAAAAATTGAAAATTTCAATTTTGATATCATGTTAAATTTTAAGTTCATCTATAATCCAAAAAAAATACAATTGTGAGAGTTGAAACAGTCCATCTAATTGTTCTTTCACCCAAGTGCCAAACAAGAATTTTCTCAAGGTTTGATAGGATAGATGCCAATTGGGTTGAAGACCTCAAGTTTGGTTAATCATCCTTCAAGTACGTCTTCTTACTTGGTGGTGGGGGGGGGGGGGGTAGTCAGTGGGCAAAATAAAAAAATAGGCTAGCATAAAATGAAAAATTTAATTGTAACATGCATTGAAAATTTTC
>Ga0116231_10012837_pt1 | contig 12075 bp, 13 predicted proteins | sample S1TSphgellanicum_2_FD_89695 | JGI IMG/M metagenome (GOLD analysis project Ga0116231, IMG submission 89695) | Host-associated microbial communities from peat moss isolated from Minnesota, USA - S1T2_Fd - Sphagnum magellanicum MG | ecosystem: Host-associated > Plants > Peat moss > Unclassified... | reverse complement strand
CCGTCGCCATCCCCCCCCCCACACCAACACAAACACCAACCTCTCTCTCTCTCTCTCTCTCTCTCTCTCTCTCTCTCTCTCTCTCGATCGATCGATCGATCGATCGATCGAGATTGCGATCAAGAACTCTAGAAACAACAGAACTCCAACCCCTTGAACCTCAAAAGCTTCAAATCCAACAGGTCGAGCACACTCTCGACAGCCTCATACACACGGAAGACAACCGTTGCTGGTTCTATCACAATGGCCGAGCAAATTGCAAGCATGTAGAAGATGTTTGAGTTATACTTACAACAGTTTGTTTCTAGCTTTGATCACGTTCTCTCTGTTCGAGAAGTGTCGCAGCGGAATGAGCGCACGCGGCGGGGAATGATCCGGTGACCGTGGCGTCCTGGGGCCACATCGCTACTCGCCGTCCACGACGACGCGAGATATCGCGCCTCTCCGTCCCCACAGGAGTGGCGGTTCTACAGTCGTTGAGACGGAAAACGTTCAGAAGTTTGCAGAGACGGTACCTACTCTCTGCGAGTCGACAAATAGAACTCGATATTGCAAAAGGCCGAATCTGAAATTAGTAGCAAGAATGCCATATGCCTTCTTCAACTTGGAATCTCTTGTGGCTGTTCTTGCTGGTTTCAGAGTAGTCTCAAATTTCTAGCAAGAATGTTATATCCCTTCCTCGACTTGGAATCTCTTGTGGCTGTTCTGTTGGCTGTTCTGTTCTTGCTGGTTTCACAGTCTCAAATTGCTAGCAGGCAAGAATGCAATATATCCCTTCTTTAACTTGGAATCTCTTGTGGCGTTCTGTTTTGAGAGTTCTGCATGTAGGTCAACAGTTTTTGGTCACGTCAAAAGCAATCCAAATGGCAGCTTCATGCCATTCATGCCATTCCTGTATTCCTCCCAAATGTCAACAACTTTTGTGTAAGAATGGTGGTAATCTTCTTCATGTTCTGGTGGTCCTTCCTTACAAATCCACTTAAGTCTTGTTTTCTGTCACAAGGTTTAGTTGCCATCTTCCAGCTACTATGGCTCAAAATCTCTGTTGAGCGTGCATTTTGTTTTAAATTGTTGAATCTGGCACCCCAGACCTCAATGTCATGGAATGGTCTCACCTTTGCCCAATATGTTGGGTGCATCACCAAGCTAGCCCAAAAGGGCTCGCGCAGCACCTCACCCAACATAATGGTTGTTGTCCATCCCATAGTAAATCAATATGAGTGGCACTCATAAAGTACTATGGAATGCCAGAGCCCTTGCCCATTATGGACCAGGTCATCAGCTCAAGGTTGTTGGTTACCAGAAAATACCTTTCGTGCAGGAGCACTTGCACCAAAGAAAATATCTTTAGTGCAGGAGTGCTTGCACCAAAGGCATTTTCAGTGATCGATGGCCTCTCCATCCCATGCTGAAGGTATGTCTGGTGACCAACAACCCCAAGCTGGTTGCTTGACATAAATTATCATGATTCAGTGTTTGAGAGTGATGGCATAACCCTCATGTCAATAGATGAAAAGTCGTGTTACCCTCTTCTCAATGGACAAAAACTCATATCCGACATTATGTCCAGATGATTGCATGCACAGGAAAGGGAGGGCAAGAGGTTATGTTTGGTGAATGCTGCTCAATGAGGACGAATCAGAAGCTTGAGAACCTTTGGACCATTGGTTATGTTGGGTAAGGCACCAGGCAAATGCGTTCAGGTGAGCTTGGCAACACACCCAACATAAAGGGGCCAAGGGCAACAATTCTTTGAAAAATGAATGTTCAACAGAGATTTTGGTCACTAATACAAGTGTAATGATTGTCACTGGAAGATTATTTCATATAATATGGTCAAGAAAATGACACAATCTGGTGCCCCAGACCTTAATGTGTGAGAGCAGTGCCTTCATCTAGTGGTGACAAGCTTCCATAACTCCCCAGTGATGGCATCAGCTCCTGACAGTATAGATGCGCGTATAATAATCAGCACAAAATTTTGTGCAAACCCATTATTATACAAACAATCTGCATCCAGACTCTCTTGCACTTCTGGAAACAACGGGCAAGATGACTAAGTCGTGATGTTAGCTAGCAGCACTCAATGGACCTTCAACTTAGCAGGGACCAGCTTACATGACTCCCCCATAATTTGTGTTAGTTCCCAATAGGAAATTGGAAGTTACCAAAACTATCAGCAATAAGGAGTTACATAAAAAGACGCATTGCTTGCCATAAAGGGTCTTTGCTGGCAAGTGGTGTCACAAGCTTGAGCAATTGCCACCTCCACTACCATGAATTTGACCCAGCTTTGGAACCCGCCAAGTTTGCATCATAAGTGTACTGATGAAATGCCCTGCAAAACCACCTTGTGTGAGGAACTTCGAGAAGAAATTTGAGAATTTGACAAACAGCCAGACTGTGGTCATTTTTCCTTGTGAAAGTCAAATTCAACAAATAAGACTCCCAACCAAAACACACTTTGCTACAAATGTGATACCACATCCATGCATCACACCATAGCAACACACAGTCCAAGAAAAGGGCTACAAAATACACTTGAAAAAGTCACCCACAGCATCACTGCTGACACTGCTGATCACTGCTGATCATTCAGAGTTCAGCTCCAAATACTTGTAGTACCCAATCTTGCAAGTGCAATTAATGTGTTGGACAATTTGATCTGCCTGCTGAGAGTTTTAGTGTTGCCCGTTTGTAGACAATGATTTCAAGCGAAGGACATGGAAACAAATTCTACATTCTTTTTTCTGAAGGAAGATGCAACACTGTTATCTGAACTAGAAGATGTGTTTAGAGAAGACATATTTTTGTGACAAGGTCTTCACAATGTTCATGGTGACTGTGGTTTAGAGACAATCTTGAAAGAGAGGACGTAAGACAAAATGCATCTATCTACCTTGCAAAATAGATGATGTTCCAATCCAAATCAGGCACTTGAGAGAGGCCTTAATCTTAGGAGATCTGCCAGAAAAAGCATGAGCAACTCTTAGTATGTTTCATGATAAAAGGTTGTATACTAGCACACTATCATAGGGCACCTTGATGAGAACACATGTGCCATTCTAGCTTGTGGTTTGGCCCCAAAAGAATTTTCAACGCATCAAAAGGTTATTTGGGCACCAAAGCATGTGACATTGTCTTTGCCACCAAAAATGCAAAGGCTCATCATATGCATAGCTCATCATATAATTACATCCTCCACTTGTCCCAAAGATCCTTGTTCTTTCACAACACTTCTATGAAGGGAACACATTTCCTTCATTGTGGATGTACAAAGGAAATTGATGCAAAGTTCTCAAAACCATTTACTGAAAATCCATTCTGGATGTCTTATAGTGTACCTAAATTGCACAAATTCATAAATTGATTAAAGAGAGTAGGTTTACACCACATATATAAACTCTAACATTGCAAATTTGGCAGATCAAAGCTCCTACAAGCCTAAGCATAACATTTCTAACTCCCAAGAAATTTTTAAATTGACCGAATTCTAAGGATGTTATTGTGTAATGAATCTTTTCCTTAGACTAATGATAGTCATTGAGGCATTCTACATTTGCAAGGCTTGTAATACTGCAAGTCCTTAAATGTCAAGTTTAAAGAACTCAAAAATGTTCATCTTATTGATAAAACTTAACATGGAAAACAAGACTAACAAAAACATAATATGACTTTTTGGAACATGTGAGAAATATGAAAATACATTTTTTTTAAATGACAAAGTAAAAAATATATATTTTCATTTAAAAGTTGTTTTCTATCCAAATCCATATATTTAGTTTTTAAATTTTAATATTTTAAAAAAAATTGGGTACAATGTATAAATTTAGCACCTAGTACTCATCATCATCACCTCTCCAACTATAGAATTGGTCTTACATGTATGATAAAAATGAATTATTTTAGTCACAAATAACTAAATCAAATATTAAGTCTGATGTCCTTACACTTTTAGTCTACTTTATATTATGTATAAATGAAGAATAATACTCTTACCTTCTTGATTTTATTTTTTAGACTTTAACTATATTTAATAATTTCTTTAATTGTATTTTTGCATGGCTGAAATTACATTTGCTGATTCTTCAATAAACATTGTCAAAATACATGATTGAAGTCTCATCAGTGAGAACTCTAGTAAGCATCGTCTACAACAAAGTTCTTTTGGGATTGTCGTATGAGATCTCCATGATCATCATCATCCTCATCTGAGATCTCTAGTGACCACTATCATGTTTAGTTGATCATAGGTTTATTAATCAGTATTTAAGTTGTTCTTGGACCTCAATTCAAACAATCTTTTGTAACACTTCTTTGCAGTTATTTTAAAATAATATAATTACTTTCATGATATTAGAGCTAGGTTTTTGAATAGAGTGTCGGGTGCTAGAAAGGACAATTTAATATCAAACTACATACATTGATATCTAGAGTGTTTGATTTTTCCTTTGATTTTGCTAGAGTCTATAAGTTTATTATGCACACTAATGTTAGACAATTGACATTATTTTGATAAGATGGTAGGAAAATTTTCTTTTTCCTTGGCTCACTCCAACAAGCTAGAAGGCTTAGCAAATTATGTTGTTTGGAAGGTCGAGATGAAAATGATTTTTAAAATATAGAAGTTTTGGGATGTGATTATTGCAAGTGGAATAACTGCAACTACTATTGCAACAATTAGAATAACTACAACAATTAAGGCAATTGAAACAATTGTAACGACATCATCTTCATTTTCTTCCATGGTAGCACAATGACCTCCAACCAAAGCAAATTTGTGCACTCCAAGACCAAAAAGACAAGGCAATGGCCATACTTTAATTTTTTGTCAGAGACAAGATCATGTCATTCATAGTTAACCAAGATGACCCCACCATCTAGTGGAGTGTACTTCAAAAAATTTACGAAAGTAAGAACATAGTTAAAACATTGTTCTTGATGAACAAGTTGCACACTTTTAAGATGGAAAAAAAGAAGACGATTGCTAATTTGTGCGTAATGTCAAAAATATCACAATGCCCTTACGAATTGTAAGAGAACCAATCAATGACAACCATCATTCATCTAATGTTTAATGCATTACTAACAAGTTTTGAAAGTTTTGTATAAATGATAATTGGACAAGATCAACTTCCAACTCTTGACGAACTCATCAACAAGCTTCTATGTGAAGAACACCAATGTGAGTTCAAGTTGAGCAAATGCAAAAAAGATGAAGCCCTTATGCTTTGAAGTGGTCGTTTCAACAACTTTGGGAAAGATCACAATGGACCAAGCAACACATTCAAAAAAAATCAAGGAGGCCAACATCAAGAGCAAAATTGAAAGCGTGGAACATATTGTCACAATAGTGGATAGTCCATATATTGGGCAAAGGGGTGTCCTCATTCAAAAGGCTAGGTAGCCAAGATACTACATGAACAAACTTTCAATGTGGTGGAAGTAGAACCAACTCCAAACAAAGGAGAGGCAAGTACTTAACAAAATGAAGATGCAAATGCATTTGATGTGGCATTGTTGATGCCAATGGATGATTACACCACTACTACAAAAGTATGGTTTTTTTGTTATTAATATCATGTCTAAAATGTCAGTCAAGATTTAGTATAGATGACTAGTTTGTAATGACTAACTATGTACATTATGATTAACATGAAAAATAGCAATGTCCATTATGACTTTTAAAACTAGCATTATAGTCATATCAAGCAGTTCATGTTTCACACATGGCAGAGTTGGTGCCCACATGGAGTTGCTTATGTTGACTGATATGTCTAACATGACTAAAAGTAATCATCATAGTATGACACATGTAACTATCATGATAATTTTTATATGATGTGATAATTTCGAAATTGAAAATAGTATTCAATCATTATTATTTGACTCAATCATGAAAAAAATGATAACAACATGTTACAATTCACATGTTTTCAATTTTTATTCATAATTGTTTCATTAAATTATGAGTTTTAATAGGTAACATCAACTATAAAATAACAAATTACAATGATAAAATGGAGTAGTATAAATTATTTTTAAAAAAATTTACATATTAATATTTTAAAATATGGATCATAACATTTATAACTAAATAACCATGTACATCTTAATGTTGAACCATTCAAATACCATGATTTAATTGGTATTTATGATGAACCAAATGAACACATACTTGTAGTTCCAAATTCAATTAATTAGCTCCAATATTAAATTAACTCCAACACCACCTAACCCTAAAGGCCTATATTTTTTTCTAGTTGAACATACTACTATAGAAAATTGTACATTGTGTCCACATTATGGACATTTGAAATAACATAAAAGGTTCAAATGAGGCCCATGATTTGTAAAATAACATTGTTACATGGTTTTAAACTTTGTCCCCTTTAATTAAAACTAAAACCACCATAGTTTTAAGGCTAGGTTAACCATCGCTTTCAAAGCTACTTGACCCAACAAACTCATCATCTACAGTATGTGGATCACTATCATGACTATTAGGATCCTCTCCCATAGATCCAATAATTACCATCTACAAGCATGAGCGGAACCCCTCCAACAACAGTGGTTACTACGGTTTTTTTGGAATTGAGATTGGAGCTTGTAAACCAACATACCTATCATCAATGTCAATTATAAGCATATCCAAGTCAATAGGCTAGATTCTAGACACCCCTTGTCACTCATCTCCCATGGGGGTATTTGCATTAAACTATTTTCTACCCCCTTTCCTTTGGATTAGTAAAAAAAAAAACTTGTGCTACATGAATTGGGAAGGCAAAAGATTGATCAGAGATCGAAATCAAGGAATTGAAATTCTCAAGTGTGAAGCCATACTCATCTCTTTTGATTGTTGTGCGACTTCCAGTATAATTTGTTTTCACCCAATTACAGAAAAACACAATAGTTTACTTAAAATATTTTTTCAACCCAACCTACATATTCTAATTTTGCAAGGATAGGTCTTTGATCATTTGGACCCGAAACACCTTCTTGTTCAAATGAAATAGCGATGCCATTATCACTTGTGGTTAAGTGTTCTTCCCCACTTGAAACATGCAAATGGTTTCTAAAAACATACATTGCACAATAGGATGTAGTTTCCAAAGTTGGTTGCATGGACATATGCACAACATTTATGTCAATTGTCTCACCATTTTCACTAGATGAAGATATGGTAGCCCTCACACATATTGGAAAAGGGTCAACCTATGTTAGGTTGTTAGGGAAGACAATAATGCCTTTATGTCAAAATCAGCCAACAACTCATAGAAACCCTCGTCTCTCTTAATTTCATATCCTAGTTTCAACAATGTGTTTCCTACATCACAATTGGTAAAGGTTACTTCAAGCATATCAACCAAGGTATCAAAACATAACTATTGCAACTCAAGAGTTTAAATTGACTTATAAACACCATGGAGCCATAGCTCAACATTTTGAAGGACAAAAAAGTGGGCCATCTATCGGAAATATGCACTCATTTTTCATGGGCACCCATTTCCTTCAACCACTTCAACCATACCCAAATTTTCCTTTTCATCCCACATTTTTCATTTTGTGGTTGTAAAGTCTTGTAATTATTTTGTGTAAAACCTTAATGCCTCTTCTATTGCATAACCTTATGCCATGCTCCCTTCAAGCCTTGCTTTGTTTCTCACATAACCTTTTAATGTCTTCATGTAACGTTCCACAAGATACATCCAACATGTATGTATTGGACCACAAATTTCTAGTTCTTCATGGTATCAAAAAAAGGGGGGGAATTCTTTTTCCAATAGCAGCAGTGTGACTACCACATCACTTTTGAAATCAAACATTTTTTTTGGGTCCACAATTTTGGCACATAGTTTTTCGAACATATGATTAAGGTAGTTGATAACCATTATACATCCCTTTGCCATTAAGTGTTTAATGCATAATGGTAGAATGTCTTGCATCATAACATGAAAGTCATGTGACTTCATTCCCTTGAGATCCCCATCCTTCTGGACTCGCTTCTTAAAAAAAAACACATAATGAGTTGGAGTTTTCAAGTTTAGAATGATTTACACAAACCTTTATTTTTCTTCATCTATAAGAACATATGAAGTTGTTAGTTTAATGAAGCCAACCCCATTAGCTTGTCGTCATATTGTTCCATATCTTTTGGATTGCTAGAGTATCCTTGGTGCCAAAGATAGTTTTTATAACATTCTCACATAGGTTATTTTCACAATGCATGACATCCAAGGTGTTGCAAATGAGCAATTCATGGACACAATCATGAAGAACACATTATTCAGCTTGGTGTATATTTGATGTTTTAAAATAATTAGACATAGTGCAGATCATCACGCTAGCTTGGAACCCAAATTAGAATGTGACATAATGTGTAAAAATTCAATATTTTGGTTTGCACGACTTACCTTCCAATATGGGAGTTTAAACATAATGTTATGCCACTTAATGCCACGTCTGTGGACTAGGTCATATTTTGCACCAGCTTTGTTTTTGGCACTTTGTAGCCATGTTTTTTGCTCCTTGCCCCAACGTATGGTTTCTGATGCAGTTACTCACTGTGGAGCAACCTTATTTTCTATTTCCCCATTGAAAGCATTTTGAGCTCACCTAAAAGGATGGCTTCTAGGCAAATAGCGATTTCCATAGTATATAATATTTTTGAGTTTTTTGAAAGATCAAGATTCTATAGCTAGGCCACAAGGTGGGCATCCCACCAAACCTTTGGTCACACATCCCACAAATAGCCCATAGATTGGGAAGTCATTTATGTTCCAAATGCACGTAGCCCTTAAATTGAATGTTTCCCCTTGAAATGAATCCAAAACCTAAACACCTTTCCTTATTATTTGTAATTCTTTAATAAGAGGTTCCAAATACACATCAACATTTTCGAATGTTACAAATTCCTTGCCAAGAATTATTAAAGCAAGCATCATGAAGGAACATTTAGTGACCAATTAAGGGGGCAAATTATAATTCATCAAAAATGACCGGCCATGTAGAATGGCATGAACTCAAGTCCCAAATGGGTTTATAACATCTAATGCCAATCCTAACCTAATGTTTCATGGCTCATTATAAACAAAGTCTGGCCATTTGTCATTAATGTGTTTCTAGCTCATGGAATCCAAAATATTTTGGATAAGACCATCTAAGCTTGTTCCATTTATATGCCAAACCAATAGCTCAACCAAGGTTTTGCACCTATACATGCATATGAACCTAGGAATAAGAGGAAAATGTCAAAGCAACTCTTATGGAACAGCTTGTGACCCGTCCACAAATTTGTTACTACTACATTTTGGACACACCTATGATTGCTTTAAGTTATCCTTAAAAAGGACACAACCATTGGGGCATGCATGAATTGAGCCATAACTAAAACCAAATGTCTTAATTGATTTAAGGGCCTCATATGTGGTTGTTGGCATCTTGTTCCCCCTAGGTAGTAGCTCCTTTCACAATAAAAAAAACACTTCATCCATAAACACATTGCTAACCCCATGCACTATTTTCAAATTCAACAATAACAACATGGTTGCCAACATGCTAGTTGAAAAACCCTCATACAATCGAGTTGAATCTTTTGTGATCATGGTTTCCATTACAACTTCATGCCGTCCTAGTGAATCCAAGAAATCACCATCTATTGTTATATTTTCCAAGTGTGGACCTTCATTTGGAATTTGATCTTCACTCCCCTGCTACAACTTTTCAAAAAAAGCAAATGCCTTTGCAACCATTCTATGAATGTGAATTTTTAGGTCCAATGTAGGTGCATTAACTTGATTAAATGTTGTTCGGGCTTTTGTACTCTCCCCTTATTTTCCAATGGTGTTTGCCCATATTCCAACCAAATTAACATATGTCAAATTTAGACCAACATTAATAACTCTCTAATTGGGACTAGAATTAACACATGTCAAATTTGGACCAACCTTGATAAATCTCTAATTGGGACCATAATTGTTTGTAAGTTTATATTTAACCTTTAGGGATAATTGTAAAACCACATACAACAAGGTGGTTATGGAAGGAAAAAAAAATACAAAGTTCAAAGATGTTATGGAAAATTTGTTTCTTGAAACTTTATACCATTGTTAGCCACCAAAAATAGGGATCCCGTCCATGTTGTCACAAATGTCTTTTAATTGTGCTACGAATTTTTGTTCTTGCACCATGGCAACACATACACGAGCATTCATAGCTTGTTAAGCCTTATTTATTTGCTTCAAGATCTTTTGCTTCAAATAGCTTCTGGACATCTATGTTTGGATACCCTTGCATTTGGCCAATTGGCATTGCCCTTCCCTTGCATAGTTCAAAAGAATACATTGTTTTAATGAAGGTTGCTTAATTATGAATCCAACAATTAGTAAGGCAAGGAAATTAGTTATCCAAGACCTATAATAATTGACAAATTATCAATGTAATAATATGGTAATATAGTAGTAAAATATATCTCACATTACTAATTTAACAACTATATTGCAAGGCAAAATCCAAATGTTGTACACTAATTGATAATGTACTCAAACGATGTTATTACAATAATTAACATAATAGATAAGACAATAATCCAAATGTTGTACACTAATTGATAATGTATTCAAATAATGTTATTATAATAATTAACATAATAGATAATTCTTCTTGAAATAATTAATAAAAAATTTAGATTAAAGATTAAGATAATCAATATTTAATTAGTAGAGTATTTAGATTATATATTTATTTATAAAATTACAATATCTGTAATTCTAATAGGTTCAAGTTGTGTGCAACTTTATCATAGTAGTTAAGTTAGTCACTAACTTAATTCCTAGGCTTGCAAAAGAGCTCCACATGCTTAACTTGTGAAAAGTTTATGAAATTTCTCCACTAAGTAACATATGTACACTGGAAAATGAATGCATTTGTTATAAAGTTGATAGTAGTTTAGTTTTGAAGCACTCGGAATGTTCAGAATAATGGTGATTCCAAGTTTGTTACATTTTGAACTATAGAAGGGAGAGAAAGAAAGTAATGGAAGAATATGCATGTTATTGTGAAACATGTGGAAGATGCAAGCCTGCTACGTTAAGGTAGAAAAACTAAATTTTAGTTAAACGTGAAGGTGGAGGATGGGAGTGTTGGTATTTGGGATAAAGGTTCTTGCTTACTTTGTGCCACAACATTTGCAATCCACTTAGATATAGAAGTGATAGAGGGTTTGAAACCTTCATAAGTTGAAAAGGCGATGGAGGATGCACAAGTTACTACTACACCATTTAAAGAAGACTACGACAACATTCACAAGTGCACCATTGTAAAAAATGATGCAAAACTTCACAACATTTTTGGACAAGACTAGAAGTAAATTTCTTCCATTCTAATTAATTTAGGTTAGAGCATCTATTGGTTATAGATTTTTTGGTTTAGGTCGTCAATTTGTTAGTTTAAGTTTAAGTTGCATTCTTGAAAAAATTAAATAAGTTGTGTTTTTGAACTAATACGTTGAAGGCCATTTGATCTTTTGCATCCAATCCTTTCAAATTAAAAAGTCCATCACGTTCAAAGGCTCCCACTTTCACTATGGTTATTGCAAATTCACTTCTTGAAAAATTGCACACCTCTTACAACTCTTTGCAACCTCTTCACCTCCATATATTCTCTCCATCTTCATGTTCTGCACAAATTTCATAAGTCATTGTGAAAAATCTTTGCACACCTTTCGACTTAAAGACATGCAATTCACAAAATTCATTCAGGGGCCAAACTATTATGTAGTTGTATCCTAACACATTAAAATGGGGTTCAATGGAAGGTAATGAATCATAGGTAAACAACCTATGGCGTTGTGTGTCCATTTAGTTAATATCAAAAAATGTTGAGAAAATAAATGTTCTACAAGATGATGTGATGAAGTGTTGTGTTGTGTTGTAGTTGGAAGTTTACCTTTCTCGACAATTTGACGCCCCGCCCCCCTTCCCCCCCCCCCGCCTCCCCCCGTCACCGCCAGAAACCAACACCATCAACCCTCATACAATGCTATCATCAGCGGAGGCAATAACGGTGTATAAGCAT
>Ga0116231_10012836_pt1 | contig 12075 bp, 6 predicted proteins | sample S1TSphgellanicum_2_FD_89695 | JGI IMG/M metagenome (GOLD analysis project Ga0116231, IMG submission 89695) | Host-associated microbial communities from peat moss isolated from Minnesota, USA - S1T2_Fd - Sphagnum magellanicum MG | ecosystem: Host-associated > Plants > Peat moss > Unclassified... | reverse complement strand
ACGGAACCCCCCCCCCCCCCCCCCCCCCCCCCCACAAATAAAAAGGCAATCATGAGGACATGCTACAAAGAGGTGCCAGAGGTGGAGACCTCTGAAGTCTTTTGGCGAAAGCCCAAGAAAAAAGGTTGGAACTTTAACTGGATTCTCAATTTTGCAATTCAAAGGAATCAAGATTTGGACCAAAAATGGGCTGGCTTTGCACTCAAAAAGGAATTCAAGATTTGGGAGAAAGATAGGATTTGCTTGTGTTAACTTTGCAATAAAAAGAAAATCAAGATGTGGGAGAAAGATGGGTTTAGCTTGGGCTAACTTTACACCCAAGAGGAAATCAAGATGTGGGAGGAAGGTGGTGTTAGCTTGGGTTAGCTTTGCACCCAAGAGGAAATCAAGATGTGGGAGAAAGATGCGGTTAGCTTGGGTTAACTTTACACTTAAAATGCAATCAAGATGTGGGTGGAAAATGGTATAGTTTGGGTTAACTTTACACTCAAAATGCAATCAAGATGTGGGAGGAAAATGGTATAGCTTGGGTTAACTTTGCATTAGCTTTGTACCCAAAAGGAAATCAAGATTCGGGAGAAAGATGGGTTAGTCTAACTTTGCACTCAAAAGTAGATCAAGATTTGTGAGAAAATAATAGGTTAGCTTTGCACTCAAAAGGAATCAAGACTAAGTAAGTTCTTAACCCAAGGCAATTTATTATGAACCTGGTAATGCTATAATTTGTGAGGCATCTGCAATCATGAATTGTTGCTGGTCTCTTAAATAACCAATAAATGTGTAAATTACTCTTAGAGGAATAGACTTGATTTGAAGTTATATGTCATTCATGTAGGTAAGTTGGTTTGCCATAGTGCCACTGGATTCGTTGGGATGTCTATATTTCATGGTGCCCAAAGTGGTGTGTGTGAGGTTGTTAAATGATTCAAAAACGCATGAAACATTGATGGATTTTGACTACAATTCAGGTAGCATTGATTCTCCAAGGTTTTGGACTTTCTTTCTAGGCTGTTCTAGATGGTGTGACCTTCCATGGTCTCTCCTTCATCCAATCAACAGCTATATGCTCATAACAAAATTTGCAAAAGAAATTCCATTTGGCAAAAAATTCCTTTATATTTTGAATGTGCTTATTAGGTATAGTGCCAGTGTGTTTGGAGGCACCTTATATCGATGAAGATTCCTCCTAGTAAAGAGGAAGAAGCATCTTACACCTACTCTTTAAGAATGGGGGAGAAATTATGCCTCTCTATGTGTGTAAGAATCCTCACACCCTTAAGGAGTAGCTGCAAGAAGGCTCTTCCTCTTGCACCTTGCAATAGTTCAAGATAATGTTTGCCTCAAGCTTTACAGGTGAGGGACATTCCCAAAATGCAGGGCTCGACTTGGCTAGTACCTCATCCTCATGATCCCCATACTTTGAGCATGTCCCCACCCTAGGGCTTTACCCCCACACAAAAACCTTTCAAAATTCTTTATGGAAAAGTAAGGGATCCAATCAGTATGTGGGCTTCACAGGTTTTTCTTGCCCTTGTTTACTCAGGTTACTAGCCTCATTCAAAGAGCCCAAACATGTGAAGCCCCTCCCTGTGGGTGTGTCTTAAACCTATACACATTTAAGTTAGTTTTCCAGAGCAGCAAATAGATTTGCTTGTCTTCTTGAATTTTTCGGTTGAGGAGCAACTTTAAATGAAAATACATTTAAATTTTCTTTTGCCACTTTTAGGTTCAGGGCTTTTTGTGAAAACAGAGGGTTTACTTCTATTCCTATTATCATAATTGAACAGCTGACATAAAAGGTAGGGTGTTCTTTGCAAGGGGTATTAGCCCAGGCCAAAAATGGTGACAAACTCTTTTGGGAAGAGAAATTTCATGCAGCAAATGGGAAGGCCCAAGAATGCACTCAAGGTGCCTTGCTTTTTTTCCTTTAAACTTGGGGGGAGGAGAGGATTTTTTTCATTGTTCCCAACGTGTTCTCACTATGTTCCTTTTAAGTTTCCGATGGGTTCTCAATTCCTCAAGTTCCCAATGTGTTCCCCAACATGTTCTCCATAGCACCTCACTTTTATCCTATATGCTTTGGCAAATGTTGTCCTCCTTTCACCTATATAAGTGAGCCCAAGGGGAGGAACTCTATACTTCAAAATAGAACCTTCTATTTTGGGGAGCCTCCAGAGATTCATTTTTTTGAGTGATGGGCCAATCAAATTGGCTCTTTGCCAAAAAAATTTGAACTTGAGATCTCATCACGTAATTAATAGGAGAGGTGACTATGTCCCCAGATTACTGACCCAGCCATTAGGCCAGGCCAAAAATGGTGACCAACAGTTTTGGAAACCAAAAATACATGGAGCCAATGGGTAGGCTGAAGCATGCACTCAAAGTGCCTTGATTTTTTTGGTCTTGCCTACCAAGGCAAGGATATTGTGTTTAGATTCCTTATAGAGTATAATAGCTTAATGGTTTTGGCCCCTAGGTATTAGGTTTATTTTTACATGAGGATTTTTGAAAGATGATATTTTGGCTTGTGTTCAAACTTGAAATTAGTTATAGAGTTATATTATCTTGAGGATTTTTTGAAGATTATCTTTTTTCATGGTGAAATATTTGAGTCATAATTCTTCTTTTGCCTTAATTTACTTTTTAATGTAGAAGGCAAGGCTGTAGAGTGACATAGCCCTTGTTTCTTTTAAGTTTTGGGAGGGTGGGGGGGGTGTGTAAATTTTCCTTTGTTCCCAACATGTTCCCTTCAAGTTCCCATTAAGTTCCCCAAGGATGTTCCCAATGGCACCTCGCTTTAATCCCATATGTTTTGCCCCAAAGTCCTCCCCTTCTCACCTATATAGGTGGGCCAAAGGGGGAGGCACTCCATCTTTCAAAAGAAGCTTCATTTTGGGGGAGCCTCCATAGTTTCCACTTTCTTTTTGGGATGGGCCAATCAAAATAATTCAGTGCAAAAAAAAAAAAGTTGAACTTGTGAGGCAACCCCAACTAATTAATATCAATCACACTGTGTACCCTACCTTGTAATGGGCGAGGTGAATATGAGAGGCTAGAGCTCAGCATACAAAGGGGGGGTATTTTTTTTAATTGAGCAAAAAGTCCTCATATTTCAAGGAAAAAAAAGAAAGAAGTCGTCATATTTAGCCGATGAGTTCCTGGGGGTAGCTCAAACAAAGCAGGATTCTAGAAGAACCCAAAATCTCTAGCTTGTCTCATTCCTCTTCCAGATGATCACCAATCCTTCTACTTGACAAAACTGACCCAAAAACAAAACTTCACTTTCCTTGCCTCATCAGAATTTTGTTGAAATTATTGACATACTTAATTTAGTTTTGACATAGTTCCCACTTCAATTATCCACCACTGGTGTAAAGACCAGCTTTGGCCAGATGTTGCTTTTTTCTTTTTGCCCCATAGGTTATTTTAGGGTACAATCAGGTAGGTTGATCATATAGGGTACAATATCAATTTTTTGGGAAAATTTTAGAAATTGATTGGATTATCAATTTCACCATCAAAATAATACCCTAGACCATCAATTTACTTGGTTATTTTTGGGGTCATTAACCATTGGTTATGCAAAAGGGTCAGTTCTCAAATACTTGCCTTGAGAACTGTTGGCTATCATGTCTAGATAGGGTAGGTTATATGTTGTAATTAATTAATTAATTTCTGTTTATTGTTAAAAATCATAAACATGATTAGGATTTTAAGATTGACAACCTACATGGATGAAATTTCAATCATTATAAAAGATTATTAAAATTTGAAAATTCAATACCTGACTCAGAAAGGTCTTGTTGTTTCTTTGAATGATATGTATCAGGTGGGTAGGGTATCTACTGATTTTCAAGAAAATCAATAATTGGCAATTTTTTGTGATCTTGGTTTTTGGATATTAGTGACACAATGGGTTTAGGGTTTAAAGTTCACACATAAACAACCTACCTTAAATACTGATCTTCACAAATGTTTCTCAATTTACAAAAAATGGGAAGATTTTGGAAGATTTTGTTTTTGAACAGTAAACTTGACTTATTTTTCTAATTTTTTGAAAAAAAATTCTATGTTTTCATTATCACAAAATTGGAGAAAAGCATTTGTCTTCATATTTGGATATGGGCAACGTCTTATTTTTGTCCAAAGTGATACTAGACCTACATGGTGTTGGTAGGTAGTTGCAACTTAATACCAAAGTTAATACCAAGGACCTAGAAAATCTAGGTGAGTCTCATGAAATTAGGTTGGTTTTCAATATCCTACTTCGAACTTGGCCTGTTATGTGGGCCAAAATTCAACATCCAGCCAATAAGTACCAGTTTTGGCTGGTTATTGATTGCTCTTTTTAACAACTGCTGGGTAGGTTTTTTTTTGAAATTTTTTGGGTGCTAGGTAGGTTATGAGATAAAATTGGGTAATAACTGTCAGTTAACCTATTGGTTATGCACTGGTTGTATATATTTTCTAAAAATTAAAAAATATTATTTAATTTTTTGCATTAGTATTTAAAGATTGGTAACCTACCTGGATGATAATACCTGTCAAAAAATTTCTAGTGTATTTACATTGCATGCTCTAAAGTAGAGTTCAACCTTAAAAGAAATACCAGGGCAACTGTCCATTTTCAAGACGGGCTCTTGCTACATGTTGAGGTATCTTGGGAGAGTAAGTGAGCAGAGTGCGAGCTCCCTTCTAGAAATAGTTGAGGGCATTACCAAACATAAAGATTCTGACACTAAATTTTCCTTATCAATGCTCAGGATTACTTAAAAACACAAGATCCATTAGAAAAAATTTGGGAGATCCTGCCCGAAAACAGACATATATGTCCATGTGTGTGGGGAGAGCCCTTCTTGAAAACGGAAGGCTTGTGCTCAGGTCCCTTATTCATGGAGAGAGCACCTTAAATTATATGTAGGGTAAAGCCTGAGGGTGGGGGCATTCTCAAAACAAGGGGCCTAGAACAAGGGGATAGTTGAATCCAGCCTCGCATTTTGGGAATGTCCCCCACCCATGGGCTTCTCCTACAGTAAAGCACAAGACAAAATTTATCATGAACCAAACCTATGTAGATCATGCGACCTATGAATGGGAGGATTCTTATGCCTACTCATCAATTGTGGGAGGGTTCTTACACCTAGAAGTAGGCATGATTTCCCTCTCAATTTCTAGGAGGGAAATTGATAAATATTAGGTGCCCTCCACATACACTACAAATTTTCTCCGAGTGCTTTATGTGTCCAAACCTTACATCTGCTGTTTAGGAGCAGGAGGGAGCTTATCCCTACTTATAGGTGTAAGGTCCCTCCCATTCATAAACAGTAGATGTAAGATGCATCCCATACCTACACATGTGATATGGTGACATCTGATAAGGCTCCCCTCACACTTTACTGGTGGGGGACGTTCCCATCACATGGCGTTTGACTTGACCACTGCCTCCTTCTAGGCCCCTTACTTCGTCAATGGCCTCACCCTGAGGCATTGCATACATGTTTGATTTGTTTTGTCATTGTGTAAAGCAATTCAAGGTTATGTAGTACCCAAATGGCTTGGCCGTGATTCATATTATTTTCAGAAATGTCGAAATTTTGGAAAATTATTGACGGGATATGTCAAATTTTTTGAAGAAAACAGGCACACAAGTAAACTTGTGAGATGACCATAGACTTGAAACTATGGTGAAATTCTGCTTCCTCAAATTTGAACCTAAGCACAATAATATTAGTGCAAGATATTAATTGTGCCTCACAATAGAAGCATAAACGAACTGTATACTTATGAAGTAGGCTTTGTTCTAATTAATAATATTTTATATGCCATAAAATCAAAATTTCAACTGTTGAACCAAAAAAGTCGAAAATAAATAAATTACTCAACAGTTAAATGCCAAAGTAGTTTGAGTACTATCATATTTCCTTTGTATTTGAAATCACCTCCTTTGCATGGAAGATGTTTCTGCCAATTGAAGGGAGCTTTCGCCATCTGCATGCAAACCTTTCAAAATAACCCTTTAGTTTGTTGTGGAAGGCTTCCTCTGGCAGGCTTCCCAGTGCCCTATGGCCTTGAGCTATTGCCCTCGTACAACCCTCAAATTATGGGAAAACCCTAATGAGGCCCTCATGCGCAGGCTGCTCCATATATTTCCTTTGTACTTGAAATCACCTCCCTAGCACCACCCAACGAAGACGTTGTTGCCCATTCAAGGGACCTTCCACCATCCGACTCCAAAACTTCCATCATTCAAATAAAGACCCTTCATATGCTAGGGAAGGCTCAATGGTGGGTTTCCCAGTTTCCCCATAATTTCAGACCTATGATCACTTCAGGCTACTGCCCTACCCTTGAGGATATTGGAGGCCCTAATGAGGCCCTAATTATGTAATTTCCCTATACATCATAAATTCAGCCTAGAATAAACAAAGTTGGGCTCTGGAGCCTGAAATGATCAGCAATTTATTTTTTTAATATATTTATTGGTAAAGGAGATTTCCATTGCACAAATTCCGCCTCAAAATCTGTTCTTGATGATCATCACATTGCTGCAATTTCTTCCGGGCAAAGTACCAGTTAGAGTGGGGGGTATACCCGGCTTCCTTCAGGGTCAAATCAAGAAAGGCGTCACATCACACACAGTGTTGATGTGCGTGGACCGAGTCTCGAATCTCCACTAATAAGAGGAGACCCTGGAGAAGGCCGGGTGTGCATTGCATGCTCATCTCAAGTTCACTACTGGTACCGCGCCAGTCTTTTTTTACATGGCTACATATAGCCAAAAAGCCATATTAAAAATTAAAAGTGCTGAAATCAATTACTTTTTGAAAATTTCAATAGCCAGAGATTGATCAAAATTTACGAAAAAAATATGCAGATTTTTCTTTATATATGGTTCGAGTAGGTAGCCAGAAATATAAAACGACGTTAAAATTTTCTTACTTTCATATATATATACATTTAAGCCAAATTTGGCTAAATCTTCAATTAAATAATCGCCACTTTGGCTCCATCACAACAAAAAAAGAAAAAGAAAAAACAATGTGTAACAGTAACCGTGCGTCGTGGTTCTTGTTCCGGTCCACTTCCCCTGCTTCCACGCAGGACCCACCCATCCGCCGTCGTGGACCGGGACGCCCTGGGCACCAGGAATCCCGTAGAACGGTCGTCGCGCGCGCTTTGCAGAGCTTCTCCTTGTTCTCGTCTGCTGCCTGGTCCGCATTTCTCCCCATTCTCTCTCTCTCTCATGTCACGACGTTGAACCAAAAATAATAATAATTCAAGTCTTATTTACTCTGCTCTGTTTGATTTGTGCATACCCAAGAAATTTCACAACAAAAAATTGTTGTTGTTGTTGTGGTGGTGGTGTCGAAGGTCCAACGTCCTGGAGCTTCTGGATGCTCAAGTACTAACGCGCGGTGCATACTTGCTGACGCCCACATACGCACACACGCGTATCCCTCTCTGTTTCCTCTCGATTTCCGCACTGTTTTCCTCTCATCAGAATCCAGATCATGTGTTCTGGCAACGTTCCCAACTCTCCTCCTCCTGCAAGCTAGACTGGATATGCCTACTTAATGCGCACGCCCAGTGATGAGAGCTCATGAGAGCTTCGTAAACCGCCACAAAACTGCGAATCAGGTCTGAGCTTCATAGTTCAGTACTTGCCCGGGTTTGGTGATGTTCGCCTGATCTTTTGTCGCAGTCGCCAGTACTAGATGTGCGACGAGGAGCTGCTACTACTGTTGTGATGGGGGATTCGTATTCCAACACCAATTTGGTTGGTGCCGTGGGGGGTTTTTCTGGGTTTTGATGTGACGCTGCCTGGTTTTGGGTTTCGACGGTGGGTTCTTTGCATTTGTAAAGGTAGATGTCTACTAAAGACAGGTTTTGATGGGCGAGTCTTTGATGGGAACTATGCTGAATTCTTTTTTTTGTTTCTTGGGGTTTTGGTCGTGACTTCATTCGCGGGATTGATTGATTCTTTGCGTGAAGAAAAAAAGTTGTGGATTTCTTACAACGTCTTTCGCGGGGTGATATATTCAGCGAATTCGTCCGCGTGTAGTACTAGACCTTCAACCGCCGCGTGCATCCATGAATTCCGATGGTTGCGAGCGCAGTGAATGCGCGTGAGAGAGAGTCACGAATCCACGGACGGACGTGGGTTTTGGGGAGGGAGAGAAAGAATATGAGAGAAAGAGCAGCAGGGAGCTAATTTACAGCAGTCTTGAGGAGGCAGAGAGGGGAATAGCAGCAACTACAGTTGCATTTGTGATCGCTTGAACCTGTCTGGGGTGATCAAGATGCTCATGATTGTGCAAGCTTGACTCCGCACTTGCTTACAGTTGGAGAGATGGCGATGCTGCTGCAGGGTTTTAGTACTTTGGTTGAGTGCAGCAGCTCCCCCGTGGATCTAAAAATTCCCTCCAGCAGCGAAGAAGCTGGTGGCATCGTTGCAGATTTGCCGGCGAGTCCAACGTCGTCCTCCGGCACGGTATCATTAGGATGGCACAGCCCGAGACTCTCGTTTTCAAGTGGCTTTAGTGACAGGAATCGGGGGGCGATGCAACAGCAGCAGGAAGAGGTATCGGCAGAGATTTCTGGAAGGCCGGATGCTGGTGAGCTTTGGGACGAGGAGGACGATCATCATCCTGTTGGAGCGGATTTCGAGTTTTGTATGGCAGCGTCCTCAACTGTAGATCGTTTGACTGGTTGTGGTAGTATGTTGAAGCCCGCTGATGAGCTTTTCCACAAAGGCAAGATCCGGCCCTTCAGTCTCCCCTCACGAAATCAGGCTACAGTAGAAGCTGTACTAGACTTGCAGCCCACGATTGAGGAGGAGGGGCAGCAACCTCGGCAGCCAAACCCATCAGACCCATTTGTTGGAAACTCTTCTTCTTTGGAACGGAGTATGTCGATCTCGACTCCAGTCTCTAGTCGATGTTCCGACTTTGCATCGACCAGTAGCAATCCGAGTGTATCGAAATCTGTAGGAGGAGGATGGAGAGAGGTTTTTGGGCTTTTGCGAAGAGCTCGCTCCGACGGCACTAGATGTTGGCCTTCTGGAGCAGCAGCGCCGGCTGAGAACAACTCTCGGCCGCCAGTTGCCATTCCCACCTGCAAAGCTTCAGCTACTTCCCAAAAGCAACAGGCGGCCAGCAGCTTCACGGGTTCGAGTTCTTTCAAGATGCTTTTCAAGCGGCCGACGTCGTCGGCGGAGCACGGCGCTGTCGTCGTCGAGCAGCCGAGGAAGAGTCTGTCCAGCTCCAGCACGGCAGCCGAGCTTGACAGCTTAGAAAGCAAAGAGACGCAGCTCGTACCACCACCGCAACAACCACCGCAAGGAGTGACTCCAGCCGCTTCTTCTAGACCCTGGCCTTCTTCTTCTCCAGCTTCTTCTAGACCCCGGCCTCCTCCTTCTTCTTCTTCAAGAAGACACAGGAGCCGGAGTCTTGTATCATCCCAAGGCTATGTCAATAGCTTTTTCAAGAAGGATAGTATGGAGAGGGAGTTGTTGGGCGGCAGTTCAGGTTATGTCTCACCCCGTAGACTAAACCCGCCTGGCAGCAGGGTAGTGATGAGAAAGTTCGACAACAACATGAGAGATGGAGTCCAGTTCTATCACACCACTGCTACTTCTTCTTCTGTGAGCTCTACTACTCCATCAGCTAAAATTGTTTTGAGGAATTTGGAGAGATGTAGCACGGCATCGACATCTGGGAAACAGATTGCCACTGTTCCAAAACCTCAAGAGAACCATAACCTCACCGGGGCCTCTTTGCAAACACATTCTGAGATTCGACAGATTGCTGCTGCTGGTCCCAAACCTCAAGAGAATCATATTAACCTGAGCAGCCGGGCTTCTTTGCAAACTTGGTCAGAGATTCAAGAGATTGCTGCTGCTGGCCCAAAACCTCAAGAGAATCATAACCCTAGCAGGTCTTCTTTGCGATCACGGGGGGAGATTCGACGAAGCTCGGATCCGGGTGGTGGTTCTAGCTCTTCTTCTTACTCATCAAATGTTAGAGTTGCGCCGGTTTTGAACTTGCCACAAGTGTGCATTGGCCCTGGTATTCGAACCTCGTCAGTATCATCATCAGCACCATCATCCAAGGCTGGACATCTTGTGAAGAAGGGGCATCTTGCAAGGTTGCGCTCTTTGTTGTTCTTCAAGAAAGTTAATGCTCCAGCTGATTGCAACCCTCCTGTGAGTACTCCTCTAACGGATGCAAACTGAAATGTGTCTCCTACGTGAGATCCCATCAACATGAGCTTGACAAGCAATTTCTGCTCCAAGTTTTGGGGGCAAAGCAAAGCAATACAAGTCCACACCTTCCAGACTTAGTGGATTGATTGCCTCAAATGGGGTTTTTGGTTTCAAACCAAATTGGTTGCTTGGCAACCCAATTAACCCAATTTTCCGCATCATGGAGATCTTCATAGAGGATGAAGGGCAAATGTATGCACAATTCTCATATTCTGAGATCATCTGCAAATTGTGCAAACATTTGAGGCCCAGGGGTTACTTATCAAGTGCAAATTTGACTGACTTTCAGATGTGCAGAGAATCTCTGTGACAGAGTTTTGCAAAGTGTAAAGTTGTTGTAGCTGGGACAATAGAAGTCCTGTGTAAGGGTTTCTCTGCACTTTCTCAGCACTTTTCTCCAAGGAGGAGTAGCAGCAGCAATCCAGAAGATCTCAAAGATACATTTCTTCTGTTGTCAGTTTTGGTGTCTTGAGAGATTAGGATTTGTTAGCTTTGATTGAGTGTCGTTTTGAAACTCTGGCCCAGGTCTGATTTGGTTTTTGAGACGAGTTTTTCATTCACACCCAATCTTGCAATAATTTGTTTAGGAAAAAGAGATGATGCAAGTTTGACAGACCCGAACAGAGTGAGGACAAAAGAGTGGGAAGGAGATGATGATCTGCACAAATGCTCCACAAGTATGGTGCATCTTATTCTTGAAGACTGTTGTACAGTACTGTAATTTCATGTCTGGTGTATTTTTTGATTGTAATTTGTGGATTGTGTGTTGCTTTTGGGTTTTGGGTTTTGCTAGGCTTTTCGAATTCTCTTTCTATGCTGAAACTATCTTTGTGAAGGGTTTAGCTTATAATGCCTGGGGACGGGGTGTCCCCAAGTAAGGCCCCCTGAGGTGGCAGCCGAGGGGAGGGATCCACACCAGGAATGCCCCCCCCTCCCCATCTGAGGTTGTTATACCACATAATAACCTGGTAGAACTTCTTTCAGATCCTCCTGTGATGCCTTCCGGGTATCACAAAACTGAGGTAGTGTGTCTCAAAAGCAAAACACCCGGTGGAGGGGACTTCTCCAGGGCTATGAAATACAGAAATTGGAAAGTTGAACGGACAAAAAAACGAAGTGTGTTACACACAATGGCCCTGCCATTCATTTAATATCAAAAATGGACATTGTATGATAAATTGGTGATAGCTAGTGGAAAAATAAAAAAATAATTAAAAAAAAAACCGTATCATGTTGTTGTAAAGAAAAAATTGGTATGATTTTTTTTTGCAACTTTTAACATCACATTAGTTACAAGGAAACCAAATGGGATCTCACATTAAATGATAAGTTCTAGGAACCTATCTAAACAGTTAAAAAATTGTTATCAAATCAAAACTAATAGGAAAATGCTGTAATCTAATTTTCAATTTTTTGGAAATTTTTTGATTTTTTCTATTAAAAAAAGTGATCAATTATTCCATTTTCATATTTTTTTTCACATTTGTGCAAAATTTCAAATTCAAGACGTGTATTTAGATGTTTTCAATCACATTGCCACATTTTGAAAGAATTACATGATTTTTTGTGTATAATGGGTGCTTTAACCATTTTTTGGTGAAGATAGTTTCAGATTTAATTTTGTGGGTTATGGATTGATGACAAAGTCACTTAGGGCTGGCTGCACATTTGAAGGGGGGGAGGGGGGGGGGGCCCGAGGCAAAAAGTCAAAAGATGAAATTTAAACCTTCTAAAATTAAATTAAAAAGAAACAACCTACCCAGGTTTTAGGGGGCAACCTACCCTTAAGCTACTAAACTACACCATGATTT
>Ga0116231_10012835_pt1 | contig 12076 bp, 6 predicted proteins | sample S1TSphgellanicum_2_FD_89695 | JGI IMG/M metagenome (GOLD analysis project Ga0116231, IMG submission 89695) | Host-associated microbial communities from peat moss isolated from Minnesota, USA - S1T2_Fd - Sphagnum magellanicum MG | ecosystem: Host-associated > Plants > Peat moss > Unclassified... | reverse complement strand
GTTGGCCTATCGACTTGGCCGGTCGGAACGGGGCTGGAAGCACAAACTCCGCGCACAAATTGTACGGCTGGGCCGGAGCTACCCGCAAACCTGCCGTGTTACCTGCTGGGATGGATGCCTCCATACCGTCACCCACGCCTGCCATGTCACGCCGATGCGTACAAAATTGCAGTGACTCCCGGCACGGCATCCCATAAAGTCTTAAGTAATGACGCGCTCAGGACCCCTTCTTCCGGCGATCCGTACCCTCGTTCAGGTCCTCATTCTGGGATTCGCCTTCCCAAATCTGAACTGCCTTCCACCAGAGCGCTTTCAGCCCCAGAATGGCCTGTTTGCCACGCCGCTGACCGACGCGTCTATCGACAACGCCTCCTTCGCCGAATGGTTTGACGATTCCGCGCACGCCATCGTCAATCCCACTCCGATGCGCCAGATCCTCTGGACGCTCACCACCGCCCCCAGCACCAACTACTTTGTCGCTTACGGAGCCTCCAACCACCCCGGCCTGCGCCGTCTGCGGGTAGGATTCACCGCTCCCGTCCCGGTCGGCTCCGTCCTGGTGCGCGGCGGCGGCACGTTGAGCGTCCTGCGCCCCAACGCGCCTTACCCCGGCGACTTGGCCGACGATAGCCAGTGGATTCCCGCCCAGCGCATCCCGGTTGGCCAGACGGACGGCCAGCCATCCACCGCCGAAGTTCCGCAAAACGGCTTTGCTCTCTGGACACTCCCGCCCAACACCCAGACCCGTGCCCTGCGCTTCACCCACACCGCCGTTCCCACGGACTCGACCTTCGCCGGCCAGTTGGGCAGCCTCTACATCCTCTCCAGCCGCTTCGCCAACCTGGCTCCGGAAGGCGGCGTCTTCACCAGCGCCAATCCCGCCGCCGCTCCTGGACTCCACGATGAGACCCTGAATGGCAATCACGAATGGGACAATGGCCCCGACTTCGACCACACCGTTTCAACCGCCAATCCCGAATGGATCACCCTCGTCTGGCCCCACCCGGTCGCCCTGCGCGGGCTGGCCGCGCTCATGGCCGGCTTCAATGCCGCCGATGCCCAGATCTTCGTCGGTCCAGGCAGCGCCGCCATCCGCAACGCCCCCGCCAATGACTGGCAGCCGGTCGGCCAACCCTACGCCCTCCGCAATCAATATCCCATCTCGCTCGCCGTCGACTGGCTGGACTTCGGCAAGACCGTCCAAACCCGAGCCGTCCGCCTCCGTCTCACGCAGGCCACCAACGAAGACCGCCATTCTCACCTCAAAGGCGCCACCCGTAACGGCAACCGCGTCTGGCTGGACGAGTTGATGGCCCTGGCCCCGCTCACCTCCGGCCCACTGCAATCCGCCATCCCGCCCGCATCCGCCCCACAGGAATCGGCATCGCACCCGCCCATCCCCATCCACTTCACGCTCCCCGCGGCCGGGTACGTTTCCCTCGTCATCGACGACGCCCAGGGCAATCGCGTACGCAACCTCGTTTCGGACACACCTTTCCCCGCTGGCCAGAACACCGCTTGGTGGGATGGCTCCGACGACCTCAGCCGCGACCGCGAAGCCGCCGACCACGGTCAGTACTACATCCCCACCCACTTCGTCGCTCCCGGCCAATACCGCGTCCGTGGCATCGTCCACCAGCCCATCGACCTCCGCTACGAGTTCTCCGTCTATAGCGCCGGCAATCCCCCCTGGGACACGCTCGACGGCACCGGCGGCTGGCTCACCAACCACACTCCGCCCTCCGCCGCACTGTTTCTGCCCGCCGACAAAGCTCCCGGAGGCAAGCCGCTCGTCTACCTCGGCTCCTACGTCTCCGAAGGCGGTTCGGGCCTCGCCTGGGTCGATCTCAACGGCAACAAACAAGGCGGACGCAGAAATATCGGCAACTCCCTCATGGCCGCCCAGGTCCTCGCCCGCGACGACGGCCCCGACGCCAATCCCAACGTCTACGTCTACACCGCCGCCACCTGGGGCGACGAAAAAGCCAAGGGAGAGGCCCTCTCGAAGGCCTACGTCCTCGTTTCCGGCCTCAGCAACACCGGTAACCACGCGGATAAGCAGATCCTCAACTACACCTTCGATCTCGGCCAGCACCCTACCGACCAGCCCACCGCCCGGCCCATCTGGAAGCAGCAAATTGGCGGCCTCGCCGTGCGCAACAACGTCGTCCTTCTCAGCCTCCAGATGCAGAACAAGCTCGTCTTCGCGGACGCCGCCGACGGTAACGTCCTCGGCGCCGTGCCCATCGACAGTCCGCGCGGGCTGGCCTTCGACGCCCAGGGCAACCTGTTCGTCGTCTCCGGCACGCGGTTACTGCGTTTCAACGTACCCAATATCCGCCAACCCCAGCAGCTTCCGGCTCCGCAGATCCTCATCGCGCAAGGCCTCGCATCTCCCTCGGGAATTGCCCTCGATTCCGACGGCACGATTTACCTGAGCGACCAGGGCGACAGCAACCAGGTCAAAGTCTTCTCCCCATCCGGCAAATTCCTGCGCGCCATCGGCCATCCCGGCCCATCCAAAGCCGGCCCCTACGATCCCCTGCACATGAACAACCCCCGCGGTCTGGCCATCGACAGCAACCGCCATCTCTGGGTCGCCGAAGAAGACCTCCAGCCCAAGCGCGTCAGCCTCTGGACGCTCGACGGCACACTCATCAAAGCCTTCTACGGACCAACCGAATACGGCGGCGGAGGCTCCCTCGACCCCACCGACAAAACCCGGTTCTACTACCACTCCATGGAGTTCAAACTCGACTGGACCGCCGGCACGTCCTCGCTCGCCGCCGTCCTCCATCGCGACTCCGACCCCGGCTTCCCAATGCCCAACTACGCCACGCCGGAAACCGTCGAATACGACCACGGCCATCGCTACTTCGACAACACTTGGGTCGCCTACCCGTCCAACGGCGTCAGCATCGCCATGCTTTACCTCGATACCGGAGGCCTCACCCGTCCCGTAGCCGCTCTGGGCCGCGCCAACGACTGGAGCGTGCTCAAAGACAAAGTCTTCGCCGCCTCCTTGCCGCCCAACGCCAACCTCAACAGCAAGCAGCCGCAGGACCTGGTCCTCTTCACCTGGTCCGACGTCAACGGAAACGGCAAAGTCGATCCTGAAGAAGTCACCTTCCTTCCCGCCAAAAACGGCTCCGTCACCGTCATGCCCGACCTTTCGATGGTCGATGAATACGTCGACGGCAAAGCCATGCGCTACACGCCCGTGAAATTCACTCCCCAAGGCGTTCCCGTCTACGACATCCACCACGGCCAGGTCATCGCCGAGGGATCCCAGCCCATGGCCTCCGATGGCGGCGGACAAGCCATCTACTCGCCCTCCGAAGTCGTCCTCACCACCGCGCCCACCCCCTTTGCGCGCGAAGGCCTCGGCGGCATCGACAGCGAGGGACATCGCTGGAGCTACCCCAGCCTCTGGCCCGGCCTGCATCCCTCCCACAACGCCCCAATCGCCGATCGCCCCGGCGAAATCGAAGGCACCACCCGACTCCTCGGCGGCTTCGTTCATCCCCCAGGTACGGACGCCGGCCCGCTCTGGGCCATCAACGGTAACCTGGGTCCCATGTACCTCTTCACCGCCGACGGCTTCTTCGTCACCCAGCTCTTTCAGGACGTGCGCACCGGCAAGCCCTGGAATGTTCCCCTGGCCCAGCGCAACATGCTCCTCAACGACCTCTCGCCGCACGACGAAAATTTCTTTCCTACCCTCACCCAAACCCCCGACGGCGAGGTCTACATCACCAATGGCGGCGGCCCGTCGTTGATCCGCGTCGACGGCCTCGGCACCATCCATCGCCTGCCCAACTCCACCCTCGAAGTCACCAAAGACGAAATCCAAAGCGCGCAAAACTACCTCAAACAAGCGGAAGCCGACCGGCAAAGCCTGCTCGGCCCAAAGACCCTCGAAGTCGCCCTTCACCCCGGCCCGGCGCCCTCCCTCGACGCTGTCTTCGCAGCCGTAAAAGCCGGCTCCTGGGCTACCCAATTCGCCATTATCGACCAGCGCGTCGTCAAGCAGGGCTGGGCCGATCGCCCCGACCTCGCCAAAGCCGCCATCGCCATCGCCGGCGGCCGCCTCTACGCCGTCTACCGCACCAACGAACCGAACCTGCTCGTCAACTCCGGCGTAACCCTCAATACGCCCTTCAAAACCGGCGGCGCGCTCGACCTGATGATCGGCGCCGACCCCCGCGCCAATCCCGCCCGCCAAACTCCCGTAGCCGGAGACCTGCGCCTGCTCGTCTATCGCGTCAACGGGCAAACCAAAGCCATGCTCTTTCGCGCCGTGGTCCCCGGCACAAAAAATCCCGTCCCTTTCACCTCGCCCGGACGCACCGTCACCTTCGACCAGGTGCAGGACGTAAGCAGCTTGATCGACTTCAAAGCCCTCGACGGCGAAAGCGCCGGCACCTTCGTTTTCTCCATACCGGTCGATGCCCTCGGCCTCAAGCCGCAGCCCGGCGAACGCATCCAGGCCGACATCGGCCTGTTGCGCGGCAGCGCCGTCGAAACCCTCCAACGCGTCTACTGGAGCAACAAAGCCACCGGCATCACCTCCGACGTTCCCAGCGAAGCCGAACTGACCCCCAACCTGTGGGGCCAGTGGATCTTCAAGGCCGCCCCGTAGCGCCGCGACTCGCAGGGTGTTGCAATCCGAAGCGGAGACGCCGCCGTTCTGCTGAAAAGCTGGCTGGCCCAGCCATATCCGGCGCTTAGACCCCGGCTGTGTGCGCTTTTGGTCAGACCCGGCCCGCGATTTTTCATATTCTCAGGTCTCCGCGCTGAAAGCCTGCAATCGGCGCACGTCCGCCCATGCGCAAAGTAGCCGCAAGTCGGCGCTCAACACTGAGGGAGCCAGTGGAATGTCCAGTACGCCGCAGGTTGCACCGTCTCAACCGGCAACGCCCAATCCAATCGCGGTCTTTTTGTCGTGGTTCGGGGAATTCGGCATTTTCCTTTGGCGCGTCCTCACCTCCGCAATCACTCCGCCTTATGAATTCGGCGAGTTCTTTCGCCAACTCGACGAGATCGGCTCAAAATCCCTGCCGCTGGTCGCAGCCGCCGGAGGAGCCATCGGCGTAGTGCTGGCTCTGGAAACCCGCAACAGCCTGGTCCGGTTCGGTGCCAAGGCACTGCTGCCTACCACGATCATCTACGCCGTCATCACCGAGATGGGCCCCATCATCACCGGCCTGATCGTCAGCGGACGCGTCGGCGCCGGCATCGGCGCGGAACTGGCCGCCATGAGCGTCACCGAGCAGATCGACGCCATCGAAGCCTCGGCCGTCAATCCCTACAAACTGCTCGCAGCCACGCGCATCCTCGCCTGCACCGTCGCTATGCCCCTGCTCACCCTCGCCGCCTCCGCCTGCGGAGTGCTCATGGGGTGGCTCGCGGACACGCTGATTGAGCCAATCAGCCTCACCCATTTCATCGATGCCGGATTCAAGGGAAGCCACTTCAAGGACTTTCTGCCGCCAACTTTCAAGACCGCCGTCTACGGCCTCATCATCGGCTCCATCGCCTGCTTCACCGGCATGCGCACCAAGGGCGGCGCGGCCGGAGTCGGCAATGCCGCAACCACCTCCGTCGTACTCTCTTCGCTATTCGTCATCCTCGCCGATGTCATCCTCGTCAAACTCATCCTGCTGATCTTTCCGTAACTCGCCACGTAAGGAGCGACACCATGCCTGTCAGTGAAATTTCCAAAACGGCAAACTCCGGGGTCGCGGAGGACACGCAGCCCGCAATCGTCATCCAGGAGGTCACCAAATCCTTCGGTCCGCAGCGCGTTCTCGATGGAGTCACCTTCCACGTCCGTCGCGGTGAAACCCTCGCCGTACTCGGCCGCAGCGGCACTGGCAAAAGCGTACTCCTCCGCATCATCGTCGGCCTGCAAACCCCCGACAGCGGCGCGGCGCTCATCCTCGGCACCAATATGGCCGAGGCCGATGAGAAAGCCCTCGCAGCCGCCAGAACTCAGATGGGCTTCCTCTTTCAGCACGCCGCTCTCTACGACTCGCTCACCGTCGAAGACAACGTCGCCTTCCCGCTCGCGCATCATCGCCCGGATATGTCGGTCTCGGAAAAGAAGGACCGGGTGCGCGACCTGCTCCATGAAGTCGGCCTCGACGGTCATCTCAAAAAGATGCCCTCGAACATCTCGGGCGGCATGCAGAAACGCGTCGGCCTCGCCCGCGCCCTCGCCCTCGATCCCGTCATCCTCCTGCTCGACGAGCCCACCGCTGGCTTAGACCCCATCAGTTCCGGAGAGATCGACGAACTCATTCTCAAGCTTCAGGACCAGCACCAAATGGCCTCGATCGTGGTAACACACGACATGGTCAGCGCCAAAACCATCGCTACCCGCATTGCCCTGATGGACAAAGGCAAAGTCGTCATCGAAGGCAGCTTCGACGATCTGCAACGAAGCGACGAAAAATTCGTTTCGCAGTTTCTTCATCGGGATTTTTAGGAGCCACTATGTCAAGGACCGTGCGCCTCGGCGCCTTCATTCTGCTAACGCTGCTGATTCTCGCCGTCGGCATCTTCATCATTGGCAGCAAGCAATATCTCTTCATGTCGACCTATCAGTTGAAAACCAAATTCGCCAACGTCGTCGGACTGAGCGAAGGCGCGGATGTGCTGATCGGAGGCGTGCATTGCGGCACCGTGCAGTCGATCGACCTGCCCACCAAAGCCGGCGACCAGATCACCGTCACCCTGCTTCTCAACGAATCCACGCGCAAGATTGTCAAACAGGATTCCGTAGCCTCGATCGACACCGAAGGCCTGCTCGGCAACCAGTATGTAGCCGTCTCCTTCGGCTCCGCGGATAAGCCGCAGGTCAAAAACGGCGACTTCATCGGCAGCGTTCCGCCGCTCGAAATGTCGGCGCTCATGGACAAAGCTAACGGTCTGCTCGGCCAGGGCCAGGTTGCCATGACCAATATCACCCAAATCACCGCGCATCTGAACTCTGTCACCACCAAAATCGACAACGGCGACGGCACCGTAGGCGCGCTGGTCAACGATAAAGCTCTCTACAACAATCTCGATGAAACTGCCAGCAGCGCCCGTGCGGCCGCCGTCTCCGCCAAGGCCGGCATCAGCGATTTCGCCGATAATATGGAAGCCCTCAAGCATAACTTCCTGCTGAAGGGGTACTTCAAAAATCGCGGCTATGAAGACTCCAGCGACCTCGGCAAAGACGAGATCGCAAGCGCGCCGCAAGGCCAGCCCGCGCAATCCTTCACCTTCCAGGCCAAAGACCTCTTCGACAAAGAGGACTCTGCCAAACTCAAAGGACAAAAGAACCTCAAGCAAGCCGGAGAGTATCTTGCCGGAAACGATTTTGGCGTCGCCGTGATCGAAGTTTCCACCGGGAGCGTAGGCGGTTCCGACACGGATCTCACCCTCGCGCAAGGTCGCGCGCTGGTGTTGCGCGACTACATCGTGCAACACTTCGGCTTCGACGACTCTAAGCTGAAGACCATCGCTCTGGGCAAGCAAACCGGCGAAACATCGAAGGACAACTGGGGCCTGATCAAGATCCTCATCTATCCTCCGGGAACTCCAATGCCGGCCGCCAAGTCCGACGGCAAAGCCCCCGCCGCGCATCCATAAACGCGTATTTTGCTCCAATGTGCGTTTGAGACCATCCCTTTCGCCGGCACCCGTTGCACAATCGTCCGTCTTTTCGCAAGGTTCTCTCTGGAAAAGTGGCGTTACCCGCTGCCGGCGACTCTTTTCTCAAAGAAGTCGATAGAATTACTGCGCAAGCGCATGACGACGTGAAGTAATTCTGCATCAAAGTTCAACGGGTACGAACAAAGAGCGCCCGGTACGCCCTCAAGGCAAACCGGGCGACAATGATCAAAAAGAGGAGAAGATCGCAATGCTGTTACTTGGAGCTTTTGTCGCGCCGCTGGTTGTCGGCACGCCGCTCATCCAGATCCTGGTCACGCTGGTCGTAGTGGGTGTTTTACTTTGGCTGGTCAACCTCATCCCCATGCAGTCCACCATCAAGTCCATCCTGAACACCATCGTCGTCATCATCGTCGTACTCTGGCTGTTACAGGTATTCGGGCTCTTCAACAGCCTGTCCACCATCCGCGTCGGCCGCTAACTCCAAAGCACACAGCCGCAGTGGGAGATGCAAGGGGAAGAAGCACCGCTTCTTCCCCTTGCATTTTGCGCGTAGCAGCTAGGATGGCGCTTACCCAACCTCGTACTGCTTCGCCTCAAGCTCAGCCCAGCGCGCATAGAGCGCATCGACGGCATTCTGCGCCACTTCCACCTCCGCCAGCGCCGTCTGCAACCGCGCAGCGTCGGTCACCACTTCCTGCAACTCAAGCGCCGCCCGCTTTTCGGCTAACGTCTCTTCGCCGGCCGCAATCCTGGCCTCGATCGTCGCATAGTCGCGCGCGTCCATATAAGACAGCTTCTTCTTGCCAACGTGATTCCCGGCGTCCTGCTCCGCATTCGCAGGTTGGCCCGCGGCTCCCGCGCGCGCCGAAGCGCCGCTGGCCTTGGCCAGCGCCTGCTTCTGCTTCAACTGCCACTGATCCCACTGCGAATAATCCGCAAACCGCTCCGCATGGCCGTTGCCATCCAACCCCAGCACCACATTCGAAATGCGATCCAGCATATAGCGGTCATGCGTTACCAGCACCAGCGCGCCGGTATATTCGAGCAGACTCTCTTCCAATATCTCCAGGGTAGGAATATCCAGGTCGTTTGTAGGCTCATCCAGCAGCAATAAATCCGCCGGCTGCAGCATCAGGTTGGCAATCAGGACGCGCGCTCGCTCGCCGCCGCTCAACCGCTCCACCGGCTGATTCAGCTGCTCCCCAGTAAACAAAAACCGCGAAGCCCAGCTCGCCACATGAATCACGCGATCCTGATAGATCACCGAGTCGCTCTCCGGAGCCAAAGCCCTGCGCAGCGTTACCTTCTCATTCAACACCCGCGTCTGATCGAAGTACACAATCCGCAGCAGATTCGCCAGCTTGATCTCGCCCCCGTTCGGCTCCGTCTTACCCAGCAACAGACGCAGCAGTGTCGTCTTGCCGCTGCCGTTCGGCCCCACCAGCCCAACGCGCATCCCCGCCGTAATGTTAAAGGTCAACCCATGCAGCAGCGTTCGTTCGCCGATCGAATACCGCACATCCTTCAGCTCCACCAGCCGCTTGGTCTGCCGCTCGGTCGCCGAAAAATCGATCCCCGCGCTCGACACCTGCGCCCGCCCCTTCATCTCCTTCAGCTCGCCGATCAACTCGTTGGCGCTGCCGATGCGCGCCTTGCTCTTGGTGGTGCGAGCCTTGGGGCCGCGCCGCAGCCACTCCATCTCCCGCTTCACACGATTTTCAAGCGACTCCTGCCGCTTGGCCTGCGACTCCAAAAACTCTTCCTTCTTCTCCAGAAACTCGCTGTAATTGCCATGCACCCGCAGCAACCCATCGGGATACTGCTTGTTCAACTCCACCATCTCGGTGGCAACATTCTCCAGAAAGTAGCGATCGTGGCTCACGACGACGCAGGCAAATGGCGCCGTCGCCAACAGCTCTTCCAGCCACTCGATCCCGGCTAAATCCAGATGGTTGGTAGGCTCATCCAGCAACAGCACATCCGGCTTCTGCGCCAGAGCCTGCGCAATCGAAAGCCGCTTCTTCCATCCGCCCGAATACGTCTGCGCCTCGGTGTCGAAATCCTCAAACCCCGCGCGCCCCAGCGTCTCCGCCGTACGGCCTTCCCACTCGCTCTCATGCACGCCGGCGCGCTTCAGCGCCTGCTGCACCACATCGCGCGCCGTCAACCCGGCAGGGAACTCCGACACCTGCGCCACATAGCTCAGCTTGGTCAGCCTGCGCCGCGCCACCTCGCCATCGTCCGGGTCGATCTCGCCTGCCAGCACGCCCAGCAGCGTCGATTTTCCCGATCCATTCGGTCCAATCAAACCAATCCGGTCGCCTTCATCCACCTGAAAGCCGATATCGCGAAACAGCGCAGCCGCCCCAAAGGACTTCGTCAGCCCCTGTCCGTTCAATAATGTCGCCAAAATGTCTCTCTTGTCTCTCGGGGAATTTGCCCTGCCTCTCGATTCTAAATGGCCCGCGCTTCCGCCACGCGCGCGCCAGTCGCCAAGACCCGCCTTACTGGGGATTGTCTTCCCCGCATTGTGCTGCTACCCTTCGCCTGTTACCGTAGGGTATTCCATGGTCTCGCGTGTCAACCGAGTCCTCCACTCCGGAGTCGCATGAGCAGCCTTAGTCCAGCTATGTCGCTCAAGAGGCGAGGCAAATACCGGTTCCAGGACTTCGAGATCGATCTCGCCCATCGCTCCGTCCATCGCGACGGTCGCACCATCCACATCAGCTCCCGAACCTTCGATCTGCTTGTCTATTTCGTCCTGAATCCCCAGCGCCTGGTCACCAAAGACGAGCTCATGGAAGCCCTCTGGCCCGACTCCCACGTCGAAGAGAGCAACCTCAGCCAGCACATCTTCCTCCTCCGCAAAGCCCTCACCGGCGCGCAATCCGGAGACAAGCTCATCCTCACCGTCCCCGGCCGCGGCTACCAATTCGCTCCGCTCGTCGCAGAAATCCCGACCCCGGCGGAGGACAAATCGCCTGATCCGGACCACGTCATCCTCCACGCCGTCAACTCCGTCACCAGCTTCTCCGTCGAAGAAACCGCCGACGACGAGGATCCCGACCGCGGCCCCATCCCCCGCTTCCTCGCCGATTTCCGCCATCCCGGCCCATGGCACGTCCTGATCATCACCGCCGCACTCGCCATCCTCGGCTTCAGCGCTCTCTTCGCCTGGCGCTCGGCGCACCGCACCCAACCGCAATCTCTGAGCCTCGTCCTCGCCGACTTCGACAACTCCACCGGCGACCCCGACTTCGACCTCGCCCTCAAAACCGCCGCCGCGATCGATCTGGAGCAGTCGCCGTTTCTAACCGTCGCCTCGCGCACCAAAATCGATCAGGCTCTCAAAGACATGAAGGCCGCGCCCAGCGCCCCGCTCACCCCCCAGACCGCCCGAGACGTCTGCACCCGCCTCAACGACCAGGCCTACCTCACCGGCTCCATCCACCGCTTCGTTCGCAAATACATGGTCGCGCTCGAAGCCTACGACTGCGCCTCCGGCCGCTCGCTCGCCGCCAGCAAAGGCATCGCCAGCTCCCCCGACGGCATCGTCGACGTCCTCGACCGCGTCGCCGTCGATCTCCGCAAGCAGCTCGGCGAATCGTCCAGTTCCGTCGACCACTTCAGCAGACCCCTCTTCGCCGCCCGCACCGCATCCCTCTCCGCGCTCAAAGCCTTCTCCGACGCTGGCCACCTCGGCCTCCAGGGCAAACAGCAGGACTCCATCCTGCTCCTCCAGCGCGCCGTTGAAATCGACCCCCAATTCGCCATCGCCTTCGCCGACCTCGGCGCCGTCTACTCCAACCTCGGTGAAATCAACCTCTCTCGCGCCGCCCTCACCCGCGCCTATGAGCTGCGCGACACCGTCGATGAGCCAGACCGCCTCTTCATCGTCACCACCTACAGCCGATTTGTCACCGGCGACCTCGAAGCCACCATCCGCGCCAACCAGGCCTGGAGCCAGGAGTACCCGCAAAACCCCGTTCCGCTGGTCAACCTCGCCGACCTCCAAAACCAGACCGGCCGCCCCGCCCAGGCCATCGAACCCGCCAAACGCGCCCTCGCCCTCAACCCCGACAACTCCTACGCCTACGAGGTCCTCGCCCGCGCCCAGCTCCACCTCGATCAGGTCGATGAAGCCGCCGCAACCTGCCACGCCGCCATCGACCGCGGCCTGGACGGCGTCGCCATCCACCAGTTCCTCCTCCAGATCGCCTTCCTGCGCCTCGATCAGGCCGGCATCGACAGCCAAATGGCCTGGGCTCGCGACAAATCTGCACTGCCCGCCATGCTCCTCCAGCAAGGCCTCATGAACTTTGCCCTCGGCAAAGCCAAAGCCGCCCAGGCGAGCATCGAACGCGCCGCCGACGAATACCGCAAGCAGGGCCAACCCGAGCGCGCCGCCCGC
>Ga0116231_10012833_pt1 | contig 12079 bp, 11 predicted proteins | sample S1TSphgellanicum_2_FD_89695 | JGI IMG/M metagenome (GOLD analysis project Ga0116231, IMG submission 89695) | Host-associated microbial communities from peat moss isolated from Minnesota, USA - S1T2_Fd - Sphagnum magellanicum MG | ecosystem: Host-associated > Plants > Peat moss > Unclassified... | reverse complement strand
CCCAAACACCCATGGGCTTTACCCATCATGAAGCATGAGGTGAACCTTAGCATGAACTTAAAAACATACATAAACCATGAGCAACCTTGAGTGAAAAATTTGAATTGTTTTGTTGTAAATTCAATGATTTTCTTTAAAAAATCACCAAAATTCAAAACCAAATTTGGATTTCTATACATGGTTAAAGTAGGTAGCCCAAAAACATAAATTTAAAAAAAAAAAATTTCCCATAATTTTAATAGCCAAATTTGGCTAAATCAGCTTATGGATGATCACCACCTCGACTACATCACAAAATTGAACCCAAACATTGTGAGTCTTAAATGAAATAGTTTTACTTAATTTTTCATGAATTAGTTGAGGTTCTACTTGATTTAATTAATCACACTCATGATTTAGCAAATAGTTTGCATGATTAAAGCCACTAAATGTTAATTAAATTGGCACCGTACTTTTGTGTATGGTGCATGGTGCGATTCCATTGTTTGGACACCCATTTGGCACAACAATGGATAGAAAAACCATAGGTGGATGAAATTCTAATCATGGAAGTTTGCAAGTTTAGGAAAGAAAATGTTTTTGGATCTCAAGGGTCAATAGGGTTGAGAGAGTGGAGTATGAAACACATTATTGCTTTGCAAATTTCTCATCTTCTCCTCAAATATTTTAGGCTTGGCCCATGTTCTAGTTGTCTAATGACCCATTGAAAATTGAAAATATGTCATGAAGGGGAACAAGGGTGCACAACATTGTTCCTTGTTGACCCTTTTATTTGTGGCACAAATACTCATTTCTTGGGTTTGCAAGGTTTTGTACTTCATCAAACTAGGGTTATTTTACTCATTGAAATATCAATATTTGAGATAATTATTTTGAACAATTGTAGCAATCATGCCTCATGAAAATAACAATCGAAAGCTTCCATTCCACATACTACCCTTGTAACATTTTTGTAGTGGATTTTGACTTCCTTTATGTTAGGGATTTAGAAATTTCTCACATTATTTTCAACTTGTTGAAAACAATAACATGGTGAACTCAATTTTGTGAAGTTTTGTTTCCAAACATGAAATCCAAGACACCTCTAGTACAAATTGGAATATGAATCACATCTAATCAACTTTGGTGATATGGGTAGTAACCTACCCAAATCAACAATGATTATCATCACTATAACAAGGGAAAAAACATTCCCTTGTATTCTTGTCCACTATCAAAATGAATGCATAACCAATTGTAAAAATTGAACACTCCCAAATACTCTTAAATTGGAATGGTGGATTATTCCAACGACCCAAACAAATGAATGTGGCAATGAGCCCCTCCAAAAAAAAAACCTCAATTTAGGTTTCATGATTTGATGTTGAAAGAAGTTGAAAATATCGTGAATTCAACATTGCCTAATTCCGTTAAAACAAATACAATATAAACACTATTTTACATAGTTTTAATTTGGCACCCAATCATGACATTAGAGGGTTGTTGTTTACCTGGGCAACATGGGCGAGCACACGGTGTGCTCGATCTGCCCCTCCAAATCGTCTCTCACGAAGTTCCATCACCTCTCTTTACAATTGGCTTTTACACCTTGGTTGTTCAATTGTCTCAATTGATATCACCAATGTTGTTGCACTCTCAATGCATTCGAAAACCCACCACAACACCAAATACCAAGTCTTGGATGGGAGATGAGATGGTGAAGAAGGCTTGGATGGTGAATGCTTGTCGTCACTTCATGTGTACTCTTAAATGTTTTTTCACCCTATTAGCATGTACAATCTCCATCCCAATGATCCAATTGCATTTATTTTTAGTCCTGTCATCCCACTCGCCAAGTTTAAATCAATGGGAAAAAACGCAAAGGTTTTGTGATCGAGTGAACAATGGCAAGAGATTGAATGTTTTAGGAGTGTATAATTTTCAATGTGAAAATGTTCAAAAATGTTAGTAGTCGAAGAGGTCGTGATCATCTTTTATTTCTTTCCATTTTTTATGTGATTGTATCATGTAATAGATTTCAAAGTAAGGAATTAGGGCATTTCCCACATGCAAAAGAAGTTCAAGTTTTTTCTTTCAAATTTGTTGCAAAATCCAATACAAAATTCACATACATGTAAATAAGTTGTATTTTTTTTTCAAATATAATAAATAAGGAACTATATAGCAAGTGTCACAAGGCAATGAAAGCAAAATTAAAGAGAGAGAGAGGAAAAAAAAAAAGCTGATTGATATTCAAAGTTGAAAAGCTCTAAAAAAATTCAACAAGCTTTGAAAGAATGGTTGAATTCCATGTAAAAATTATCATTTATCATCATCACTCATGCTTGTTTTTTTCTTGTGTATGCAAGTGCAATACATTTTGATCCTTCCTTCCTCCAAAGTTTTTTTTGTTTTTTCTTGGGTTCCTTGCTCGAGTAGATGAGAAATTGCTTAGTAATCAAGCAAAGAAGAAGAAGAAGAATGAGAAGGAGAAGAACAACATGATACAACCCTGAATGCCCATTATGAGTCCTTTTGAAGACATATTCTAAGCAATGGGTAATGAATTTTTAAAAAAAAATAACACTACTTCAATAGACAAAGAAAATCACCCAAGAGGTGTCTTAGAGAAGCACCTTTCCATCCTTGTATAATAACTGACCAATAATACCCCCCTACCTACTATACACACATACATACCATACCATAATTTCACATAAATACCATACCATAGTTTCACATTTCATAATTGCATATTCTTATATAGTTGTGAAATTTGGTGATTTTTCTTTTCAACTTTTTATTTTGTGCTTTTTATACAAATAAATTTGGATTTTTTTGGGGTTTTTTTTTTTGGGGGTATTGTTAATTAGACTGATTTTGCTAATGTTGTGGAAAAATAATTCTCCACATTTTTGGTATCACAAAATTGAAAGAAGAACCTTTTGGTTTGTAATTTGTGATAATTTGGTGATGGCAATTCATTGGAACTGATTTAGGTAGGACAACTTTAGGTTTTCATGTGGAGAGTTTCAAATTGGAATGTTTTTAGCCCATTCCCAAGTAAAGAGACATGAAAATGTTCTTTATAAATTTGTGTCTTTTAAAGTTTTTTTTTTTTTTTTTTGGGAAACATTGCACTCATGAGTAAAGTTTCATACCTTCTCCACCAATTTGCATCTCAATTTTTCTTCAATTAAATTTGAATCATAATTCAATTGTCAAATCAAATTCAATAGATATATTTGAATTCAATTCAATTTGCACACAAGGTCATTCAATATTGTCATTTGAATGGAACTTAATTTTCACACAATATCAATTCATTTTTGACATCACTTATTAATCCATCATTGGTAAATGCATAGCAGCACGGAGCCCAAGTTAGACAACATAAACCTTTTAGATTTAATATTGTCAATTCTTACAATCTGAACCAAGAGGCCCCCCATCTCTTTCAATAATTAGATTATTTCAGCAAAAAAAATGCTGATTTATCAGTGACACTACAGAAATTCTGAATTTTTCTATATATATATATATATATATATATAATTTTTTGGGGAAAATTCAGCATTTCTGAAAATAATGTAATTAGTGTCAAAGTTGCCAAGGTACTACAGAAATAACAAAAAAATGAAATGGGTTTTTTTCTTCAATGGAATTCCAGGGAGGGGAGGGATGATATTTGGGTTTCAAAGGAAATGTGTGAAAATCATGTGTGGGTTTAGTTTAGGGTTGGTCTGGTATCAACTTTTGAACATATAATAAGCCTGGTGGTCCTGGAATTGAGTTCCAAGATTGGTTTTTTTGGCTACTATGAAGCAGATACAGATTTGTTATCTATCTGTGAAGGAAGGTAGTTTGTTTGTTTTGTTTTGTTTGTACTTATGAGATCCACCGAACCAGGATGCTTGCTTCAGATTGCATGCTTGCTTGGTCTCTTTGGAAAGCTCTTGAGGAGGAGGAGGGGTGCATTGACTTGGTTTCATGGTGCTTGGTCTCTTTGGAAAGCTCTTGAGGAGGAGGGGTGCATTGACTTGGTTTCATTTCATGGTGTTTGGACTTGCGGTGTAGAAGTTCTTGAATATTGAATGATTTCTTCACTGAGAATTGAGAGTGATATAAAATTGATACAAGGGCTGGTATTGCCTCAACTCATACCCAACTGGTAGGCACAGGTTCTGGTAGATATACAGAGTAGTAGGCTTGTGCCTTGCTACCAGGGTTAGATAGTTTGATACCAGGCAGAAGCCTATATAGGGTAATATGTATATACCAGACCAACACTGGTTTCTATGTAACTAACTGACTTGGAGGCAGAAGCAAGCAACTGCCATCTTCATTCATTGAGAGATTGTGGAGTTGGGCTCAAGCAAGGTCCAAAGGTTTTTTGCCCATGAACTCAACTTCCTTTCTTTGTAAAATAGGTGCTCAAAGATTCTTGTGCACATAAGAAAAATAATAGTAATAATAATCTAGGGTTTAGAACTCAACTGGAACCTCTGCCATTTAAACCCTATTTTGATTGATTTGAATGACTTCACAAGAGTGTGTCTTTTGCTTGCTTTTTGATGTTGTTGTTGTTGTGTCATGTGGTTTCAATATGCTTTTTACATGCTTTTGTAAACACAATTTTGTAAGCTTTTTTTAAAAATGGAGAAGAAGAAGACGAAGAAGAGTGGTAGTAGTAGTGGGTCAAGTGGTAATAAGAGGAGGACGACAGCATTTGAAGCAGAGGTATCAACTGAAGAGATGTTACAAATGTTGGTCAAGATCAATAAAAGTGTGGGAATGCAACACCATGATCCTGCACTTCCTAGTCACAAAAAAAGAACAACACCAAACCAACGACAACGAGGAAAAGCTTTGTTGCCGGGAGAAACATCTGGATCATCATCTTCACCACCAAGGAGTGCACTCTCCTCCTCGACCCACTTTCCATCAAGTCCTTCAAGTCCATCCTCAACCCCAAAATCCATAGTAGTTAAGGATCAAATCGAGGGAGGGAATGTGAAGAAAGCTCTTGATCTTCTTGATGGGTCAACAAGAGACGACAAATCCTTAAAGGAAGAGAATGCAATTGCTCTTCTTAAGAAGGATGATCGACCAAATGACTTTTCGTTGTCGTCCTCCACACCTCCTCGTCCTCCTCGTCCTCCTCCTTCTCCACCACTCGAGTCAACAATGACCTCATTTGGTCGATATCGAGCTTGGCACCCACAAGAGTCGGTTGTAAAATCGACTCCGATTTATGGGATTCCAGGCCCCGAGGAATTGGAGCAAATGTATCAACTTCCCAAGAGGCGACTCCGGCCAAGAGAGGATGGAATTGGGGGCGCAACTCTTTGGCAACCTTCGGAGAGCGTACCACCCATTGGCATTGAAGGAGCGATTGCCAACAACCTCGGATTTCTTCGTCCCTCCGATGTCTCGGTTGCGTATCCCGATTTTGGTGGATGGCGAGATGTGTTGAGGGATCCTGCAAATGTTTTAACCGACCGAATTAAGTCCAAATTGAAACGATCCGCTAGGTACGTACTTGACTCAAAATCAATTGTCATTTTTTCTCTTCGGAGGAGACATCTGATTTTATTTTTCAAAATTCATTCAATTTAGGCGGACATTGTTTTTTGTTAAATTTGTATTTCAGTGTGCCAGTTTTGGAGCTGCGAAAGAAACCCACCAAAGCTTTGCGAGCCTCTTGTGCTGATGATGATAAAGCAAAGCTCAAGGTTTCATTAAAAAAAAAAAAAAAAACCAAATGTATTATTATTATTATTATTATTATTATATACAATGTTGGTCTTTAATTAATTACCCCCACTTAGGAAGCAATTATTTTAAATAATTTTATTTGTATAAATTTTCACGGATTTAAAATGCCATTTTGAATACTTCAGTGACGATGAGAAAAATGTGAAAAACATGACGATTTTTGGAGTCACAAATAAATGATTGTCCTTTTCCACCTCCACACATAAAAGCAAATGTGCATTCGGTTCTTTGTTTTCCTAAAGTCTCGCAATTTTTTGTTGATTTGTGACACCGTAATGGTCTTTTCAGCCATAGTTTTTTTTTAATTAAAAATAAATAATAATAATAATAATAATAATAAATATATATGTATATACACACGGGTGGTTAATTTTGTCCCGTTTTTAGGCAAGTGAAGTAACCGACCTGAACCTGGAACATATAAAAACGGGGGATGAAGCCGTTCATTTCTTTGCAGAGCATGAGGGCCAAGCTCGAGTGAAATTCTTCTATTGCAACTTAGCAATTTGTGGCATTGCGGAGTACAAGCCGTATGATTTGGTCGTATGTCGACGAGAGGAGGTGAATGACGAGTATTTCACTATCTCCAATTCCGGTGTTGTTCATATTGAACCTGGCCTTGGTAAGCAAACTCAAAATGTGTGTTTTTATTTATTTATTTTTTTTCAAAAAAATTTGTTGGGTTTTTTGGACAATTTTGTGATGTAGCCAAAGTGGTGATCATCATCCAAAGGAAGATTTTGCCAAATTTGGCTACAAGCTAAATATGAAACTTTAAACAAATAGATTATTGAACTATCATTCTATGTTTTTGCCCTACTTGCTTCAACCATGTATAGAAATACGACTATTTTCTTTAAATTTTCATCAAATTTTGGCTATTGAAAATCTCAAAAAACATTCAATTTTGGCAATTTGAGTTTGTAATCTCACTTTTTGACTATATATATATATATATATATAGCCAGCAAAAAAAAAAAGGCTGATTGGGTACTTTTAAAAAACTTTCATACCAATCTGGTCTTGCTTGGTATTGGGTCCAAGACTGATTTTTGGCTAGTACAAAGTAAGTATTAAAAACCCAGGGTTTAGGGCTTAGGCTTTAAACCCTAAACCCCTAAAACCCTAAACCCTAAAACCCCCCCCCCACCCGGCTGCTCCCCCAATGTGTTTTCAATTTAGTATGTTGAATATTTATCATCTTTATGGATGAAAAATTGGGTGTTATGATGGGCTTTCTTACAGGCACAATGAAAGAGAGCAGCTTCCAACCACTTGAAGAATACATGCACGAGAAGTATGTGTTTTCCCTTCTAAGGCGTATACCCTTCTTTGGTCAATATTTATGCCAAAAGGCGTACGATGTATGGAAGAAATATGTCGGGCAGCGCAAGTTCAATCGCGTGCGCTCAAGCCTTTCCAAAAAATTCTTTTTCGCCAAGCCTCAGTTCATTGGAGCACTGATGAAAGTGTACGCCTACATTTGTGAGTTGAGAGAACTTCCTTTGGTTCATGTTTCGCAAAATCATCTACATCAACTGGATGAATTTTGCCATCTCCAAGTCGAGCTTCAAAAGCACAAGGCGATTGCCGATGTTGATGCTATCGCTGAAAAATGTCAATTTGTGCTCGCCAAAATTTGTGAAGAAGCAAAACGACAAGCTCAAATTTATCGGGTAAAAAAATTTCATTTCTCTCCTCTCAATTATCATGAAAAATCATTTTAAAATTAAAAAATCAATTAATTTTTTAAATAAAAATCATTTCATCCAAATTTTTTTTTCCGTCCAAAAATGAAAGATTTCATGAATAAATTTATTAGCAGCAATGAAGAAGAAGGTGCACCAATGAAATCTAAAACTCTGGCTGAAACTCTTGGGGACCACCAAAACTCTTGTAGTGAGTTTTCGGTGAGAAAAAAAAAGTTTGGTCTTCTCTTCTTTTTTTTTTTGCCCCCCTTTGTCTCCATTTACTTTTTTCATCCTCACTTTTGATTTGGTCCCCTAATCTCAATGAAATTAGGGCACAATAGCCCCTACTTTGCAAACTAAAGACCTGGAGGGTGAAACCGTTGTGAGGACCAAATTTAGGTGAGAAAAAAATGACCTAGTCCCTTTTCTTCTTTCATCCTGACTTTTGATTTGGTCCCCAATTTCGATGAAACTGGGGCTAAGTAGCCCCTAGTTTTACAGATGACTCTGAAATGGACTCTTCAAGTCTCAGGTGTTTTTTTAGTGTCATGGGCAGGGTATTTTTCTTTTCTTTTTTTGCCCCCAATTTTTAGATATTAAAAATTTGGCAAAAAATTCCCCAACAAGTTAGAATTATTTTTCCAAAAAAAAAAATCCCAATTTTTTGGTTCAAAAATAAAACAAAAAATGTCCCAAAAAAACACCGGGCAAGGGCGTAAAATTTTATATTGATATCTCCAGGAAAGTGTGAGGGATGAATCCGAATTGGACGACACGGTTGGAGTCAATTTGCATGCGACCGGAAAGAACAAGGCACAGAGCATGGTGAGCATCAAGGCCGAGAAAATCGAGAGGGCAAAGTCGTATCGCCGAGTAATGGTGGAGGAAAAGATGCTCGGAAATTTCATCCGTCTTGCGGATTACATATTCGTCGAACATTTGAGCCATCGGTGCGTAACGTCGACCGAAGAATTGTTAGGCATGCTTGAGATCTGCCGATCCGGAATGGAGAAATCACCAAAGGGCGTATTTACTACGGCCGTTTCATTCGGCCCGACAACAATTGAATTTGTCCCTAACGAGAGTGATATTCTTGCGGTTAGTAGTAATTTAATAACACTTTCACTTGACATTTATTATTATTATTATTATTATTATTATTATTTAATACAATATAATGAGTGCCTTTTTGGGGCAAAATTTCACTTAATTTTCACCTTAAATTTTTGATTTTTACACATTCTACAAAGGGTTTTTGTTAAAAGAATGGCATTAATTTTTAAACAAAAAAAATCAAATCGTCAAATTTTTACAATAGGTTCCAACAAGAAGCCTAATTTTTAAATTTTTTTTCATATATGGTTAGTCTATGGCCAAATTTGGCTAAATCTTCTTATGAATGATCAGCAATTTGGCTACATCATAAAATTGGGGGAAAAAAAACCCCTGAATTTTTTTAAAAAATAAAATAAAAATTCAAACACACTACTTTGTATGTAGGCTCTTCACAACACAATTGAAGGGCTACTTCAGTTAGTGCAATCGGCACCGCGCATATTATACATGCGGATCTTTTCCGGGTACTTTGAAACAAAGTTCACCGGCATATCTCCTATCAATATCATCAAGGGGAATTCTTACTTTGCACTTGTTCGTGAACGTATCGCTACCGTCGTTAAGCTCGACTTCATGGAAGCGCGAGCATATACGCAAGTGGGTATATAATTTCACAATATGGTATTTTCAATTGAGTTTTATATATCAAAAATGCTTATTTTTCTAGTGTAAAAAATTCGACTAATTTTGATAAATTTTTTTGGAATATTTTCACCAAAATTATTATATCACAAAATTGACAAGAATTTTTTTAAAAAATTAATTAAAAAAATTAAAAAAAGCTTGGTGGGGGTGATCCATCTTAGATATTTGAGGAACATCGAACCTTGTTTGCATTCGGGGAGTCATGGAACTATGAGGCGTATGCAGCTGTGCCTAGATCAGTGCGAACATATAGAGAGGCAATGTCCAAAGAACGTGAAACCCGAATTCAGCTTGAGAAAATGCGTATTGGGAGGTATGGGTTTATTTAATAGTTAATTAATTATTATATGTTCTAATTTTTTTTGGGGTCCTTCCTCTAAGGGAATAAAAAACCTATAATTTTTTTTATAAAAATTATAATTTCCTTAAATCTTAGTAAGAAAAAGGTTTAAGCCAATCAAGGTGATATATATATGTATATATATATGTTATTGTCTTTAGTAAGATTGGATGAAACTTTTGGAAGAATGGAATTCATCCATGATTTGTGACGGATGATGCAGTGTCATCGGTGTTTTGCAAGTCGACTCAAAGTCATTGAGAAATCATCTAATTCCAATTACGGTGCGGACTTTGGACACAATCACAGCATTGTTGATCAAAAATGCGAGGGACGAGACTCTCTCGGTGCTCAACACATTCCAAGACCGAATCCGACAACTTGACATTCGACCTCTACAATTGGATGCTTTCGTAAACTTTGTTACTGTAAGGAAACAATTTTTTTTTTGTTTTTTTCCCCCCATGTAGTAGAGTTATCGGTATAAAGTAAGAAAAACACTGCACCAGAACCCTGAGTTTGGTCATACACAGGGTGAGATTCAAAAAAAAAACACTGCAAAAAAGTATTCAAGGGGGGATGAAACTGAGAAAACGATCAATTTTGGTGGTAAACTGAGTTTCATCCTGTCTTTACTTTGCGGATACCACTGAAAGAGGGGATAGGGAGTGAAAGGAGGCCCAAAGACAGGGTGAAGACAGGGTTACTTTACCCATAACTCTGGTAAAGGTAGGTAGTCAAGTACTTTCTATAAGTACCTGAAAATTGGGGGACTACTGAGCCTCAGGATGAAAAAAATTCTCCAAATTTTTATATCACCAAACAATTGAAAATAAAAAACCCTATTTAATGTTTTTTTTGGGGGGAGGGTCCGTGGAATTTTTTTAATTTTTTTTTCCGGCAGTTGTATTTGAAAATGATGGAGGGTAAAAAGCAAACGCTTCAAGATGCATCCGTAATCGACGACATGTATTCATTGCTAGCGGCATATGAGGTAAAGATTCCGACTAACGATCAAGTCAAATTAGAGGATTTGCATGAAGTTGTGGGCAAATACGAGGACTCGATTGAGGCGGCTGATTTCTTCATCGAGAGACACAAGAATGCTCAAATGGCCGATCTCGACAAGCAAGTGAACCTCATAAGCGAGGAGCTTATGACCATATTGGGCACGCTTCATTCCGGCAAATTCTTGATCCCTGAATCCGATCCGGCCGAAGTTGTTGCCGATCTCACCAAAATCAACGAACGTATTCAAGAAATTGTGGAGACGGTCGACCGCTACAAGGGTTACCAAAAACTCTTCCAGGTTTATTATACTAGAATTTCCATCCAATCATTCATCCACACACTAAAAATTCACGTAAATAATGTCCCTTGGAAGGGCCTTATGAATGCACGCTTGTAGACGGTCACTCTTTGTATTTTTTGGGTTAACCTTAACCTTAGTGTTGGGATGATGGTATTATTATTTTGCTACCTAATTATACATGAGATGAATGTCAATATTTACCCTCATTTGAAGTGCCTTCTCTTTTTTTCTTTTTAAAAAAAAAAACTTTAATATTTTTCATGTATTGTAATTTATAAAAAAAGAGATTATTAAATATACAAATGTTGGGTATTTCCTCTTTTTCAAATAAATTATGTGAATTCTTCTTTCTCTATTTTGTAGATGGCGGTTGATGATATGGGGAACCTAGCAATGACGCAAAAAGAGTTCGCCTCAAGGTGGAATGTATGGAAGGCTCTAAACGATTGGATCATAATGACAACAAATTGGCGGACTTGCCATGTTCAAGAGCTGAAGGCCCCGTTGATAATAAGCAAAACGGATGAAAACGCTAAGGATGCCTTCCGAATGGGCAAGGCAAACAAAGAAGATACGGTCGTTTATAGACTCAAGGATACGATTGACGACTTCAAAAAATATGTAACACTCATGGAAGAAGTCGCAAACCCCGCATTGAAAGAGCGACATTGGAAGCAAATCTTTACATTACTTGGCCAACCCTACTCTTCCGAAGTTCCATTTAGTACCAATGACTTACTCTCATATGACATAATGAGCAAAATTGAAGAGGTAAAAATACTTGCACTAATTTCCTCTCTCACCCCCTTAGTGTACTTAACCCCATGAATGGGTGCACTATGGACTCTAGGTAATTCGCTTCTTCAAACCTATGGACTTCAATTTTTAAGTTGAGAGTTCTTCACAATTACAAGCCAAAATACTTGGGCTTTGTATGAGATGCAATGGATTTTAATTTTTTGGTCTCCAAGTGGTGAAGATTTGCTCCCCCAAAAAAATGTTGGTCAAGGGAGGAAAAATAAATCAAAATCATTTGGTTGTGCTTTGATTTTGTAGGTCCGGAATCTAAGTGGAGCTGCAAGTAAGGAGTATTCATTTGAGAAATCGCTAGAAAAAATGTTGAAGGATTGGGAGGGCATTGAGTTCCTTGTGTTGCCATACAAGGATTCGGGGACATACATTGTGGGAGGCATTGATGACATTCAAATGATTTTGGAT
>Ga0116231_10012832_pt1 | contig 12081 bp, 12 predicted proteins | sample S1TSphgellanicum_2_FD_89695 | JGI IMG/M metagenome (GOLD analysis project Ga0116231, IMG submission 89695) | Host-associated microbial communities from peat moss isolated from Minnesota, USA - S1T2_Fd - Sphagnum magellanicum MG | ecosystem: Host-associated > Plants > Peat moss > Unclassified... | reverse complement strand
TAGTTGAGAAGTTCAGGAAGGTGAATATCTTGACAGAAGACAATCAAAGATGAGACTTGGAGAATCCTGTTACATACAGATCTAAAGCCCATTTCAGGAAGGTGAATATCTTGACAGAAGACAATCAAAGATGAGACTTGGAGAATCCTATTACATATAAATCTAAAGCCCATTGGCTTCAAGACTCTTGTAGTCTGCATCAATGTTTTTATTAGGAATGAGCTTTGAGTACTCGATACAAGTTTTGTATGAAATCTCAATCTTGTATCCTCAGTTTGTGGATGATCAAGTAGCTAGACTAGGATCTTCATCTTCACTTTGATCCAATGATCTAAAGGATCATAGACAGTAGCAGTAGCAGATTTGAGACGAAAGAAAGAATCAGACCAGCTAGCTAGTAGTAGCCAGGCTATATTCAGTCTTGAAGAATCAGTTTACTAGGTGTAGTAGTACTGGGAAGTCATGTGGTAGCTTTATTGGTGGAGGCGGCCGATGTGCTAGCTGCCACATTGAGCATGTGCACCGCCAGAAGAAGAGATCCTCACCACAAGACTAGTAGTGCTAGGAAATGGGGTGCCGGCACCCAGCAGACGGATTATGAGCTGAACGGTTGGCTCAACATAACGGCGCCGGCGGGACTGCAGGCTCATCTGGAAATGGGATTGATAGCTGGGGTTCTGGAGGCGGACATCACGGAAGAGGATTAACAGCTGCATATGATGATGATGATGATGATGTTGTAGCTGGATCACGAGGATCAGCTGATTACGATGGAAGTCTTGATGGAGGCGGTGGATCCGGAAGAGGAGGAGCTGCTGGAATACCCTTGCAGATCTTCTACCACACAAAAATTCAAGCAGATTCGAAGGAGCCTAACTAAATTGTTAGGTAGTAGTAAATGGTGTGCTTACTTCAAGTGGTGATTTTCATGTGAGCTCAAAGATTTCTTCGCCGGCGGCGGCTATTGTGTAGTAATCCATGAAATTAAATGTATAAATAGCTCGATTCATGATGCGTCTATGAGTGTGGTACTGTGAGGGACATGGATGTGGATGAACTACAGACCTTCTACCACTAAGTTAACTTTTTTTTTTCATCCTCGGGTTGTGATAACCTCTAAGTTAACTATTTTTTTTCATCCTATAGTGGTGACAACCTCGGGTCACCACTTAGTGTAGTTAGTGGCGTTTTAGTGGGTTTAAATTTTTAGTGGTAGAAGGTTTGAAAACTTGTATGTATTGAAGCAAGTATCACATCTATCAAAACTTTTAAAAATGTCCAAAACATGGAAAATATGAATTCCATGCCATTGTTTATGCCAAAGAAACCTAAATAAGATATGGATGTTACTTATTAACCTCAAAAGACACCTTTCTAAACCTATTTTCATTAACCACCATGTCATGTGTTCATCAATAAGTTCTTGTTATTGTGACCACTTTAATAGCATGTTGATAGTGATACAATTGGAGTTGAATGATACATTGGATACAAATTGGTATTTCATAATTATTCAAAGTCTACATCAAACACATGATACATATTAATATGAAAATTTGAAAAATATAAACGAAACCCCCAAAAATTACATGGGTATGAACATATATAGTCTATTGGATTTTTAAAAAAAAGAAAAATTGAAAAAGAAATTGAAAATAAAAAATAAAAGAAATATAAAACAAACTTCATCTTTTGGAATTTTGAAGACCAAAAATAATGGAAAATAGGGGGAAAAAAAAAGAAATATTCAAGACAAACATAATAAAAGAAAAAAAAATCTTCTAACATTTAAAAAACAAGAAAAATGAAAAAATAAGGCAAAGAAACCCAAAAAATCTTCTTATTATCAAAGGAAAAAAAAAGAAAAAAAACTAGAACTCTTCTTCTTGAATTAATAATAACAAGAAAAAAAAAGAAATCTTCAATAAAAAAAAAGAAAAAAAAAGAAAACAAACTTCTTTTCTAAAATTTTAAAAATAGAAAAAGTAAAAAAAAAGAAAAAAATCTTTGTTTTTTTGTTTCATCTTCTTTATTTTTTAATTTCCATTTCCTTCTCTTTTATTCTTTTGTCTTCTTCTCTTTCTTTTTCTTACTTTTCCTTTTTGCTTCTACTTTGAAACCAAAACAAAAAAAAGACAAGGAAAAGAAGAAAGGCATACCTTGTGTGATGTGTGTAACTAATGATAATGCAACAAGAAGTGACAACAAGTGCAACAATATGATGAAAAAAAGAAGAAAATGCTTGAAGAGGGAGAAGGAAAACAAAAAAAGGAAAATGATGAAAAATTTATAACAATAAAAAAAACAAAGAAACAACAGATGAAAAAAAAACTAAAATAACAACAAAAATTAAAAAATTAATTAAATTTTTTTTTAAAAAAAAAGATGAAGAAAAAGCTACAGCAATAATGGAAGAGCAGAAGATGATGGTGGAAGGGAAGAGAAGAAAGAAAGAACAAAGAGAAGGAGAAAGAAAGAACAGAACATGAGAAGAAGAAGAGAAAAAGGGATTTTTGTTTGAAATCCCAACAAAGCGTGGGCCAAATGAAAAGAAAAAGAAAAACCCACCTCAATGGTTGGTTCGGTTTAATGGTTTGGGTTCCTCCCAAAACGGCCCAAACAATATCATCCCCAACTGGTGCATTGGTGGGTGCTGGTTCACTCAGGCCGATTTTCATTGCTCCTACCTGTACAACTATTATAATTCCTCTCAAACCTTGTGCATTAAATGCTGAGATTCAGCATTTCATACTGAGATTTAATAAAATTTCCTTACTTTGCAGATACCACTTAAAAAGGGTGGGTGAAGGCAAGGTGAAGACAGGGTGACTTTACGGATATCTTTGTTAGAACCTAGTGTTCAATGTTGATGATAAGAGTGGCTATTAACCTTAAGAACTGCCTCAACACCTAAAGGAGTTTTGTGTTGTTTCTAACAACCCACAACTATTGTGCGGGTATTAAAAACAGAAATTTCAACCCCTAAAGGTAATCGAGGCAGATACATATACACATAGAAAGAAGGGGGGAAATACTCTTAAGATTCATAACCATGGTTCTCAAAAACTCAAAAAACCAAATTCTACTATTCCTATATTTTTCTGTGGTTTTCAAGAAATTTGAAAATTTGAAATAATTGCCCATAAACTTGCTATTTCTTTCATGAAAACTAATAGTTATTTAAAGTTTTAAAAATAACTTAGATTTGTTAATCTTTGATTTTGATTTTTTTTTCAAATAATTAAAATTGATGGTTCTATCATTACAAAACATTTTTAAAAACAAGAACTAGAGGTTTTTTTTTTATAAAATTAAATAACTACACAACATTGGTAAATATACCAATTATTTGTTGGTTGGGCAATTTTGTAGCACGCAACAAAAGGAACACCTCCCCCACTAATGGCAAAAACCAAGAAATTGCAACAAATGGCAACCTTTCATTCATGACTAAGGATTTAATATTTTTCCGCCATTGTAGAAATGTTAAACAACAATATTGTCTTCCAATCATGCAAATGAATAGCACAATGCTCCTTTTGCAAATCTATAATTATAGGGCTATGTTCATTGGATTGAACTAGTCTTATGTTTTTGGTAGAAAACATTGCCATAAACAAATAGAAAATTTGAAAAAATAAAAACCAAACAACACATGACATAAAAATAAGATGCCATGAGGCCTCACTTCTAGGGGAAAAAAATTTCCATATAAAGGAAATAAATCCCTAAGTTTTAGTGTGTAATATAAGGCCCAAGGAGGGAGGGTTAGGAGGAGGGGAACTTTCTCTAAATGAGGGACCTAGCATGAGCCCATATTTGAATGCTAGAGCCTTGCATTTGGAGAAAAAAACCCCATCCTCAATCAAGCCTTTACTTGATGCAACCAGTTTTGGTGTCTTTATGTGCGTTCACACTTGGTTCTAGGGACTCTAGTGTTGAGTCGCCTAACACCATTTCTAACCATTTCAAACTTAAACCTAGTTCTCATGAAAATTTGATGTTAAGCTAACATTCATTTAACATCAAACTATCAGCCATTTAACATTTAGATGCCACCTCGGATGCCACCTAGATTTTCATTCAAGACCGACTTAAACATCAAGTGTGAATGCACCCCACTAATTCAGGTACCTTTTTAGGGTTTAGGGACACCTATGGTGTAGGAGCCTTCTGTCCTAAACCCTAAACCCTAAACCGTAAACCCTTGGGGTAGAGCCCAACAATAAACAACACACAACCATCCAAAGTGTGGACAACCCCCATTGCCCTTGCCCCTCATTAATCATGGTAAGGCCGGCCATTTACTACGGTAAGTTAAAAGGTGCATTAAAAGCTAGGGTCCGTTGCGAAATTAACAAGGCGAATGAACTTGGGGTTTGCCGGCTAAATTTCTTTTTTCTTATTGGTCGATAGTTCAAACTTTCAATCGTGGCCCATTTCTATTGGTTAGGACGTCCAACGTTCTCTGTCCTAACGTCATTTATTACGAAAAATCGAATTTCCTGACGTACTGCTCAGGCGCTTTATTTTTTAAAAAAAAGTTGGACAAAACAAATTTGGGTCGTTTTTCGAGCAAAAAAATTGGGAAATTTTTGGTTTTTTCCTATTGTAAATTTGAATAAATTTGGTAATTTCTTGGAAAAGAAATTCGCCGTATTTTTCGATTATAAAACCCTGACTCCTCCTGGTCGGAATTAAGAAATAATAACCGAGTGCGAAATTATTTTTAAAAGTAATAATAATAATAATAATAATATTATTATTATTAGTGGCTAATAATTAATTTTGTGGTGTGGGCGCGGGGGCGGGGGTGAAAAGTTTTGTCTTGTCTTCTAGATGCTTCCGCTCCTCTCGCGAAAAGACGGAACAGAAGCGGAAAAGAAAGAACGGCCCTGGCAGGACGCTTCTAGAAGCGAGTAAGTTAAGCCTAAGGTTGTTCTCTTCTTTGGCCTCTTTGCTTCGTCCCCCCGCCCTAAAAAAGGAAAGAAGAAACAGGAAATGCAAAAGAAATGGTTCCTGTTTGCTAGGATGGTTCTGGAAATGTATGGAGGACCGTCCGATGGTAGATCGGAGACCAACCTTCGTTAAACCCCCCCCCCCTTTAACTGTGGTTAGTAAACGGTTACCGCCGCCTCACAGTCGTTACAAAGAAGCGCGGACGTTGTTGTCGTCATTATCGTCGTCTTCCCCGCGCACTGCACTTGTTCTCGCTCGTGTTTCGTGTTGCTGTCTATTTTTTTTTTCTTCTGATTTGTAGTCTAGTGTCGCTCGGATTTGGTTTCGTGGTTTGAGTGTCGGTGAGAAGCTTGCTGTCGAATTCGATTTTGGCGCATTTGGGGAAGTGTACTCTATCTTGCAATGGCTGGTAAAGGTGAAGGACCTGCAATAGGCATCGATCTTGGAACCACGTACAGCTGCGTCGGAGTGTGGCAGCATGATCGCGTGGAGATCATTGCTAACGACCAAGGAAACCGAACAACTCCTAGTTATGTGGCATTTACGGATACCGAGCGTCTCATTGGCGATGCTGCCAAGAATCAAGTAGCGATGAACCCCATAAACACTGTCTTTGGTAGGTGTTGTTTTCTTCTTTCTTGCTGTGAATTCACTTGATTCCCCTGTGGAATCTTCAGGTGTTTGGAGGCTTGGTGTGCTGATCTTGCCTCTTTGTTCTGCGTAGATGCGAAGAGATTGATCGGAAGAAGATTCAGCGATGCATCTGTGCAAAGTGATATCAAGCTATGGCCCTTCAAAGTCACGCCAGGAGCAGCAGACAAGCCGATGATCAGTGTTCAGTATCGTGGAGAGGAGAAGACGTTTGCCGCAGAGGAGATTTCATCAATGGTATTGATCAAGATGAAGGAAATCGCGGAAGCTTACTTGGGTTCTTCGATCAAGAATGCCGTCGTGACGGTCCCCGCCTACTTCAACGACTCTCAGAGACAAGCTACCAAGGATGCGGGAGTGATAGCCGGCTTGAACGTGATGAGGATCATCAATGAGCCTACCGCAGCTGCCATCGCCTACGGTCTGGATAAGAAGGCGACCTCTGTGGGTGAGAAGAACGTACTCATCTTCGACCTCGGAGGTGGTACCTTCGATGTCTCGCTTCTCACCATCGAAGAGGGTATCTTCGAAGTGAAGGCCACTGCCGGCGACACCCATCTAGGCGGAGAGGATTTCGACAACAGAATGGTGAACCACTTCGTGCAAGAATTCAAGAGGAAGTACAAGAAAGATATCAGCAGCAACCCTAGAGCGCTTCGCAGATTGAGAACTGCAGCAGAGAGAGCGAAGAGGACATTGTCTTCTACAGCACAGACTACCATAGAGATCGATTCCTTATACGAAGGTGTGGATTTCTACTCTACCATCACTCGTGCTCGATTCGAGGAGCTCAACATGGATATGTTCAGGAAGTGCATGGAGCCGGTGGAGAAATGTCTTAAAGATGCGAAGATGGACAAAGGTGCAATTCATGATGTTGTTCTCGTTGGAGGGTCTACGCGTATCCCTCGAGTGCAGCAACTACTGCAGGATTTCTTCAATGGGAAGGAGCTCTGCAAGAGTATCAACCCTGATGAAGCTGTTGCCTATGGAGCAGCGGTTCAGGCAGCGATTCTAAGTGGTGAAGGGAATGAGAAAGTGCAAGATCTTTTGCTTCTGGATGTAACTCCTTTGTCTCTTGGGCTTGAGACTGCAGGAGGAGTGATGACTGTTCTGATCCCCAGGAACACCACCATTCCCACCAAGAAGGAGCAAGTGTTCTCGACCTATTCGGACAATCAACCTGGCGTGTTGATCCAGGTCTATGAGGGTGAGAGGGCGAGAACTCGTGACAACAATCTGCTAGGCAAGTTTGAGCTCTCTGGAATCCCGCCTGCTCCACGAGGTGTTCCTCAGATCACTGTCTGCTTTGACATTGATGCCAATGGTATTCTGAACGTTTCAGCTGAGGACAAGACCACAGGGCAGAAGAACAAGATTACCATCACCAACGACAAGGGAAGACTGAGCAAGGACGAGATCGAGAAGATGGTGCAAGACGCCGAGAAGTATAAGGGTGAGGATGAAGAGCACAAGAAGAAGATTGATTCTAAGAACACTCTGGAAAATTATGCGTACAACATGAGAAACACCATCAAGGACGAGAAGATTGCAAGCAACCTCGACCCTGCCAGCAAGAAAAAAGTGGAGGATGCAGTTGAAGCTGCCATTCAATGGTTGGACCATAACCAGCTTGCTGAATCTGATGAGTTTGATGACAAAATGAAGGAGCTCGAGAGCATCTGCAACCCCATCATTGCTCGGATGTATCAAGGTGGTGCTGGGGGACCTGATGGACCTGCACCATCTTATGGTGGTGGTGGTGAAGACGATGCTCCCTCTGGTGCAGGTCCCAAGATCGAAGAGGTGGACTAATATGTGTGTTCGATCTGTTTTTAAAACTGCTGAGGTCAGGGAAAGTTTTGTAGACTGAATTTACAGGTCCCAATTTTCTAACGGAGGCTAGCTTGTTCTCTAGGTGCAAAGAGAAGAAGATCCAGTTTTCTACTAATGGGTCTTGTCTTTCGTGCAAATAGGGGTAAAAGAAACAGAATCAAATTCCAGTTTTCTGCTGTTCCAGTCTTGTTTTGTCATTGATAATAGGGAAGAAAATAAAGCGACGTCCAATTTTCTGCCAAACGATTATTCTGTTTTCTTTATGCTGCAACAAGGAAAGAGGAGAATACGGTTCTGTTGTCTGCTGAACAAGAGATCTTGTTTGCCTGAGAATAAATGCAGTTCAAATAGAGTGCTATAGAGGGTATATAGAGCAAGGAAAATTTGCCTGCAATGAGCCTTTTTTTTCCTCTCTTGTCAAACACAAAACTGTTGCACTTTTTGACATGAAGGGGAACGTGCAAACCAGACCCTGAAATTTGAAGTAAAATAACACAACATAAATAACATTCTGATTGAAATTTAAAGTACAATAACACAACATAAATAACATTCTGATTATTGTTGACATTGCAAATATACAATGTATCGTAAATTTGTAACCTATAATCGCTGCCAGTGCAACCTATATAAACTGGCACTATACATATGCCACATACTCTTGACATCTATGAGAGGTACAGAGTTTAGATTGTAGGGTGAAAAATAAATGCTCTATTTGAAACAAAAAAAGTGTGTGCACATGAAAAACTATCACCCACATAAAATGAACCACTTATACAATACAACTAGCATACATAAGCTGAAAAATAATCGCACAATTTTAACTAAAATTGCACAGCAGTTCTGGTTCAAATATGAACTAAAAAAGCAAGACAGTATCACTACATCAGCAGCAGCACTAGTTTCCACATGTATCTGATGTTAAAGGAAACCTTGCTCAGTAACTGGGTATTATGTCAAGTCAACCAGTTTTGCTATCTCTCTGAATGAATGTCAAATTGCAGCTTGAGTTAAATCTTCAAGCACAGTGCTATCGAATACACCTTGACAAAAGACCCTTCAAGCTCTGGGATAAAAATTTGCTCCATCTCCCCAAGAAAAAACAAGCCTTCCAACAATTACATAAATCAAATGTTATTGCTACTTGTGTATGTGGACAATATATCTGATCGACCACCAGTCATCCTCTCTGCTTTTCGCCCTCGCTCCCCTGCTCATCTTTATCCAAGTTAGAAAATGTGGCAATGCTGCAGATTTCAACACCCTGCTCCTACTAAATAGTCAACCTAATGGTTACCATGACTAAAAAATATAAGTCACCTCCTTACATCCAACGTGCCAAACAAACTGCAAATTGACTTCATAATTGTGCAGAACAATCTGGTAAGTAGTCCAACTGCTAGTGATATGTATGCCTATTCCCTTGGTGGCTTATGGATTGTCATCTCTTAGAGCTTAACAAAAGTAGTCTGGAACAGCCCAACACTTTAAACATAGGAAACTTAGCTGAAAGTTCAGTGGGGTTGAGAAAGGGCACCTGTGCGAACACGGATTATGTCTGCCACCGGTGACACTGGCACAAGCATATCACAAAATAAGGCCAACCAAGACAAACAGAAAGAGAGACTATCTTGTGGCAACAAGTCAGGTGCCAGAGTCAAACCATGACCTGTAAATGGTTGAACCTCAGTAAAAGATGGCTCATTAAGGAAAGGTGACTGAAAGGATGCATGACAAGATGAGAGAAATAATTGACATTACCAAATATCTTTCCATCTCCAATTTCTCCAGTCCTTGCTTCATCAATAATGGTATCAATCACAGATTCTACCTGTGCAAAGTCAAGTTTCAAGGTCATAAAATGGACATTTTGAATCAGTCAAACTGACAGTACACAGTGTGCAGGGTTCAGCCACTAGAATCAAGTGCAGGGGGTTTCATTATGAGCAGTACCTGATCTTGAGAGACTACAATCTCCAGCTTTACTTTCACAACAAAAGCTTCTTCACAGAATTCTGAGCCTGCAAAGAACCACAAGTCACATCCCTATTAGCCAATAGCCTACCAACTCACAGCTTTGGAAGGATGCAAGAGAGGCTAAGTTCAAATAAGGCTTGGGACTTAAACCATTCACAGACAGAAAATTTACAGAATTCAACTGGAGGTGGAGATTCATGCATCCAAATCTTGGGGTCAGTACTGGGTTTACTGGCAGAGATTGCAATCAACAACTATCCATAAACAGATTGCCATCTTATCTTTCCACTAAGTCTCCCATATATAACTCTCATGAGTATCAAAAAATCTCCATACTCATGATTAAGCTATCCAGGAATCGGAAAAATATTCCTGGGGTACAGAATCTCCCAAAAATGTACAGTGATGCCAGGGGTTCTCCAGCCAAAAAATTGTCCACAGGACCTATTCCATCACGATCAATCATAAAGAAAATATGGTGTGTTACCAGCTTGTCGCTCACGAGATCCTCCCTGTGCCCCGAATCCTTTGACATCTGTCACAGTCACACCTCGAATGCCCATCTTGATAAGTGCCTGTCTTCAATCAGCTGTTATTAGAAAGCTGGGACACATAATCTGCAAGGACGCTTTGGCATGACAAAGAGATGTGCATAGGTAAATCATGGCCTTTGAAAAATGTTCCATTCCACCACATTGATCCACCAAGCATGGTGAATTCAAAGAGAGCAAGAGCTAGGAAAGATACAAAGAAAGCCTATGTCATCATCTTCAAGTCAAGGCCAAGATCTAGGGACAAAGTGAGAAAGACAAGGAATACCGTGGCCACATGAGGGAGCCGCCATGGTCTTCAAAAAAGAACCGGTGAAGGGCACACATCATTAGAATACATGCCACAAACAGAGTCCTTGATTTATTTCAGTATGTCTATGCACCCTTGCTTCACCTACAGTTGTGGAAATGTATGTCAAAGCTGACCTCACAAACTTGACCACAGCTGAAAATCTACAACTAAAAACAAACCCCTGATCAAAACCTGGAGTCTTGTCACTTTACAATGGCCTCTGTCCTCTGTTAGAGCTTGGAAGGGGAAAAAAAGCCCTAGAAATTTCTGCACTGTACCTAACAGTCACAGAATAAGGGATGAAGCTAAAAATCTTGGGCAACATAAAGTGCAAACACTTGTGTACCTGAGAATTGCTTCCACTTTGTAAAATTCTGCCTTTGGCAAATAACCTGCCAGAAGTCAAACCTCCTCAAAACCAGTTTCTTTTAAATTAAGCTGAGCTGATGTTACGGGATTATCAAACCTTAAGATCTCTCTTTCTCTTTCTTTCTCTCTTTTTGTTATGAGTGTCCAGTTTGCTGATTGGTATTTCTCCTGCAAAACTGGTTTTCCATTCATGTGCAGGCTTTCTTGAATTTCAGTAAAACATGGAATACTTTAATGATTTTCCCAATCCTCAAATGCATAATAAAAGATGCTTTCAAACCATAGATCTAATACAAATTTTACCTTCACTTGAAGACTTGTCATTTACAACTTCTGCAGAGGAAGCTCTGCTAAGTTTTGCAGTAGTTGTCTTTTTCACCACCATTCTGCTCCTTGAACTTTCTGCAGAATTTCTCTCTTCACTTCAATTCCCACAGGACAGAGAAAGTTCTGGGAAAAAAAGAGCATGTTGACATGACGGTATGTCCTGGCGGCTATATATTTGCATCTAGGGCTACTCTATGCGACGTTGAGGTGGATACTTTGTGCTAACCGGGATCAGCAGGGCCATCGTGGTCTCCCGAGGTCCACTAAGGATTCACAAATCCACATTTTGTGTGGCCGTCGTTACCAAGATAACAAATGTGCATGAAACGCGGCACAAACCTCGCAGAAGTTGGAAAATAAGGCCACTTGCAAGCGCAACCAAGAGTGAGTGAGCAACTAAGCCATTGCTAGAGTCCAGGATTACATACATGAAAACGAAACAAAGGCAAAGAAGTACAATGCGTCGTCACTCACCGAACATGGATTCCAAGTTAGGTTTGTAGTAGATACGAGCGCCATTCTCCAAGCGGCAGGATCTTCTTCCTCCGAAGCTCTCAACCGGCGCTGCTACGAAGGCGCCGGAACACTTTAGAAGAAGCGAAGAGACGTATGATGAACTCGTCGACGGATTAGCACATGACACAACTTCCCGCGACGGCACTGACGCCATGCAGAGTTTGCAGGTCGTAAAGAGAGCCATAGTTTTTTTTTGTGAAATGAAATGCACACAACAGCAAGAGAAGAAAAAATAAAGTTCCTGGACCTCAATAAGGTTTTCAACGAAAATACGGAAAATGACGGAGACAAAGAGCGAAAATTTTACAGAAACAGCACCAAACGAAGACGACGACGAGGACGAACAAACCGACGACAACAGCGACAAACAACAGCGACAAATAAAGAGCGCCAGAACAGCGAAGACGGTGAAAGGATCAGGGAAATCCAGGTCCCGAACGGAGCTTCCGCTTCCAAATCGAGATCTTGAACAGCCTTGTCACGTGGAAGAAGCTTGTCTGTCCCGGGGGGGGGGGGGGGGAATTTTTTTTAATTTTTCTTTTTTTTCAAAATTTTCCCCTTAGTTTCCCAATTGGTTTTTTTTCGTTTCCCCACCTTTTC
>Ga0116231_10012831_pt1 | contig 12082 bp, 7 predicted proteins | sample S1TSphgellanicum_2_FD_89695 | JGI IMG/M metagenome (GOLD analysis project Ga0116231, IMG submission 89695) | Host-associated microbial communities from peat moss isolated from Minnesota, USA - S1T2_Fd - Sphagnum magellanicum MG | ecosystem: Host-associated > Plants > Peat moss > Unclassified... | reverse complement strand
GGGGGGGGGGGGGGGGGTTGCTTAGTTTACTCAAGGAGGTGAAGGTTCTGGTGTAGGGGTGCTGGTTCACCTGGCCCACCTATGCCCCTGATGCTGCCACTCACTGATGCAGGAATATCCAACCCTGCATGATTGAATATACTGAACCATGCTAGACAAATTACCATAGTACCTTGGTAACTTCCACACATGAGGTCTGTGGAATAAATTTTTTTTTTTTGAAATTTTCATTTCAACAAATAGTAATGTTCTTGAAGTCCATTCAATAAATTTCCTTTTGAGAATTTCAACATTTCCGAACACCATTTAACTAAAACTCCACCAAGGTTAATATAATTATAATGATGAAACCCTGCCAACTATAAATAAACCAAAGCACCCAAAGACAAAAAGGAGGAATACAAGGAACAAAATGGAAAGACCCACATCCAAGAAGACAAAGGAACCACCTAAGGGGGCGGACCACACTTGGTTAATATTAGCTTTCTAGATCAGCAGGCCACACAAGGAGAGAACAGTAAGTCTAGCTAGCTAGATCTAGTGTCATTAATGATAGTACTCATCACTTATGCCTTGATCTGGTGCAAGCTTTCACCTGGAACAGCACTAAAATCATAAATTCTGCGTGTGAAGCTTTGGCTTGCTCTGAGATAATTCTTCACATAAAGACCTGCCAAAATATTTTTTTGGGTGTATTTCGATTGCATGTTCTACACAGAGATTTGACTTCTGAGAAATCTCAAGGCATTTTTGGAGGCATTTCTCCCTTTTTCCAGCCAGATCTTCTGTCTTTCCAATCTAAAGACTTGACAAACAAAAGATCTGGCTGAAAAAAGGAAAGATTTGTCTTTAGTCTTTACATCCAGGTAAGACCTGTGGTAAGCTAGTGGTGGGCGAGCTTATGCCCTCAACCTCAGACCTTACCCTGCTATCCATTAGACACGCCAACAGAGTGATCGATTCAAGCTAGCTATGTCTTCAGCTAGCTAGCACTGGCTAGCAGCATACCCATCGTGTATGTAGCTAGCTGTGTTTGCGATACTGATTTGGTGCAGAATTAAAAAATGGGCGCGGAATGTTATGGGCCCCCTGGCCGAGATCGAAAACAGTCAACAAGATGAAAAACTCAGAAGATCTAGCATGCATAATTGGGCATTGAGCTGGGAACTTGGGAAGTTGGTAATTATAATTCCACGACCATCGATCTTCAACGGGTCGCAGTCAACTGATCCCAGCGAAGTCACTCGATCTGTAGCATGGATAGAGAATTTATATATATGTAATTATATATATCACGGGAAGAATCTTGGCGGCATGAAGATGGAAATTACTAATTAATTAACTGATCATGTGTAGGAATTGTTATACTTATTTACTTACAAGTCGTGGTACTGAACAGTTTGTCGTCGATGTACTGCTTTGATCCTGCTGCAATTAGATGAGGCCCGTGAGCTAGCTAGCTAGATTAGGTCACAATAAGATCAGTGATCATATCTACCATGGGCTGCGGCTTTCTGTATTATCTGATTCGTGAACCCTACATTTGAATCCTTTTTTTTGCTCCCGACACACTTGACTGTCTGCACTAGAGATAGTCTCATATTGCGCTAGTGGCGGACGCGCGGCCGGTTGAATGGACGGAGCATTGCGAGAAACAGAGATGAGGCCCAGAGATATGTCGAGGAACTAGAGATCTGCAGCTAGATATCTTGCTAGAGCTAACTGCAGGGGAGGAAAGTATATTTGAAGCTTGATTGCCGACCCGGCATGCGACTCCGGGATCGCATTGAGTAGAAATTCGATCTTGCAGGGGTATCAACAACGCTTGAGCAGTTGTTATTGTAGTAGTCGCTCTTGAAGTCGAGCAAGACCCTGGCCAGCGCCGCCGGCGGTCTAACTTGGGGCTCAGGGATCGTTCTCGACAGGCGCCCGCGCTCTCGTGCCAGGAAGGCCGCAAATTGCCGAACTGTGCACGGCGGCGGAGTCACGCCCGCTTCATACCAAGTGCTGCAGACGTGAATTAAGGTAGTGGAACTTCCGATCGAATTCTAGACCTCTATGCAAGTCGAGAAAACAATTGCAGCGCCCCGGCGCAGTACTGGTAGTGATGAGTCCTTAGACCTAAATGTCTACATACTGAGCTGGTTAGCTAGCTGGTTTTGCAGGAGCAAGTGTTTAGAAACCATTACTCATGAGTTGCATGGAATGATCAGTACTGCTTCGGACATGGAGCTGCCGGTTCATGTCTGGACTCTGCAATCACTAGCTGTTTTCTCATATAATTTCGGTTATAGGTGCTGAGGACTTGCATCAGAAGGTTTGCAGATGTCATGAGGTATCGTGTCCGAAATTGCAATTTTCTTGTAGATCCGCATTTTGTTTCATTTTCATCGCCATATCTAGATCCTGATCCCCATTGCTAGAATTACTCCCAATTTCGTGCGGAGGCTGGATCTGCGCGCCCGTGTACCTGAAGCCCTAACCGTGGATTTTGACTGGCATTCGACAGACAAGCCAGAGTCACAGAGAAGACGAAACCTCGTTTCGATCTCTGCATCGCGGCGAGGACCTGCAGGAGCCGATGAATTCCAGCAGATGAGTTCAAAAGCTGCAACAGCAACGTGTTCTGCGCGTCGACATGTCGGGTGTATGGATGTTCAAAGATGGGGTTACGAGATTGGTGCCAAATCTACGTGTAGAGGATGAAGCAGCTGCAACCGTCGGCGCGGCCGGCGGCAGCTTAGATTCAGCTCCAGGGGTAAGGGTAGGCGTGCGCAATAAAGTTCTGGTTTATAACGCAACAAATGAGACAATTACATCACACGAGGATCTAGAAGCCAAACTGCTGGTGATCGGATGGCAACCCTACAACAGTGGTAGTACCGCAAGCTCATCATGTTGTACAGGACCTGCAGCTAATCAAAGCAGCCGGCGACATTATGAGTTGAGGCAATATCACAAGAGCTCTGACACGCTTCATCTGATCTCGCTGCCTCTCGACTTCAGCAATTTGAGGAGCACACACATGTATGATATTGTTATGAAAACAAGATCCGCATTCAAGGTGCGTGACGCTTGATCATCGCGTACACAAGATCAGTACCTAGCATGACACCGCTATATTCTAGTTATATCCGTGTTGATCACCGAAGCTGGGTTGCAAGCTTAGCATGCTTCCACAAGTTCATCACCACAAGTGTACAAGGCTGCAGATTTGGAAAGAAGACATCAATCATGTGCCACTGTTAAAGCATCGGCTGCTGCATGCATGGCAGCTCCAAATATAACAGGGCGCCGCAACAACGCCACTATTGCAAAGTTGTGCACTGTATGAACCTGGAGAAAAGCTTGAATGATCAGGGTTGATCAGGACTTAGATCTTCTTATATTTTTTCAGCAGAATTGAATGCATACTGTAAATTCAGCAATACACTGTAACATCGACACTTCCGTAAAGTTTGATGATCTCGTCGCTGCAATTACATATGGAATGCTTAGATATAATTTCTGCAAGATGATTTTGAATCAAAGTTGGTGATGTTGGTCACCACATTGTGAGGCTTAATCTTCTTGTAAATATTTCCCCGTTCAAACACAAGTAATCATGATCAGCTGCTTGCTGATCTCATTGCATGCTGCAGTTGACTTATAAGCACAGAACAGTTGCAACAGAGGCTGACCAAGGATTAGCTGATCATTGCAGAGCTCGCATGCAGCTGTCACGGAACATTAATGTATCAAGTACTGATCAATGCAAGAGCTGATCTGAGACCAGCTCGTCATCTAATCATGTGGAGTTTTTCAGTACTACGAATAATATGGACGTCTGATCGACAATTCCCAGAAATTGAAATCTAGAGCGCTTGCAGATTCAAACTCATGAGTCATGATGACAGCTGCAGTCGATGGTATAAATTGATGGTCTACTTATAATTGCAACAACCGATCGATCATGAGTTGCTGCAGATCATCAGCTGCTCGTATTGTTCTACTGATCAATTGCCAGAAATATAAATACATGAGCTCCTGCAGATCTTCACTCATGATTTGTAGCAGAATTTCGGTTCAGAATTACACATGGGGTCGAAGATCATACGCGGTTCGACCAGCAGCTACACAGCTTACCGATCATGAGCATCTAGCTGCTTGTGCACCTGCAGTCCAAGAAGCTGCTCATGATCTGAATGCAAATTCAACTGTTTTTTCGCAAAATCTGAGCTCAAATTACTTACTGGAGGTTCATGAATCTAATTCCAGCTTCTCATGCATCTCAATTGGTAGCTGCAGTGAACATATATGCATTTACAGCAAATCTCTAGAAGAGGCTAGAGTCGATCAGAATCGACAATTCTCGACACTCTCGACCAGCTCCTGACCCTCTACTGCGCAAATGCGAACAAACAGCAGCAAGCTGATCAGCGCTGAGGATTTATTTGCGTAATCGTCATATCGAGTTTGCTGAATCGTCATGTAGATTTTAGGGTTAGGGTTGTAGATTTCAGGCTAAGTTCTGCTTTCATGGGGCTAAATGTAGTAGGGGTCCTGCAGTGGGAATGTTCTTCTAACTTAACTTTTGGGCATGTTTTTCCAATCACCGGACTTTTGGGGGCACTTGGCCAACTTAGATCAGATAGATGAGTGCTCCATACAAGCCATTTGTGGCCAGTGAGGTGCTTGTGAGGAATTAGGGCTGGCCCAAATTTGTGCACAATCACCTGTGCAGAGTATGCTCCATTACATAATGGTTTTTACATGTGGATTTTGCTGAATGGTCTTGTAGAGGGATAGGGGGGTGAAAAGAGGCCCAAAGACAGGGTGAAGACAGGATGCCTTTTAAGGAAAACTCTAATAAGTCTTGGCATCTGTCCAAGTTAGATTGGGTTAATAGCCCCATCCCACCGGCCCTCCCCGTGGCCCCCAAATAACAAGACCCCCTCCATTTTGCCCTGTAAGGAGGACTAAAAAGAGAGGTAGAAAAAAAGGCCATAGGAAAACCAACACATTCAAACAGCCAATAACCCCACATCAAAAGTAGTAGGGAAATGGGCATACAATACAACATATCACTTCTCAACATAAGCTTCTGATTCAAAAGAACATTCAATCAGATCTTGAATTTGTGCAAAACTTTGTTTGAGAATCCCGACACCCTAAGTCATCTGGCCTCCATCCCTTACATCTCTACATCAATGTGTATGTATGTGTAGGGCACCCCAGGGTGGAGACATTTTCCAGAAATAAGAGGGCAGCTAGTTTTTGGCTCCATATGTTCATGAATGTCCCTAGCTCGTCTGTGGGCTTTAACCATCATAAACCACAAGGTGAACATTGTCTTTAAGCCTAAACAAATGCAGATTACAAGGCGAAGAGAGGTCAATACTGTGGTATTTGTAATGAATAACTTTAAGTTGAAGGGAGAGAATTCCCTGTGAGTTGAGTTCAGATGTTGCATTACTTACACACATTGCTTTTTTCAGGCTTGGTATCTCATCAAACTGATTTTTCAAAGAGTGTGAATCTCAACTGAATCCATGTCTACTCAACACATTTACAATCTTCTAAGTGTTGCACACATGTCAAATCCAATTACATAAATGCTATCTTCCTTAGTTTTTATGACGTGTTTCCTCCATTGGTTCAGCTTAGGTGTTGCATCACACACTTTTTTTTTTCAAGCTTGGTATTCTCATCAAGCTGATTTTTCAAAAGAGTGTGAATCTCAACTGAATCCATGTCTACTCAACACATACAATCTTCTAAGTGTTGCACACATGTCAAATCCAATTACATAAATGCTATCTTCCTTAGTTCTTATGACGTGTTTCCTCCATTGGTTCAGCTTCGGTGTTGCATCACACACTTTTTTTTTTTCAGGCTTGGTATTCTCATCAAGCTGATTTTTCAAAGAGTGTGAATCTCAACTGAATCCATGTCTACTCAAAACGTACAAACTTCTAAGTGTTGCACACATGTCAAATCCAATTACATAAATGCTATCTTCCTTCGTTCTTATGACCCAGTTCCTCCATCAGTTCAGTTCAGGTGTTGCATCACACACATTGCTTTTTTCAGGCTTGGTATTCTCATCAAGCTGATTTTTCAAAAGAGTGTGAAGCTCAACTGAATCCATGTCTACTCAAAATGTACAATCTTCTAAGTGTTGCTCACATGTCAGATCCAATTACATATATGCTATCTTTTCCTTAGTTCTTATGACCTTTTTCATTCATGGATGAATTTTCAAAATGCCAAAACTCCAAAGAAAGAAGAAGAGCACATTAGGTACAAATTTTCCAAAATCTCACACCATGAAGATTTCCCCCTTTTTACATCCTAAAAGGGGTGGGCCTTACAAGACAAAATTACCCTCCCATGACCTAGCCCATTGTAGGGAAACAAGTGTTCAAGCTCATGGGGGCTTAACTAGTGGGTGGGAGTAGCTCCTAGCTAGCACCAACACAATCGCCTTCTTTAGGGAATGAAGTTTTCATAATTTTCCATCACAAATAATAATGAATCAATTGCGCCTTATCTTCCTTTTTATGCAAATGCAACATGCCAAAGACTATCTCAATCTTTTCAGAAAGACCTTGGATATAACCAATATATGAGCCAATTTATTAAGAGAAAACATGTTCATTTACAATGAGTTTACATAAAATCAATATATAATTAATTTATAATTCTGAAATGCCTATTCAAATGTGTTTTTCTCAATGAATGATATAGCTCACTAAAGGTCTACAATGTATCTTCGGGTTAACTAAAAGGACTTGGGAACTAAAAATTTGGAAACTATAGGTTTTTTTAAATGAACAAAAATTTGGATCCTTCTAGGAAAATTTCATGATAATTTTATTGTGTTAATTTTATTTATTATCAACAATGTATGATTTACCATATGGATTATCTCATTGGTAGATTGTACATTGTTTTACACATCATTTCATATTTACCAATGAGAAAATCCATATAACTAAACCATTGTCCTTAAGAATCAAGAAACTTTGGATTTCCCACAAACATGAACATTCCATGGGATGTACAAATTAATGTGCACATGAAGATCAAACACATATTTTGCATCTTTTTTATATGGTAGCCCACTTGTTAAGGTCACTACTACAGCATAGAAATCCCAAAAACCATGAGATGTGGCAAAACAAGTGGATGATAACTCTTGCCTACAACATACATTATCTTCACCCTTAAAAAAACACCCATTTCACTAGTAATTAATGTCAAAGTCATTAGTATCACATTTCCATGTTTTGCACAACAATATTGTTGTAAAATATACTTGTTAATTAAACATCACCATGTTTTGCATTTGCTTTAAATGTTGTTCAATTCAACCTAGGTCACCAAAAATCACAATAAAAGATAATTTTAAAAACCTTACAACACAAACATGTAGTGCAACATAAATTGTTTATGGACATTTTTAGCACAAACAAAAATAATTATTATCTGATCCCAATTAAACCTAAAGCTTTAGACATAACATACAAGTTATGCAATACAATCTTCTACAAGTTTTTGTTTGCATATTTTTCTACTTCACATAAAACAACAAATTTGTGAATTCATTATCAAAAACCTGCATAAAACAAAAGAGATTGCATATATAACAAATGTTTGAATAATTCAATGCAATATTTTGCAATTCAATTCAAATCATCATCCTTGGATATTCATTTATTTCCAAATTAAAAGAATTCACAAAGCCACAAAATGTCTACCAAAAAAATGCTTTGGATTCTTCATTGATGCATAACTAGATGAATTGCAACAATTGAAAATAGTTTAATTAGATATTAAAGATATGACAACAAATTGGGTTGTATAGAGTAGTGTGAGAACTTACCATGCTAGGATTTTCCACATCAACAAAGTTTCATATTCAACCACCTACATGTCATGTAAAAAAAGAAAAAATACTTGCACAACAATTTTTGATTTGTAGAGTACTTAGTTTTTCCTTTTTTTTAAAATCTATTACTCCAAAACAACACAACAAATTTGCAACAAATTTCTCTTCTCTTGAATTGAAAAAAGAAATTGCTACAATTTCACATTCCAAAACAACACAACAAATTTCTTTCTTCTTGAATTGTAAAAACATTGCAACAATTTTGCACTTCAAAAACACAAAAACAAATTCATCACCATTAGATCCAACCATTAAGTACATTTTATTACCAATTTTTTGTTGTGGGTATACTCTTTGTGGCAAAGGAGGATGTGGTCCTTATTTTGGATATCTTTGTTGAATATAATTTTATGGGAGTGCCTTACATAAAGAAATGTACAACTAATCAAGTCTTGGAATCCAAATAGGCATCATAAATGGTCCATCTAGAATACATTTCAATATTAAACTAGTTATGAACTAGATGAAAAATGCGAAACAACATTGATCTCCATGCATTGAAAAACATTGTCCAATACACAAAAGTCATTGAAGTTTTACAAATGTTAATGAACAAGTGAGCATGTCCAATTTCAATTTTCGAGTAACAAACAACAATTTTTAGTAATGAATAATTGTTGTAACCCGTTTTTGTGGAATAGTGATCATATTTGGATCATGGTAGTTAGTTAGTCATACCAAATTCTCAAAAAGATACACAATTAAGTACACATGACTTTAGCATGACTTCAATTGAAAGTATGTTTATCCATGAATATATTGTGAGTGACATATTGTGTACACATGCAAAACACATGATCTAAATAAACTAGTTATACAAGCATTTAAGTTCAACATTACCAACATTAGCAAGGAACATGCTTTATTAGTTCCATAGACAATATAAAGCATAAGAATTTATTTTTGAAATGAGGTCAATTCCACACAATAATCCATGTCTTGATCCTCTATGTTTTTAAAAACTCAAATACATTAATTTGTATGTCAAAAATATAATTTTTTCATGAATTTAATACAATTTGAATGTATGTACGTTGTGAAGGAAATAAAACATAGTAGAAAGAAAAATAGTTGTGGAATACAATCCAAGAAAATGTTCAACAAATCTTTCTCTTATTTAAAATGCAAATGATTGAGGATGTGAAAAAATTAATTATTTACTTATAAATGAACACAAAATTGGAAACAATGGAAGCCCAATATTTTCCACAATATGCATCAGCCATAAAGGCACCAATGAACAAGGCTATGTCACCTACTCCATTTTAGTTACTTACATTTGTTGCAACTATCACATTTTCCTCATATATTACAAATATAAAATAAATCACTAAATTTGTTTACATCCATAGAATGTTAAGTTGATAAATACAAGTGTTGCTTAGTTTTTAAGTTTTTCAAAGAATTGTTGATTTCAATTCCTAAATTTTTCATAAAAATGGAAAAATCTTAGTTTCAATTTTTTTAACTCTTGAAAAAATCAAAACCCATTGATCATGGCCCAGGTCAATTTTTGTTTACCACTAGTTCCCAATTCTCCAATTATTATGTTGACAAGGCCCATTAGTTCAAGTTTTAATCCAATTCCAAGTTTTTAAGGTGTAAAGACGGTTCAATCAATGAAGCTAATGGATTTGGGATTGCAATATGTAGCATTCAAAAGTTATCAAAATGCATAAGAATTTGTGAAGGGCACACAATTGTGCTAAAATTATAACATATGCCGAAAATTGATTTGTTTATATGTTGTTAAAAGATGTGCATGATGGATCATAAAGAGCTAAATTAATGTTGCCAATGCCTTGATGAATCCAACTAGAGCAACAACCAATAAAATAAGAAGATTAGAACCACCATTGCTTCATAACCTCACATTAAACATTCATGTTCCTACAACATTCTTTAATTCATGATCAATATAGTGATTATTTCTCTCTTGCCAAAAATTATAAAAATTATGACAATAACAACTACAAGAGTTAACCCCTTCGTAGGAAAAAAACAAAAAAAATGAGATGATGTCAATAGCTACAAAAGCTAACCCCCTTTGTAGGAAAAAAAAACTAAATGAAAAAACTACGACAATGACAACATTTACAAGAATTAACCCATTTGCAAGAAAAAAAGAAAAAAATAGAAAAAACTATGACAATAATTATAAGAACCAATCCCTTTGCAAGGGGAAAAAAAAAAAAAAAAAAACTATAGTGACGACATTAGCTACAAGAACTAGCCCCTTTGCAAAAAAAACAATTCCTACAACAACATTTTTTTTTATTCTTTCCTTTAAGCACAACAACTATTCCAAAAAAATATAATATTAAATTTGCAAAACCATCTCTAACTAGCTTTTTGCATGACAACCAAAGCAACAGTAGCATTTGCATATTAAGAAAAAAGTTTCTTATTATTCCTCCTCTTTTTTGTGCCATATTTTTGTTTTTTTTTTAATGAACCCATGACACTTAGAAGAAAAAAAGATTGCAACCAAGAGTGGGAAAAAAAGAAGAAACATAAAAACACAATATGGGTAGGTATTCCACACATCCGATTTCCTACAACCTAAGACATAAGCCTCATGACATAAGATTTTAAAGTAGTCTACCTACTACCTACATGTAAAAATCGCATAGACCAAGTGGGCCATAAGAACCATCAAATTTGTTCTTGTGATGATTTTTCACTCCCCCAAGAACTTTTGGACTTGTTCTTGATGTGGTTCTTGAACTCCCAAAAAACATCAATTTGGATTTTAAAAATCAGAATTGGAACCAATTGTGAACCGGAAATCAAACAACCATGATAAATACTTAGTTTGTTGTTGACAACACCAAAGTCAAGTACTAATCTACAATGAATATTTTTTCACCAAACTAGTATTTCTTTAAAAGTTCACATTACCACATGATGTTTGGTTTTGACCATTTCACTATTCTTAATATATGCAATGAGTCTTTTAGAAAAATGTCGTTTCACACTTTAAGCTTAATGGTTTGGTTATTTCACAAAGTAGATGTGATTGTAGACTAAATTAATGTGGAAGGAAATTGAACGTAGCTTTAAAATCAACATATTAAGAATTGATAAATAAAAAAACATGGGTCTCACCTCTTAAAAGCTTGTTACAAAACCAAGACTTGATCTAGAAACTTTCCAACATACATAAATCATGAAATGGCCATAGTGTTGCATTGGCTTGTTGCACAATAAAAGTGATAATGGTAGAATTGATGTGAAAATAAGACAAAGAGTTGCATATCAAATTTGTGGATAAGCACAAAGCTAGATACTGAAAATTGAATTTTGGAGTTTTTAATCACCAAATTTCAATGAAAAAAAGTAGAGATCACCATATTTCTATATTTGATTCAAATACATAGCCATACATTCATAACAATTTTATTCAAAATTTGTCTATAGTTTTTTAATTTATCATTACAATGAAACAAATATACAAATTACGTTGAAAAAACAATTCCAAAAACAAAACACCACACCAAATTGTTTTTACATCTCCTTACACAACAACCAGCTTCGAGACCACTACATAACCACTCTTGTAGTGCTTCAACAAAGATCCTACCATTAATACTAACATTAATATGTTTTCAACAAACTTTGCAAAACAACAATCAAATTTACCCTAACACTCTTACAAAATTTTATGAACAATAATCACAAAGCACAACACAACACAACAAAACCAAGTACAACCAGTAATGCAAAGGTTTTCGAGCAACATAAATAATTTTTTTGACAAATGAGCATCTTGTTGTTTAATTGTAAACCCTCATCCCACATTGTGTTGGACTCTTGGAACAATCAAGCAAACTTTTGATGAATCAAAACTTCCAATTTTGTACCTCTACCATTCCAACCAACCAATTGACTTTGTTTCATGAAACTAAGCACAATTGAAACTACAAATTTTCTTTGTTATTTCTCAAGCAAGCATTACATGCTTCTTCTTTCTCTAACAAACATACATGCAAATTTCGTGGTCAAGCAAGGATACCCACCGCCCCCCCCCCCCCCCCACACAACAAACCCCCCCCCCCCACCACAAAAAAAAAAAAACAAAAAAAAAAAAATCAACAGGTCACAAAAACTCCCCCCTTTAACACATTATAGAATTTTTCTCTTCCTTCC
>Ga0116231_10012830_pt1 | contig 12084 bp, 6 predicted proteins | sample S1TSphgellanicum_2_FD_89695 | JGI IMG/M metagenome (GOLD analysis project Ga0116231, IMG submission 89695) | Host-associated microbial communities from peat moss isolated from Minnesota, USA - S1T2_Fd - Sphagnum magellanicum MG | ecosystem: Host-associated > Plants > Peat moss > Unclassified... | reverse complement strand
TCGTGATAAAGGACTTTCTACAAGTATTGGCATGTCAAAGTTATGTTAAATGCAAGTAATGGTGAAAGATGAATGTGTTCACATGTATATAAAATGTGAAATGACTTTGATTCCTACTTGGCATTTATGTTAATACTAAGGTCCATCAATAGTTATCACCAAAATGTCAACTTCACTAGCTTAATTCCTCCAAAAATGAATAATTAACTTGATGTTCCGTCATTATCATCAATTTGGAAACCAACCCTAAATGTCACAACATGGCTTGGGCTCATGATTGATTCTTTGGAATGACAAAAAATAAAGTTGAACACAAGTTTGAAACATGGTGAATGCCACCAAAGATATTGCAATGCTCATTCAAAAAAAAAGAAATGTTTATAAATCAACTCTTTACATGAATTTTCAATCAAGAATTGGGATTTTTTATTATTTTAAATGGGATATGAGACATTAAATGTGTTCCAAATTGAGTATTTATCTTCCAACTTGACTCATTCAACAAAGATCCCACGTTCAACAAAGTCATCACGTTCCCCAAACAAGTTTTTATAAGTCTTTAAAGTAATTTCAAGATTTAGGAAAAAAAAATTCAAATGTGTCATGCATACTCATATAATATGATTTGGAAGAACAAATCATTTATCATAAAAAACTCAAAGTTGGAAACAATTTTGAAAGCAAGTATATGAAAATGATGGGTTAATGCAAGTTAAGTGGATTAAAAGGCAACAAAAAAACATCCATAGAAATCCATTTCAAAGATTTGTTTACATTTTGCCACATTTTTTTCTAGTGTGATGTAGTACATAAGGACACCAAAGTTACAAATTTTAAGTTTTTCTCAATCACTAAATGTTCCAAAACAATTTTCTTCTTCACCATGGTGTTGGGTCAACCAACACCCACACTAACCTCAAGTGTAGTCTCCACCTCTCTTCACACACAAAATTCCCTAGCTCCAACACTTCGTGATTAAGATTTTGCATAACTAAACGATCTTTGTTGTCATTCCCTCATTCTTGTACTTTACAGAATGGACTTTAAACAACTCACGATCCTCCTCCCACAACCCATTTGAATATAGATGAAGAAAATTGAAATTTTATGTATGGATTTGAATTTTTTTTCACACCAAAAAAAAATGCAAACATCTTTAACTTCATATGACAATTTGAGGAACTTCCTCATCCATGCATTACATAAAACCTATGACCCTAGAAAGTAAAAATCCTAATCCTAATTAAACTTAAGACCTTAGCCCCTACCTAAATTTGTGACCCAATTTGTAAATTAAGCTTTAAAACGTCACCATGTTTGGTTTTAAAGTAGGTCTAGCCTTAATTGATGTCCATAACAATATGTTAAATAACCTTTGACATTTTTGTTGGTTATTAGCGATGTTATGCAACATTTATATAACATTAGGTGTGCATGGTATTGAACCATCATAAAGTAATATAGGTTAATTAGCAAAACATTATGGAGTTCTTTGAAATGTTAATCATTTGAAAATATGTAACAAAACATTCGTTACTTTGGAAGATTTTAAAAACAATTTTCAATAACACATGATATAGGAAGAATATAAGCACTAGGTCCTCTTTGGGAACACATGATGATTTACCTTGGCAAATGCCTCCAACCTACATCTATACACCTCACACTTTACTATGTGACATGCATTTCCACCCTAGACATGCAACAAAAGATATACTTACACAATTATGCTTCTATTATTTTATATAACATATTATATATAATCTACATTACTTCTATTCAAATCATTACCAATGCCATGGTTCCACATAAATTGTGCACAAAAGTTTATTTGACATAACAAAGTCCTCCTACGGAAAAAAAAAAAAAACCACAATAGTTATCTTTTTAATGTTATCACATACAAACTTATTCAAAACAAGAACATGAACAAAAATTAACAACTTGTGTCCTTGTTCTAAGGACAACAACTTCTCAATAATATCCAATTGCAAGGTGCCCTAACTCATGCTTTGAGGGTTGCGAAAAAGACCTTACAACAATAATATGACCTTTGGAGTCCCAAAATAAAAGTGAACAGAAAATTGACATGCATTTACATCAACTTGAGGAAAAATTAAGGAGGAAGACAATCCACCTTATAGCCAATGAAGAACAAGGGGTGTGTCACATTGTGGCCTTGCCATTTACATTAAAAAGTATCTGAATGCAAAGGAAGAATTATGGAAATTCAAATATTTCACCAAGAAAAACATAATCTTCAAAAAAATCCTCTACAAGAGACCAAAATCCTTCAATATTTCATAACTCTATAACCAATCTCAAGTTTCAACACAAGCCCGTCTATCATCTTTCAAAAATCCTCATAAAAAAATAGACCTGTTATTATTACCTAGGGGCCAAAATCCCTTAAGTTACTATACTCTATAATGAATCTAAACACAATATCTTGCCTTGGTAGGCAAAGCCAACAAAGACATTGGGCCTCATACCTTGGACTTTCATTTGACATCTTTCACATCAACATTTTGCACTTTTCATAGAGAAGTGAAGCCCCCCAGCATACCACAATTGTCTCTGGCAGAACAGCAGGCCACATGGACTCCATTCCTCCTTCCAGGGTGAGGGGGCTATGTATTGTGTGGCATCATAAGAAGCTTGCAACATACTTTCACATGTGGGGAAAGAGGCATTGGAGATAACTTACTTCTGGTTCTTTTTTGAGAACTTTTGAGAAATTTTTATGATGGTTTAAAACCTCACTTTCCTTGAATTGTGTACTCTAGAAGGCCCTAGAGGCTAGGAGGTTGGGCCATTCCCTCAAAGAGTGTCTTATTATCTCCAAGGCTTGTTCTACCCTAGAATTTGGGGAAATTCAACTGAATACTTAAAAAGTGGGAAAGAATGGTGGGAAAATGTGAAAATTGTCCGGAAGGAGGGGAAAAGGGAGTCAACACTCCATCCTTGTGAGAAAAAGGGCAATTCTACTCTAATTAAAAAGCACTCCCAACACATCCTACATGAGTTGAGCATAGGAATTGTAGGTTTCCAATAAAAGGAGTGGGTGATGGGATATGAGTGCTTTTCCATGGGGAAAGGGGCTTTTTGGTGGGGAAATGGGCTTTTTCCCTTGTAGTGTAAGCCCTAGGATGAGGGCATTACCGGAGTAACGGCTACCCTAGGATGAGGGCATTAGCTGGGTAACGGCCTTCACCTTGTGTAGGAGGATTCGGTAATGGCCTCATCTGAAGGCCTACCCCTTGTGGAGAAAGAGGCCAATGGATGAGATTGTTTTAAACAATGCAGGTAAAGATGAAAGGGCAAAGAAGTAAGAACCCTGGGTGAAATGAAATTAGACCGCCCTATTGTGGCCTTCTGTGAACCAAGCAAGGCCTTGTGGAGGTAAATTATCGCCACTACTTTTAGTGTGGTTTTGACTAAACTACTTCTTCCTGTGCTTTTTTCTTACCATGCAGGGAGTAGAGCTTCTGGGATTGGATGAAAGTCTATAACTGAGTGAGCATGTGAACACATAAGCCCCAAATTCCAACTTCAAAAAATGTGTTATTTAATTTTTGATTGGTACATTAATGTTGATTGGTAGTTCCCTCAGGGTTTGGGAAGTTAAATGCCATTGGGTTTTTGTGTTTTCAACCATGTTGGAGAAGATAAGATGTAGTTGGGACCCTTTCATATTTCCACTCAAAGCTTCAAGTTAACTTGTAAGCATGGGCAACAAGGAAGAAGAAATTAGGCTAGAGCTTCAGGAGAGAAGTGTGGGTTTAGAAGTCAGGGGAGTCCATGGATGGACCACCCATGCAATAACAACAACAACAAAGATATCATGAAATAGAAATGGGTGACCAATAAAAGGATCTTGGTGCTACTACTACATTTGCACATTTGGAAACAAGAGCTTCCTTTGTAACACACAATTTTTTATTCCTTGAACCCACATCTTGGCTAGGAATTTATCAAGCCTAGGCTTGATGTATAATGGAATGTGTTGTGTTGCGCCTGGTAAGGTGCTTAAGAGGAATTTGGGAGCAAGGTACCTAGATGAGCCAATATTTCTGGATGGGCAGTGAAACGAGAACAATGTCCTCCTACACCTAGCATGTTTCGTAATGTAATGGTTTTCATGATTTGCACAATGGGTATGAGGGTTTGCACAATAGGCATGAGGGTTTGCATTATGGGTATGTGGATTTACAAAATGGTCATGTGGATGTTGAACAATGGTTAGGTTAGGTAGACCCAAGAAGACATGCCATTATGCCCTAGAGTATCATCTCCGATGGCAGTTGTGAAGAGCTATGAACTGGAAATTTTGGATGAAGTACAACATTCAAATACAGTGGATTCACTGAAAATATGCTTTGAGCATTAAAAAACGTACATATTTCAACCCCTTGGAAGAGCCTCGGAAGAATGCAATAAATAAGAAAATTATTGTTCTCCATTATTTTGATTGGTCAACTGTAACAATTAACCCAAGTGGAGACATTAAATACTGGACTCAGTTTTTCTGGTTTATGGGTGGGGAGGGGCAGGATATTTTATTTATATTTTGGATGTGACAAATCCTAATGCACGTTGTGGGTGGAGGTGCTCTAAGGGGCCTAAAAAGAGCCAGAAAAGGCCACATGAAAACCATTACATCCACATTTAGGGTTTTGAGGCAATATTATTATGCCAGTTTTGAGGCTTCCTTAAATTGCACAATTATCATGCAAAGGTCCTCATTCATTAGTTGTCTTTGCCTCATGTTCCATAATCTAACATAATAGTCTGATGTCTTTGTCAGAGACCCATAATCAACATAACCTTCATTTTCTAAAAACAACACAATCTTCCCTTTTTAAAATTGTTGTCATGGCTTTTCAAAAAGTTGCCTCAAAATCCTTAATGTATGAGAATGGGTGCATACATTATATTTCTTCATGTAGTTTGTTGTTGAATCGCTACAAGTTTTGTATCTACATGCACACTATGTTGTTGGGCATATCATCCATTAATTATAGTACAGAAATTTCATGAACCAAGCTCATTGTCTAATATATATATATATATATCAACTTGTCATGTCAACAAGCTTACAAAGTGACACAGATATGAAACATGCACTTGACCTCTTGAACACACAATAATCTCCATTTGCCTAAAACATGCAAGAATTTCTGAATGCCATCGTATGGGAGCTTGATAATATGGTTTGGTGTAATTTGGAATCAGATTTTTTTCAATTTTTGAAAGTTTTGAATGTATGTGACCAGGTACATCTTCGAGTTACGTATCATGGACCACAATATGTCCTATTGTTCAAGTTGATTTTTCAATGATTTGGCTTTCTTTCAAATGTAAATAATGACTTTTATTTGAAATTTGGTGCATGAAAGAAATCATTGTCCATTTGACAAATGAAAATGGACCTAATCAAGTCATAGGCTTTTGATTTCTTTGGTAAATAATGATTTTTGGAAATGTTCAAGAAAGATGATTTAATGCAAACGTGGATTTTGAATTTTTGAAATATCCAAATAAAATCATTTGTTGTCAAATATTTTGAATTGATTGCAACATTCCATGAACTTGATTATATGTCACATCTATGGATGGAACCAAAAATACTATTTGGACCCTTTTCAATAAATGGTTCAAACATGTATCAACTGATGACATATAGTTATATCTTATACAATCACATTGTTTCCTAGTGTGAAAATATCACATACAATGTGTCATGATGGTTATAACCTTAGCCTTGGTTTGAAATGAGAGTTGTAGCAAGACATGGAAAAAGGGTTAGGAAGAAGGCCAAGACTTGACATGGCCCAAACACATTCCCAAGGTGAGTTGGAAATGTGTGAAAGTGCAAGGGTGAAACCACCAAGATGTTTAACATTCCCAATTTGAAAGTTGAGAGTTTTTTGAAGTCTTGGGATCCTTGGGGCAAAGTTTGGAGAATAAAATCGTGTTTGAATAAGATTCAATGGAAAAATGAAATTTGTATTTTTGAATGACATTTTTTTAATTGTCTTATTTTCATTTATTAGAAGGTTACAAAGTCCATTATTCTTGCCTTGATATATGTGTTCTAGAATCATATTCAATGTGTTAGTTATGTTCATTAGTTATCCATTTAAATTTTAATGTTATATATATATATAAATTCACTACGTCCGTCAGTTTGTCTGACGGGGGTTTTGGGGGGTGGGGGAAGGAGAGGCCGGTGAAGCAGCGAGCGACCGGTGTCAGTCTGTGATGGGGGTTGGACCACCACGGTTTCCGTGTACAAACCGTTTTCACAAAGCATTGCAGCCGTTCGAAGGGTAGGAATGACGGTCAGATCGCATCTTTCTCCCACGCACCAGAGGCGAATATAAAAACCTTCCCCCCCCCACTACCGAAAGAATCGACGGTTATATAGAGGAACGTGTTTTCGGAAAAATTCAAAACTTTCGGGAACCAAGGTTCAAAATGTCAGAACCGGGGTTTTGGGTTTTCTCATGTCAGGTAAAGGAATAAATACCCGGACTGATAACCTAAGGGTACAGACGGCTGGTTTTGATACTCGCACAACGTCGGTCGGGACCACTGCGTGTTCGGGGTGGCTAGAGTGGCGTAACCACTGGTGTCCGAAGGTCACGGGTACCACTAGTTTTAATTATGTTATATTAAATTGGGCTAGCATAGTTAATTATGTTTTAACTTGGATCTTTTTCATGTGTAAATGGGGTTCGAGTTATTTAGTGTTTGGGATATAATCTCAAGTTGTAGGTTCTTAAATCACTTTCAATGATTTGAGTTTTTAGAACACACAATGTTTTTTTTTGGGTAGTTTTTTTGTGTTTTTATACAAGTTTTTTTACATATGATATTGAGTTGTTTTTGTTTTGGGCTTAGATTTTTGCTTGTTTACAAATTAATCATATTTTAATCATTAAAAGTGCAATCTTGAGTTTTGTGCACAAGAGTTGTTGTGACAATTGCAATGGGTTCAAGTTTTGCTTGTACACATTGTGTGGTGTGGTTGTGTGGCTTTGTCTTGAGGATTTGAACCCCAATGGGGCATAAGTTCTTGGAGTGTGGAGGTGTGAACTAGAGGATTACAAAATTTTGAAAAGGAGGGTTCTACTTTTATTATAAAGAATGTTGATAAGGAGAATGACAACAATGGTAGGAAATACACATTGCCATTATTGCCATTGTAGTGGTTGGTTTCTTCTCAATAACAATAAAGGGGAGGGGCCTTGGTTCTCTTAAAATGTGTCTTCATTATTGTCTCCTCATCTTAACAAATGGGAGAGGAGTAGCTTCAACAAATAAAGGATGGAAGGGGCACATGGTAGTGGCAAGAATTGAACTCCATCACCATCATTGTTGTTATTTAAAGTTTTTCAACCTTTCCCGAGCTTTAGAGGTTCAATACAATTGGGAGGTTTGGGTGCCTCAATTGGGGAGGTCACTTCCATTTTATTTCAAATAGTGTGCAAGAATATATAGGGTGTAATCTATTGAAATACAAACAAGTTGTAATTTATTTCAATGTAAATAAGGTGGTTATAATTCATTATGAAAACATATTTAAAATATACTTACAATATATTTAAAATATGCCATTATTTCATAACAAACTAAAAAATACCATTTTATCTCAAGTTCTTTTTTAAATGTCCAAATAGTGACCTTCGTAAGATGGTTCAAGAATAGGTTCAAAATCAGGGGATATAAGGGGTTCAATTCAAACCTCCATTGTCATTTTTCATTTTTTTTGTATTTTCAAACCTAGGGTTAATTTTAGGCCTAATTTAACTTGCCACATGTTTAAAAAAAATTTAAATGAAAAGAAAAGAAAAAAGGGTTAGTTTAGTTTTTCATTAACAAATAGTCAAACAAAGTTGAAAATATTTGTTGGCAAATAACCAAATGGAGGTTTGTTTGTTGGTAAACAACAAAGTGTAATAGTTTAGTCATAAACAACATAACAAAATCAAATTAATCATTGGCAAATAGCTAAATGGGTCTTTTTGACAACATGTTGAACTTATGGCAATTTAAAGTTGTTCGTTAGCAAATAGTTGAGTGGTATCTTTCAACAACCTACTAAAAATCTATTGAATTTTGAGTTGAACATCAAAATGGGTTATTTAAATTTTCTATCACTAGCAAATTTGAATCTATTCATTGGCAAACAATGGAACAAATTGTTTGTTGATTTGTTGGCAAGCTCCATTTTCACCATATAATTGTGAATGTTGTTGTCAAGGATTTAGCTAGTCATTGGCGAACAACAAAACAAGGTTTACTAACAACATGTGGTTGAATTGTTGTCATTATTGGCAAATTGGAAGTTGTTCGCCAATGATCAATGGACTAACAACAAACTAAATTATCATTGGCAACTTGCACATAAGGTGTGGATGTTGGTTTATGTGTAATCAATTTTCATTAGATTTTTTACAATTTGGTGGTTGTGTTAATAAACACTCATTCATTCTTGCAACCTACATGTGGTGGAGTGTTGTGCCATTAACAAACATGGAGAATTTTGAATTTGTGTCATAATTTTTGAATGGAAATTGCAAGAGTTTAGGGTTATCTATACTTCATCATAAGTATAAGGATTTGTTGTATGAAAAGTTCATCTACACTTTGTATTATTGGGTTGCACTTGTTTCTTATCATTGTGTTGATTGGGTGGTCATTTACTTTTAGGGATAGGAGGTTTGTCAAATTGTGTGCTATTGGTTGACACCTTCGGACGAACACATGCTTTTGGGTTGATATTTTGAAAACTTATGCATATTTCATAATGAAAAACCCAAGGTGATAGGCTATGAGCTATCCCACATGTCTTAATTGACACAATGAACCTTGAAGTTGTAATTGGTGTGGTTAATGGATATGATGCAATGTGTAACATGCAATATAACCTCCTTATTCACATCAAAATTAAAATCATTAATTTTTCTGTTTGAAATAAATTTTTTTTCTAAATGGTTTTGAAGTGAAAGACATTAATTCATTCCTATATGAAATTGAGACATGAACAACATTGAATCCAACTTCAATTGAATTTAAAATTAATTTAATTTCAATTCAACAATTGGTTTGAGATTCAATTAAAGACAAATGAAATACAAATTGGTGGAAAATCCAATTTAGAATTGTCCAATCTATGATAACTACTTATGAAATCTAAAATTGTTCTACCTAAACCAAATCTGATGAATGATTGTCATTATAATTATTTTAATATTTGTAACATGTCCATGAAAAAACACGTGTTAACTTGCTTTTTGATATCCATCTAGGCAGGGGAAAGAAACGAGAAAGTTAAACTTGGAAGAAGCAATAGTTCAATTGGCACATACAAACATTGTTTTTTAAATTACTGGTACTACCTGATTAGATTCGGCAACAAACTGTCAAATATTTAATTAAATTTTAAATCTTAAATTTGGCACTTGATTTTTTAATTTTGAGAATTTTGACAGTTAATGATTATAAAAAATAATAAACACAACCATTTCAAGTGTGTCTAGACCAGTTTTGTGCGTGTGAGTGTCAATAGCTGTATATATGATGCATAAATCCAGTGTAAGTGTAAATCATTTACATTTACACGTCCAATTTTTTTACACTTACACTTATCGTGTTACAGTATATAATATATATATATATTACACTTACATAAGGCCAGTGTAAATATTTGTCAAATACACTTACCCAACCCCGTGTAAATGTTTTGGGGCACGCAAGTGTAAATACTAAACCTCCTTTCACCTCAAACCCTTCATTCAGGGGTATCCATAAAGTAAGGAAATTTATGTCGAAATTGTTCAGGTATTACAGTATACGGATTATTGTTGTTATACAAGTTATTATATTTAGTGCGAGTGGAGACTGGAGATAACTTCGTGTGGAAAGAAAGATACAATTTGTGAACAAGTGCAGACACCAGAGCACAGGCAAACGAAGAACTCAACTAAAACCCTAGTCACCACTCACGCTCATTGGACCCTAGGAGACAGGTCAGAAGCTTGAGCTCCGTGGCTTCGTAAAGTCGCCTTGAAAGAGAGAGAGAGACACGATGATCGATCTTGCTCACTTAAAACAGCGGCGATTTTACGTTGATTGTGGGGGGGGGGGGGGGGGGGGGGGGGGGGGTTGGGCCCAATTGTTTGACATCACTAATCATGATTCGGAATGGAGAAAGGTCGAAGGAAAACCATTGAGAATTTGTTTGTGTTTTGCAGGAGGGAAGGACTAGGAGATTGATAGATAGATAGATTACGATTAAAAGTGAGACAGCAGGAGTGGCACATTTGGGTCCGTAATAAATAGTCCGATGAGAGAACCCGGGGCGTGTTTGACGTGTTGAGACGCGGGGCGGGGATCGAGGGAAATTCTGTAACCTTTGATCAGCGGGAAGTCGGGGACTTTATTAGGGTTTAAGACATAGAGTTTAAATCTTTAAAAGGGCGCAAAGAAAGAGAATAGGGTGCAAAAAAAGAACAAAAAGAAAAAAGAAGAAGAAAAGGGCTACGAAGAAACAAGATCTTCGCAGTGGCGGAGAAGCGGGTGCTGCATGGAGTGCGTGGTGGAGGGCATCATACAAGCAAAGGTGTCCTTTTTATCTTGTTCCCTTCTCCTTCTGTTTGGAGGTTGGTTTGTTATGGATGTGTATGCATGGATGAGGTTTATGTGGGCCCTGATTACACTGCAGTGTTGTGCTATATAGAGGCATGAAATCTTCCGTGAATTACCATTCCCTTCCTCTCCAGCATTGTGCGGATAAGTTGTACTAATTATGCTAAAATGAGGGGCTTTCATAGAATTCCTGTCTTGGGTCTGCCTGTGGTTGGGTGAACGGTTGCCTTGGTGCATTGTCTTTGCCATCAGTCTAACGTGGCACGGAGGTTTCTTAGAGGATGTTGATCAGCTTGTTTGGGTCCTTAGGGAGAGAGTCATCTTTTGAATTGTTGTTGGGTTCAGGTTGTCAGTTTGGCAGCAATTCAGTTGGATCAATCTCTGGGAATGGGTTTCAGTTGTTGCTTTGATTCCATGCTTGATTTGAGTGCTGCGTGTGATTCTGCTTATTTGTGACTTTCTGGTTTATTTTTATCCACCACCCTTCTGCCAGATGATGTTTCTTTCTGTGCAATGTTGTGGTTTCTCTTGCTGTTGAATGTATGAATGTTGTCTTCTGTGAAACAGATGTCTCATATTGAGTACAACAAGTCGATTCTTTTGTGTCCCCTTGTTCAATCACCAGGAGCAATATTTTAATTGCCTTAAAAGTTTTGACTGATGTCTGCAGCAGTCTTCTTGAAATAGTTTTGCTTGCTGGCATTATCTTGTTGGGATTCCAGTATAAGGGGATCGAAAATGCAGTTTGCATATGTTATCTGATCTATGGACTTCAGCAATTGTACAGACAGTGCTGGAATCCTTTTCTGCCACAATTCCTATCTACTTTACACTTCTGTTGTGATCTAATTGGCATACCTGTTGCAATCATTTGTTGGGTTTGAGGGGAAAGAACTCAGAGAGTAAAGCTTTTGTCAATTTCCTTGGGGGTTCTAGGATTGAGCAGAGGAAGTTGCTAGTGTGCACCAATGGTGTTGTCATATGCTGCAATGCTATATTCCTGCATCTGCACCTGCACCATCATCCTTACAATGTCCTATGCATCATTGAGCTCCTCTCACTTTGTCAAAATACATTAACAAGTGGAGGAGAATGGGACAAGTAGGAGACATTGGTGTAGGGTGCAGTGCAGAAACATTGCGTTCTAGCTGATCTCTCTCTTTTTCTGGAGGATGATTGTAGATAATTCTTGTTCACTTGGAATTGACTGGTGCCCTTTATGTCAACAGCATGTGGATGCATTGGAGGTACTACTACAAGGTCTCTGTCGAAGCCACAGAGAAACTGTGAAGGTTCATGAGATCTGTCTGAAGACAGGCCCAAATTTGGGTAAATTTCCCTGCTCAAACCTCTTATCTGCTGTACATGTAATAGTTTGAACTGAATGTTCTAACACAAATTTTGACACTCATAGATTGCAGGTGTTAC